>SXGQ01606217.1_pt1 | contig 10677 bp, 11 predicted proteins | sample 3178371 | NCBI WGS metagenome assembly SXGQ01 (sample SAMN11356859, study PRJNA531348) | freshwater metagenome | isolation source: freshwater sample F1-20 | place: China: Fuxian Lake, Yuxi | collected 2017-12-25 | reverse complement strand
CGGGAAGAAAAAATGCGTGATATCCAGCAGTCCACGATGAAGGCGATCAAGGATGCGATTGGCGAGGAAAAATTTCAAACTTTCATGAAGAATTCCAACTTCCCTGGCAGGGGTCAGGGCCCAGCAAATCCGCCGCGTGAAGGAGACAGGGGAGCTCGCCCCGAGACAGGCAGGCCTGAAGGAGAAAGGAAAGCGGGTCCAGCAAATCCGCCGCGTGAAGGAGACAGGGGAGCTCGCCCCGAGGCAGGCAGGCCTGAAGGAGAAAGGAAAGCGGGTCCAGCAAATCCGCCGCGTGAAGGAGACAGGGGAGCTCGCCCCGAGGCAGGCAGGCCTGAAGGTGAAAAAAGGGGCCCTATGATCAGTCCTGAAACCAGAGAGCGCATTCTAAATGAGTTGAATCTAAGCAAGGATGCCAGGGCCAAGGTTGAATCAACCATCGCTGCTAACCAGGAAAAAATCAGGGAAGTTTTTCAAAAGGCAAGAAATGGCAATCCTGACCGTGAAAAGATCATGGCTGAAATACAGGAACTTCAACAAAACATGATGAAAAACCTTAGGGAAATCATGGGAGATGAAAAATTCCAGTTGTTCCTGAAAAATGCACCAATGTTTAACAGGGAAACAAGGCCTGTTGGTTCCGGTTCCGGGAGAAGCTCACCCCAGGATCGTGATTCCTCCCGATAACAGTAATAAAATTCTCGCAGGTTTTTCTTATTAAACCAGACCTCATCTGGAACTTGATCCAGGTGAGGTTAATTTTTTTTATCGATGATTTGTTTGAAAATAATCTCACCCTTATGTTTTTCCACAAGAAGTATAAGCGAAGGATAAGTCAATGCCTGGGTTACAAACGCATCGGCTGGTGGAGCTTGGAGTTTCCAAAGTACATGAAGTGTGGCATTTTTGATTTCAAATTTCTCAATTGCAACCTTCAAGCCACTGACTTCAAATTTCTCGAAGGCTACTTTAAATCCACCTGATTTGCACTCGCCCCCCTGGATAACAAGAATCATCTGATTTGCAAAATTAATCTGGTCCACTTTCAAAGTTTGTTTCATCCTTTGGTTGGCTTCAGCCTCGGGAAGATCCAAAAACTTTGAAAGTTCTGAATTGTTCTTTAATATGATACCCTGGGATTTGGATGAACCTTTCATGCCTGGCGACTTTGCGATGATTTTTGGAAAACCATCATCAGGAAGTGCCATGCATGAATAAATTCCAAAAAATAAGACGGTCATGAAGAGGCTCATAAGTATTTATCCCATAGTGATTCGAAATATGATAATCTTGGCTATTGTGTCGAAGTTGGATTAGTCTTGTTGTTCTAGATTATAAATACATTATAAACATAATTAAATTCACAGGGGGGATTAAAAATGTCGGGTGGGAAAAATGTTCTGGGAAAAGACCTTGAAGTTTGTTGTATGTCTCCAAAAACAGGTTTTTACAGGAATGGTAGGTGCGATACCGGACCGGGAGATTTTGGCGTTCATACGGTATGCATCCAAGCGACAGCGGAATTCCTGAAATTCAGCAAGGAGAGGGGTAATGACCTTACCACACCAGTTCCTGATTGGGCTTTTCCGGGTCTGAAGCCAGGTGATTGTTGGTGCCTTTGCGCATCTCGATGGAAAGAAGCATACGATGCTGGATTTGCACCCAAGGTGAATTTGAACGCAACCCATATTTCCACCCTCGAATTTGCAACTCTCGAGGAACTCAAGGAATTTGCCTTGTAAATTTAGTCGTCAACCAATCAAAAAGGGACACATGAAATTAATTCATGTGTCCCTTTTTTTATGATAATGATTTACTTTTTAGGTCCGACCAGCTCCACTAAATTACCATCCGGATCCTGCACGATTGTCAAATAAGTATCCTTGGCGATGGTTTCAGGAATCAAGATGGGTGTTTTAGCAATCGGCTTTACACCGGCTTTTTTAAGTTGTTCCATTGCTGCGGTGGTGTCATTCACCATGATTGTAAGATAGCGGAATCCAGTCTGGGAGTGAATGAATTCATTCTCGGATTTTTTGGGTTTAACACCTTCAACCTGCATAAGTTTAAGCTTTGTTGCCCCGGGGCCTTCACCCAGTACAAACACCCGAATATTCAATGCTTTTTTCGCGGTAAGGCCGGCATCGCCTGCGAAATTGGCGGGTACATCAAACCCCTTGAGTTCCTTGAAACCTATGGCATCTGTGTAAAATTTCGATGCTTTTTCAATATCCGTGACCACTACTCCAAGGTCAATGGTGGCGGAGGAAAAAGCTGATTTCTCCTGTGCAAGGAGATTAGATGAATTGGATCCGAAAATCGCACATAACATGAACGCCAGAATTTTAAAACTTTTCATGATCTTCCCTTTCCAAGAGTTAGGTGAAACAAACACCATCATAATTTCATTAGCGGTTGTTGTCATTTAGGAAACGCCCCAAGTTTAAAAATTCAATGTTCAGGGGCACTTGTTGGTTGCAAGCGAGCCGGCTTAAAATCTCTCCCATGACGGAAGCGAATTTGAATCCATGGCCTGAAAACCCGGTACCCACCAGAATATTGGGATTTTCCGGAAGCGGGCCAACCATGAAGTGCCTGTCAGGGGATAAAGTGTATACGCATGTTTTTCCCAGAGGGGATTTTGCGTTTGCAAGTGCTGGAATCCTCCGATTCAAAAACACCCGCAGAGCGGCCTCATCTTCCGGAAGCATCCCACGAATAATTTCGTCAGGGTGATGGACTTCCGCCTGGCCATAATGCCTTGCGACCTTGACTCCCTCCGGATCAACCATCGGGAATCCATAAAAGAAACCCTCTTGATCCGCAACCATGAAAACAGGAACTTTGTCCCTGAAAAAATCCCCAGGTTTTTCAGGCATGAACCAATGGGTTGTCTGCCTCATCAGGCTTAGACATTTGCCCGGTGCACCAATAAGATTCGCAGCCCAAGGACCCGCAGTGATAATCACCTTTCTGGCCAGGTGATTCCCCCTTGGCGTGATAACTTTAATATCTTTGCCTACATTCTGAATGGAGGTGACGGGTGTGTCAAAGTGCAGACCGGCCTTAAGATCGCTGGCGATTTTTTGAAAAGCCCTCACACAACGATCAACCCAAAGGTATCCACCCAGTTTCTCGAACGCTCCGACATAATTTTCAGGAAGATTAAGAAAACCATACTTTTCCGCAAGCTGTCCATGGGTTAAAAAATCCACATCAAGGGAATGAAGCGCTGAACTTGCTATGATGCCCTGAATGACTTCGTGGTTGGGGTGACCCACGCTCAGGCAACCACATTCCTCGAGCAATGTTTCCCCAACGCGCCATTCAAGATCATGCCAAAGATGATACGAGCGTTTCAGCAGGGGGACATAATTCGGGTTTTCATAGTATGCAAGCCGTATGGCGCGGGTGCTGCCATGCGAGCTTCCTAGGTCATGATTGGGAGAAAATTGTTCCAGCCCCAGAACCTTGGCCCCTTCGAGGGCTAGGTGCATCGCGGCAGAGCTTCCCATGCCACCCAGTCCAATCACTATCACATCAGAAATTGAATCAGGCATGAAGGTCTGTCTTATGGGGAATAAAAAAGGTCCATGGGTTAAAGCCCATGGACCAAGGATCAGCCATTTTTTACTGGGCTGCCTTTACAGAATAACTGAAGATTTTATCCTGGTCACGGATGATGAGCCGGCCGTTGGCAATCACCGGGTGAGGCCAGCTAGCTTTGTTACTTGGTTCGGCCAGCTTGAATGAACCAAGAAGGTTGTAGCCCTTGGGGGTGGCTTCAACCAGGTTCATGGTGGCATCCTGGTTCCGGAAATAAAGTTTTCCATCAGCATAGAGCACACCCGCGGATCCCGAGCCTTTGCGCTCTTTCTCCTCTTTCCATACAACTTTTCCAGTGGCCAATTCCAGGCAGCAGGGAATGCCATTGTTATGACCCGTGCCAAAGTAAACATGATCACCAAGAAGCACCATTCCACCATGATGGTTTTGAATATCCTTGCTTTGTTCCTTCAAGTAGTAAACTTCCTTGGCTTCGATACCACCTTTGCCATCGGGAACAAGCCGGATGAGAGAGGTTCCCTTGCCATATCCGGTGGAGCAGAAAACGAGATCGCCTTTGACGATAGCGGTGGGAATATTTGCGGTGCCGTTGGCGTTTGCGCCGTACCGCCAGAGGAATTTACCATCTTTTGCATTGACTCCGACGATGCACTTGCCAAGCCAGGTTATGTATTGTTTGATACCCCCAGCCTCGGAGATCACAACAGAGGCATAACCAGCGCCGCCACCAGCATCAATTTTTGAAGCCCAGATGGTTTTGCCGGTGTTTTTGTCGAGTGCGACGATTGCCGCATCATCAGCACCCGGGGTGACTATGACCTTGTCCCCATCCACCAGCGGAGACTCCGAGAAACCCCAACCGGACATCATCTTCCCTTTGAAATCCTTTGTGAAGCTTTTTTGCCATACTATCTTGCCTGTGGCGGATTCAAGGCAGACAACATCGCCCGAGACCCCGACAACATAAAGATTTTTACCATCAACAGTGGGTGTGCAACGGGATCCCTCATTGTATCCCACCTTGCCTTTTGTTGCGATTTTGCTTTCCCATATCTTGGAACCATTTTTTTCATCAAGTGCCCAGACTGTCTCGTTATCTCCCTGATAACTCATGCCAAAGATTTTGCCATTGGCGACGGAAGGGGTGCTGTATCCTCCTCCAATGCCTGCGGTTTTCCAAACAATCGCCAGTCCCTCCTTGGGCCATTTTTCGAGTAGTCCCGTTTCCCTGCAAATGCCATCCCTTTGGGGACCACGCCATTGGCCCCAATCGTATGGCCCCTGGGCGGTGATATTTCCCGCAATCAGCGGGCTGAAGGATAATACAAACACAAATCTCAAAAGGTTCTTAGTCATTTGATGCTCCATGGAAATAAAATGTAGATTAACCATATTTCCATGACAATCAACCAAGAATTATCATTAGGATTAAGGTATTGACAGGAGTGCCAATTCCCTCCTGGGTTAATTTGAATCTATGATTGGGAGTTTAATCGATGGGAAAAATTCTGGTGCTTTTTGATTCAATGAGTGGCAATACCGCCAAGATGGCTGAATTGATCGCCGAGGGCGCGCGCCTGGTGCCAAACATGGAAATCAGGATGGTCAAGATTGATGAGGCTAAGGCGGATGATGTGGTCTGGTGTGATGGTATCGCGGTTGGAAGCCCCACCAACATGGGTTTGCTTTCCTGGAAGATGAAACGGTTCTGGGATGAAACCATGGCGGGGCAATGGATGAAAGTCGATGGCAAGATAGCTTGTGCGTTTTCCTCCTCGGGTGGTTCGGCTGGTGGCAGCGAAATGGCTTGCCAATCCATCCTGATGGTATTGATGAACTTTGGATTCCTGGTGTTTGGGGTCACGGATTATGTAAGCAAGCTGATGACCCTGCACTATGGGGCGGTTTCGGTGCGTGAACCCCGAAGTGAGGAAACCCAGGAAGCCTGTAGGAGATTGGGCAAAAGGCTTGCGGAGTGGGTTGCATGTTTTGTGGACGGGGCCAAAAACCAACACCCGCTTCATAAAAAAGATGAGCGACTCATGCCGGGCTAACCCACCAAAATATCCCGCACCAGGTTTTGTGATTCCAAGGTGTTATGGGTGGATAACGCAACGAAGGCATGCCCCGCATCATGTTTTAAAATCACAAGGCTTCGAAGGCTTATGTTGGCATCCTTGAAGCGTTTCATCAGCAAAGCAAGTTCCCCGGGTTTGTCCGGGACGCGCACAACAAGGGCGTCCTCGCTGATCGCGTTGAAAGGGCTGACAGTCAAGGCCCTTAACGCCTCATCATATTTATCCACGATCAAGGTTATCACCGCCGTTGTATCAACGCTTTCCGCTTCGATGCTTTCTATGTTCACCCCTGCGTTTCCCAATAATTCCGAGATATCTGAGAGCAACCCCGGACGGTCCTGGTGAACGATGGTTATCTGCTTCATAAGCTTCTCCGAATCGTTGAGGGGTAATGTCGGTATTTCTTGGTATCCTGCTTTTCGCCCGCAAGGTCATCCGCCAATTCGTCGATGTTTTCCCGGGTGACATGGGGCATTGCAATCAAATGGCTGATGCCACCTTTTGATGCCAATTGCCATTTTGAAACCAAAGTGGGGGATGGCCTGTCAAACACCACGGTGAGAGAGTTCGAATGCTTCCAAGCATGGCGATTCAACGCATTCAGTTTAGTCTCGGCATAAGCGGCGACATTCATGCATGATCGTATGATTTCATGAAAGCCCTCGATACCTATCGTGCGGAAAGCATACCAGAGAAAGAGCGGGGTAAGCCCGTTTCGGGAACCCATGATGGTGGTGTCCAGGGTGCCCACATATTCCACGCCACAGGCAATGCGATCGACATAATCTTTCTTGGCAAGAACCACGCCGCATGGCAGGGGGGAACCGACCATTTTATGGCCACTGATGGAAATACTGTCGATTCCCGCGTCAAAATCCCATGCGGGGGGTGATTCAACAAATGGAAGGATCATGCCACTCAGGGCGGCATCCGCATGGATGTAATGCCGCTTTAGAGCAAGTTCCTTGAGGATTTTTTGGATTCCCAGCAGGTCGTCGCATGCGCCTTTCATGGTTGATCCGATGTTGGCGAAAATCACCGGGGGCACATCGCGGTGGATTTTGATGGTTTCGCGCAGGTCATCCAAATTCATGGTTCCATCAGGATTGCTCCTGATCATGATGTTTCTGACATGAAGGCAGCGCAGGATTTTGTTCACCGAATAATGGGAGTCCTCGGAATAATACACCATGCAATCCGGGAACATTTCACGGGCAAGAAAAATCCCATATAGGTTGCCCTCGGTCCCGCCATTGGTCACATATCCCCAGGTGGATTTTTTCGGGGCATTTGTAAGCTTTTTGAAGATATCTATTACTTCCCGTTCAAACTCATGGGTGTTGATATGGTAGTTTGTGGGAACAAACGGATCGCCTATGTTGTTGAGGGGCACTTTTAAAAAATGATACAAGGGCGAATAATCAAACAAGGTGTTGCAGGGGTAACCAATAAAATGCTTCAATTCCTCCTCGAGATTTTTTGTGAGACCATCAAGTCTTTCCTGGTCTTCCCTTGAAAGTGACTTTGCCTTGCGCATGAATTCACCCCCGTACTAAAAAGTGCCTGTAGGATCTCAATATCGCACAGTAAGAAGGTATCAAAAATCTAAGCAAATCTATAAAAAACGCCTCATCTATTGGTATTCTAGCATTATGATGTGAAAGAATGTCATTCAAGGGGAAATCTTTGGTTATTTTCCTTAAACTCCAAGCCTTATTGCCCTAATATTCTTGAAAATGCACCTTCCATACCATTGAATACCGGTAAAAACTGGCCTAACATGGTTGCTTAAACCCTTTCACTTAAATGGAGATGAAAATGCTTTACAGTGTTGTTACATGTGCTTTGTTGTCGTTGGGTGCGGACACCATCGAAGGAATCGGCCCAATCGGAAAAATTGAGAAAGTCCAGGGAGGCTTTGGCTTCACCGAGGGACCCGCTGTTGACAAAGACGGAAATCTCTACTTCACCGATATCCCCAATGAAAAAATCCACAAGGTTGTGGATGGCAAGGTGTCTGTGTTCATTGAAAAATCAAATCATGCCAATGGCTTGATGTTTGATTCCAAGGGAAGATTACTCGCATGTGAAATGGATGGACAAATCGTTGCCCATTCGGCAGATGGAAAAACTCGTACCGTTCTTATTGATAAAAACATGGGCAATCGCTTCAACGCACCCAATGACCTGGTGGTTGCGGGCAATGGTGGTATCTATTTCACCGACCCCGCTTTTCGTGCTCCCATGCCCCTGCCCCAGGGCAAAACAGGCGTATACTATCTTTCACCGGATGGCAAAGTTTCACGATTGATCGATGATCTACCCAATCCCAATGGTGTGATTCTTTCACCGGATGAAAAAACCCTCTATGTAATTCCTTCCGGACAGGCCAACATGATGGCTTACCCTGTTGAAACCCATGGAAAGATCGGCAAGGGGAAAGTTTTTTGCTCACTCAAGCAACCTGAAGGCAAAACCAACACTGGTGGCGATGGCCTTACGGTGGATATCAAAGGTAATCTTTACATCACTTCCGGTCTTGGCATCCAGATTTTTTCAGGCGCAGGCATGCATCTGGGAACCATTGCCTTTCCAGAGCAACCCGCCAACTGCTGCTTTGCTGGCAAAGACATGAAAACTTTTTATGTCACCGCCCGAACCGGGCTTTATAAATTGGAACTACCCATTGCAGGGCATCGGTTTGCCAGCAAGTAGTCGGGTCATTCTGCGCTAAACGGATTCCAGGGCGGAAGGTTTCTGCCCTGGCGTCTTTGGTTGATTTCCTTGACCAATTGATGAAATTTCGCCCTGAGTTCCGGTGTCGTCACATCCAGCAGGTTGGATAAATCCTGGTTGTTAAGCGGGCCACCTTGTTTGTTTGCATGGACATCCTTACCCTGTTTGCGTAACAAGGCTTGTTGATTCGCGCGGGACTGCCTGGATTTTTCCTCCTGATCTATCATTTTGTCGAACTCGATCTCTTTGTCTTTCTGACTGAGATGTAAAATTCGATCAAATTCCAACTCCAGCTTTTTAAGACCGGCTTTGGTATTTCGATCCGCGAGTTCCTTTTTAGATTCCTTGTTCAGTCCTTTTTCCAAGTACCGGATTCGTTCCTGTGCGGATTTCTTTTCATCCATGGATAATGCTTTTGACTTTTCACCCTGTAATGATTCCTGGATGTTGGCGATCTCATGCAAAGTTGATCGTTGCAAATAACTGCTTGCGGAAAAATAACAAAAGTAGATTAGAAGAAGTACCAAAATCAGAAAGCCCGTAATGTACCAGGGGCGGGATTTAAAAATAGAGTTGGTTTTTAAGGTCTCCATGACATGATAATATCACATATATTCAGTTTTGCATTTTCTTGTGTTGATTGAATTATCAATGGGTCTTCACAGGTTGGCGGGTATATATTCGCTTTTTAAATCACTTTTAAATTTGGAAAACTAAGATGCCGCCAAAGAAATAGGTGGGAAGGCAATGGGATGTAGGTCGGGCTATTTGGCCTTAGGTCCGCCAAAACCGCCGATAAATGGGATCATCTGCACGCCCCGCTCTTTGATTCGTTGATTCATGCGCACCCAATACTCAGTCATTTGGGCTCGCATTTCAGGGGTTGACTTGTCAAGCCCATCGGAAAGGCGTTTATTGCGTTCTTCCGGGCTGGAACCACCTTTGCCTTTGGCGCTGGCAGTGGTGTTGCCATTTGTAGGTGAATTAGAGTTGGTGCTGTTTGCTGCATTTCCTGTGGGAGAAGAGTTATTGGAGCCATTGGCGTTTGAGTTAGAGGAGTTGTTATTGTTCGAATTAGGGGAGGAATTATTGGAACCATTTGCGTTATTACCTGCAGGGTTGTTGCTGGAAACATTGGTGCCGTTTGCAGGGTTGGATTTGCGCGCGGTGTTTTCACCACCTTTGAAACCGGGACCTCCCATGCCGGGCGGGCCAAATCCTCCTTTGCCACTCATGAAACCTTTCATCATACCCATCATACGGTCAATATCCTTGTCCAAAGCCTTGCGCTGTTCCTCCGGGGAGGATGAGAAAAAGCGATCGAATTTAACTTTGAATTGTTCATTCATTCGTTGCATGTTTTTTTCATCATTGATTTTTTTCTGGGACTCGGACATTTTGTCGCGGATGGTTTTCATGGTTTCGAAAAAAGTCTTCCGTTCATCCGCTTCCATGTCCGCGATTTTTTCAATGTCAACCCCTGCGACCGCTGCATCAAACTCCCTCATTGGGGCGTTTTGAATATAAGTGTAACTGGAATACCCAATCCCACTCAAAAGCAGAATTAAAATGCCTATGATGATGACCTTCATCCGTAAATTGGATTGAGGTAAAGGAGATTCGTTTTGATTGATATCCGGATTTTCACTCATAATTTCATTCTAATCGATGATTGATGTGAAAAGCAAATGTTTTAAAAGCTTGGTTATTTTGCCCTGGCGGGTGGCGGACCACCTCCGAAATTGGGAAGCTGAATGCCTTTTTCTTTGGCCCGTTGATTGACCATTTGAAAATATTCAGTCATCTGTGCGCGGAATTCCGGGGTGCTGTTATCAAGCCTGTCCGAAGTCCATTTGTTTTTTTGATCAGGAGATGCATTGGGATTTCCCCTGGCCCAGGGAGGCCCGCCAATTCCAGTGGGAGGACCCCCTCCCCCAGTTTTACTCGCGCCAACATCTGGGCCTTTTGCATTCCCATTATTTGCGCCACCAGGTCCATTCGAACCTGGTGCATTACCACCATTGGAAGCACCTGAATTGGGTGAGCCACCCCCTCGGATGCCAGTATTTGGATTATTTGTGTTGGATGCAACTCCATTCTGAACGCCAGAATTTGGGTTTCCGGACCCAGGGGCACCACCTTGGCCTTTCCCACTTGCGCCATCCGGAGCCTTGGTTCCAGCACCAAAGGGGCCTCCTTTTCCACCACCGAAGGTTTTCATCATGGAAGCCATGCGATCAACTTCCTTATCCAATTCAATTTTTTTTTCTTCCGGCGATAATGCGAAAAACTTGTTCAT
>SXGQ01353450.1_pt1 | contig 10677 bp, 8 predicted proteins | sample 3178371 | NCBI WGS metagenome assembly SXGQ01 (sample SAMN11356859, study PRJNA531348) | freshwater metagenome | isolation source: freshwater sample F1-20 | place: China: Fuxian Lake, Yuxi | collected 2017-12-25 | reverse complement strand
CGGATTCGCTCCTGCTGGTTCAGATGGCATGGACGCGACGACACCGACGACATATCCGCCAGTGGCCGCAGGACCTGCGCCGACGAAGGACACCGTGAGCGGTTGGCTGTCACCGGCACTGTTCTGGGCTTTCACCGACACGCTGTATGAGATTCCGTTCGTGATGCCGCCTGTGGCAGTACAGGACAAGGTCGGTGCGACATAGTTACACGCACCGACCCCAGCTGATGGCGTAATGGTGATCGTGTAACCAGTCGGAGCTGAACCGTTGTTGTACTCAGGTGCCGTCCACGTGACAGTCGCATTTCCGCCAGAGTTCGACACTGCCACGGACTTTGGTGGACAGGTGCGACCTGCACTCGAGCCAACGTGCAGCATGCGGTTCGGGGTCTGCTTCGTGCGGGAAGTTGCGTAGTAGGCAACTTCGCAATACGTGGCGTTGTCACGAATTGACTCCCAAATAGGGGTGATCGAAGTCGGCGCTGCACCATTAGTTGTGACATACCTCTGCAAGTAGATCGCGGCGACTCCGGCAACGAATGGTGCAGCCATCGATGTTCCTGACAGCAACTTGAATCCACTGTCCGATGCGTAGTCGGCGGAGCGGATGTCTCTACCGGGCGAAAAGATGTCGACACACTCGCCGTAGTTCGACCACCACGTTTCAGCCAGTTGACCCGCGGTATTCCGCACTGCTCCGACCGAGATTGTCCCAGCAGTTGCCGCAGGAACATACCCACACGCTTCGACTCCGGAGTTGCCCGAGGCGGCGACACCAACGATGCCGTCGTTCATCATGTTCTTCACTGCTGTGTCAAGTGCGCTGAGACTGTTTGAACTGATTGATGAAATAGCAACACCAAGGCTCATGTTGCCGACTGCAGGTCGATTCGCGGGATGGTGCGACACCGCCCAATTGAGCCCCGAGATGATGTCGCTCAGATATCCGCTGCCCTCTTCTCCGAGAACTTGCACCGGGATGACGCGCGCATTCTTTGCAACGCCCGAGATAGTGCCACCGAGAAGTCCCGCTACGTGTGTGCCGTGTCCGTTTTGGTCTTCTCCAGCGACTGTCGCATAGCGCGAGGCATAACAGCCCACCGCTGATGCGAGAGCCGTGCTTGAACACACATCCCACGTGCCGGTCGTGAGACCGAGCCGTGAAAACTCGCTGTGAGTCTTGCGAATGCCTGTGTCGAACACGTAGGCATCGACACCAGTTCCATCTTCCACATATTCATATGTCTGGTCACCGGCGAACGTACGGTCATCGAGCACGTCGAGACCCCATTGACCAGATTGCGACAAACTTGTTTGTGTGGCCGCCACACTGAGCACTGCATCTTCGGCCACATATGCGACTGTCGGATTGTCAGTGAGCGCCTCGATCTGTTCTTCCGTGAATTCTGCGACAAAGCCGTCGATGGCATCGTTGAACACCGCTGACACTCCGACAACATGAGGTGAGCGGGCTGCGACTGACGCGGCCGACATTCCCTCGCGCACGACCACGATGTAGCGACCGGCCTCAAGGTCCTCGCGTGCCGACTCGGTGACTGCACGAGCTGAGTTGTTCCCGACCATCACCGACGACACAGTGCACGCAAGCAGCGTGTGCAGCAGGGCTCGGCGAACGCTCACCCTGCAAGGATACGGAAACCCCATCGGCAAAGCCGGTCGGGGCGCACAACTAGCCTCGCGTCATGACCAACGCCACAAGTCCGCTCGCACATCTGGCCAAGCCACGCGCTCTTGCCATCGTGGCAGCCGTGTACGCGCTCCTCATCGTGATCGCGATCTCCTTCTTCCCGGTCTTTGACGGACTTCATCCGCTGTGGGCGACACTCATTGTTGACTTCATCACGACCACCGTGATTTTTGTTCTGTCATGCATGTTGAGAAATGGGAGTCTCTACGACGCTTACTGGAGTACCGCACCCATTCTCCTCGGATGGGGCTTTGCTGTTCGTGGAACCGGGGTGCCAGGTGAGCGAGTTGCGATTGCGCTCATCGCAGTCACGATCTGGGGCGTGCGACTCACGTCGAATTGGGCGCGAGGGTGGCCTGGGTTCGACCACGAGGACTGGCGTTACGTGCAGATGCGCAAAGACACCGGCATGTCATGGTTCATGAACAACCTCACCGTCGTGCATGTCTTCCCCACGCTTCAGGTGTGGAGCGGCAGCATCAGTTTGTACGCAGCACTCACGCTCGGCACCCGCGACTTCAACGCGTTGGATGTCGTCGGTGCCATCGTCATCGTTGGTGGTGCAATGATCTCGTTGATCGCCGACGAACAATTGCGATCACATCGCCTCACGAACACCGGTCCGTGCCGATCTGGTCTCTGGTCGCTCGCCCGTCATCCGAATTACTTCGGCGAGCTCTGCGCGTGGTGGGGCATGTGGATCATCGGTGTCGCTGGGCACCCGGCGGCGTGGTGGTGGACTCTCGTCAGCCCCGTGTTGATGACGGTGTTACTGCGCACGGCGTCGGTGCCGATCATGGACAAGCGTTCACTTGAGCGTCGACCGGGCTACGACGTCATGATGAAGGAACTGCCTGCGATCTTGCCGATTGGCCGCAAGTTGCGCTGATCAGACCTGCACGCCTTGCATACGTGCAGCGTTGACAGTGTTCTCCATCAGGCACGCCACTGTCATGAGACCCGTGCCTCCCGGCATCGGCGTGACCGCCGAGGCGATGTCGAGAACCGCATCGAAATCGACGTCACCGACGATGCCTTTTTCCGTGCGCGAGATGCCCACATCGATCACGACTGCACCGGGTGAGACATGTTCTGCACCGATACTGCGCGCGACGCCGGTGGCAGACACCACGATGTCCGCACGGCGACAGACTTCAACCAAATCGCGAGTGCGTGAGTGTGCAAGTGTCACTGTGCAGTCGATGCCCTTTTGCGCAAGAAGAATCGACAAGGGAAGGCCCACCAACGTCGAACGTCCGATCACGACCGCGGTCTTCCCTGAAGTTTCAATTCCATAGTGCTGCAGCAGTCGCAAGACTCCGAGCGGTGTGCAACCGACGTGACCATCCACGCTGCGCACCAGTCGACCAAGTGACGCATCAGTGAGACCATCGACGTCTTTCTCTGCCGGAATGAGTCGTAACACTGCTTCAGCGTCAAGATGATCAGGCAACGGCAGCTGCACCAAGATTCCGTGCACCGTTACATCGTTCACCAAACGTCGTACCTCGTCTTCAAGACGTTCCTGTGTGGTGTCACCAGAGAGTTCGACTCCGACCGATTGAATGCCGATTGCCCCCGCAGTGCGGTGCTTGCTCCCCACATAAGTACGGCTCGGTGCATCGTCGCCCACGAGCACCGTGGCAAGACAGACGTTCGGGGAGCCGGCGCGGTGCAGTCGTTCGGCGAGACCTTCGAGAATACGCTCGCGAGCCACCTTGCCGTCCAGGATCATGGCTCTCGGGCTACTCGCAGTCACCTCGTCATCGTAGATGTGGATGATGTGCGTTCACGCTGTCGGCCGTGCCGGCAGGAAGAGCCACGCGCAGATTGCACCCACCGCTGCCATACCTGCTGCAACAAGTGTGGCATTACCGAAACCATTCATGAATGCGTCACTGACTGCGCCTTGAACGACTTGCTGCAAAGATTCCGGTGATTGCTGCACGACCATGAACGCAGCACCAACAGACTCTTGTGACGCCTCAAAGACACCGTCAGGCAAAGCGTCGACGAGTCCTGGAATCGACTCGAACTTTGACGAGATAGCTGGAGTCCACAACGAGACGAAGACAGATCCGATGACTGCCACGCCGAGTGTTCCACCTGCTTCGCGGCTGATGTCATTGACCGCAGACCCAACTCCAGCTTTGTCGAGCGGGAGTGAACCCATCACCGCATCTGTCGCTGGTGATGTGACGAGTGAGAGTCCGTTCGCCATGAAGAGCATCGAAATGATCACTGGGCCCCAATACGCAGTGTCAGCGTCGACGGTGCTCACGATGGTGAACCCAATCGCCATGTTGACGAGCCCGAGTGTGACCACTCGTTTTGTGCCGAAGCGAAGTGCCGCTCGTGCGGCAAATGGTGCAGTCACTCCTGCTCCGATTGCAAATGGAAGTGTGTGAATTCCTGCGCTGAGCGTGTCGTACCCTCTCACGAACTGGAAGTACTGCGTCACCAGAAACGTGAAACCGAACAAACAGAAGAATGCAATTCCGATACTTCCAGTTGCTGCACTGAAGCGCGCATTCTTGAAGAAACTCACATCGAGAAGTGGCTCGTTTCGCGACAACTCCCACTTGATGAACATGATGAACGCGAGGATCGCGATGAGAAATCCGACGTTCGAGGAACGAGAGCCCCATCCCCAATGTGGCGACTCGATGACGGTGAACACGAGTGACGCGACGGCAAGCACCGAGAGGAGCAACCCGACAATGTCCATGCGATGGGCACCCGGGTCGCGAGAAGTGGGGATGAGATACGCACCCGCGAGAAGCGCCACCGCAACGATGGGGACGTTGATCAGGAACACTGATCCCCACCAGAAATGTTCGAGAAGGAATCCGCCAGCGATCGGACCGAATGCAACTGCCATACCCGACACTGCTGACCAGATGCCGATGGCTTTGGCTCGCTCGATGGGGTCGATGAACAAGTTGGTGATGATCGCGAGCGTCGCCGGAAAGACGAGCGCTGCACCGATGCCCATCGCTCCACGCCAGAAGATCAACTCCCCTGTCGAATCAGAAAATGCGCCAACAGCACTGCACAGTGCAAAGAAAACAAGACCGGCCTGAAGTGCGCCTTTGCGCCCGAATCGATCGCCAAGCCCGCCACCTGCAAGCAACAGTCCTGCAAAAACGAGGCTGTAGCTGTCAACGATCCATTGGAGACCAGATGTCGACGCATTCAACTCTTGCTGCAGCGTCGGAAGTGCGACGTTGACGATCAGATTGTCGACGACGACGAGAAACAAACTGATACTGAGGACGACGAGCACCCACCACCGTCGGGCATAGGCCCGTTCCATCGAAGAATTCATACTTGACAATGTCTAGGAGCATTTTTAGACAATGTCAAGTTGTACCTTTAGTGCCATGGCCAGTCGGAAAGAAGTCGCAACACCGGAGCAGGCTGACGTGAAGCGACTTGTGCTCGATGCGGCGATCGACATCATCGCTCACGACGGACCCGATGCACTCTCGATGAGAGAAGTTGCGCGACGCGCCGACATCAGCCACCAGGCGCCGTACCACTACTTCGTCGATCGTGCCGGAATCTTTGCTGCGATTTCAGAAGAGGGATTTCGTCAATTCACGAAAGAGTTTCGAGCCATTCTCGATTCGACACGTCAACCTCTCGCCGACGGTCTTCGCGCTTATGTGAACTTTGCGAGGAAGCACCAGGGACACTACAAAGTTATGTTTCGTTCCGACATCTGCGGCGTCGCCACACACGATGCAACTCGACTGGCCGCAGACGAGGGATTTCTCACGCTGTTGGATTTTGCGACACTCGTCGACCCGCGAACGAAATCACCGACAGAGTCCCTCACACTCCCGGTGCTCCTCTGGTCTCAGGCTCACGGGCTGGCCACTTTGTTGATCGACGGGCCCCTCACTCAAAAATTGCCGCCCGAGGTGTCGATCGATCACTTGATCGCCTCCGTCGGAAAACTCATCACGGAGTCCCTGGCCACCCCGACCACAGGTCGATAATCAGACTGAAGGACTAAATCCCGACCAAAGTAGTCGGGTTTTAGTAAATCCTCTGTATCGTGACGCCACCGACGTCTGCGGCCCGTATCTGGGCCGCTCTGAGAAGGAGAACAACATGGCAGTCAGATTGGGCGACACCGCTCCGGACTTCACCGCTGAGACCACGCAGGGCACGATTTCGTTCCACAACTGGTTGGGCGATTCGTGGGGCGTGCTCTTTAGCCACCCGAAAGACTTCACCCCCGTGTGCACCACTGAGCTCGGCTACGTGGCTCGTATCAAGCCCGAATTCGACAAGCGCAACGTGAAGGTCATCGGTCTGTCCGTTGACCCTGTCGACTCACACGTGAAATGGGAAGAAGACATCGCAGAGACGCAGGGAACACCGGTCAACTTCCCGATGATCGGCGACCCTGATCGCAAAGTCTCCGACTTGTACGACATGATCCATCCGAATGCGAACGACACATTCACTGTGCGCTCCGTGTTCGTCATCGGACCTGACAAGAAGGTGAAACTCACCATCACCTATCCGGCATCCACCGGTCGCAATTTCGACGAAATCCTCCGCGTGATCGACTCTCTGCAATTGACCGCCAATTTCAAAGTGGCCACTCCGGCGAACTGGAAAGACGGTCAAGACGTCATCATCGGCGCAGCAGTGTCTGATGACGAGGCAAAGACACTGTTTCCTCAAGGTTGGAAGACCCTCAAGCCATACCTGCGCGTTCTTGCGCAGCCGAACAAGAAGTAGCCACCCGATGAATTGTCCCGTGGGACCACATCACGTGGTCCCACGGGAATAAAACAGTGGTCAAACTGGTAGACCAATTGCATGTCCCCCCTTGACAATCAGACCTCTTCCACGACCCTGCCACCACCTCCCCCGCCAGGGTCGAATGCCGCGGCGGCAGTCGTCGGCGCCTCCAAGGTCTACGGATCGGGCGACAGCGCCGTTTACGCGTTGAACGACGTGTCAGTCGAGTTTCGCAAAGGTGAATTCACCGCCATCATGGGTCCCTCAGGGTCGGGAAAGTCGACCCTCATGCACTGCATTGCCGGTCTTGACGAACTCACCAGCGGTGATGCGTATGTCGATGGCGTCAATCTGGCGAAGTTGAACGACAAAGACCTCACCGTTCTTCGTCGCACCAAAATCGGGTTCATCTTCCAAGCGTTCAACCTCGTGCCGACACTGACCGCAGAGGAAAACATCAAACTTCCGTTGCTGCTCGGCAACGAAGACGGTGACGCCGAATGGATCGCACGAATCATTGAGACCGTGCATCTCAGGGACAGGCTCACACACCGACCGAGCGAGCTGTCCGGTGGACAACAGCAACGCGTGGCAGTCGCGCGCGCACTCGCATCGCGTCCGAGCATCATCTTTGCCGACGAACCAACGGGAAATCTCGACTCGACGACAGGTACTGAGATCCTCACGTTTATGCGACGCGCTGTCACCGACCTCGGACAGACCATCGTCATGGTCACACATGATCCGGTTGCTGCTGCATACGCAGATCGCATCCTGTTCCTTGCCGACGGCAAAGTCGTCGACGAGATGCGCGAGCCGACGGCAGCAAAGGTGCTCGACCACCTGAAGAGCCTGGGTAACTAGACCACGATGTTTCGCATAGCCCTGAAGGGGGTCCTCGCGCGCAAGGGCCGTCTCATTCTCACGTCCATCGCTGTCGTACTTGGCACTGCGTTCTTATCCGGGACGTCGGTATTCACTGCGACGTTGAACCGAACGTTCGATAACTTGTTCTCCGACGTCTTCAAGAACGTGAACGCGTACGTGCGCTCCACGGAAGTCGTCGACACCGACTTCGGATTCCAAGAACGTCAACGCATCGAAACGTCACTCGTCGATGTCGTCGCCGAGGTTCCCGGCGTCGACGCTGCGGCTGCGAACTTGCAGGCATTCGCACGCATCGTCGGGAAAGACGGCAAACCGCTCGGAAACGAAGGGAATGGCCCGCCCACATTCGGCAGTTCGGTCGTTGATTCAAAAGCAGACATCTGGCAGATGTCACAAGGGCGTTTCCCGGAGGGCATGAACGAAGTCGCGCTCGACGAGGCGAGTGCTGAAGCGGGCAAGTTTGTGCTGGGTGACACGGTGAAAGTCATCACCGCCGTGGGAAGTCAAGAATTCACTCTCGTTGGCATCGCCAACTACGGCGACGTGCGCTCGCCAGGCGGTGCAACGTTCGCATTGTGGGACGTCGACACGGCGTCGTCGTTACTCGCCAAACCGGGTCTCATCGACGCAGTCATCGTCGTTGGTGATGGAACGATGACCGATGAAGAACTAACCGCACAGATCCAGGCTGCCTTGCCGACCGGCAAGAACTTGGAAACCATCACTGGTGCACAAATCACCAAAGAAACCCAGGACGACATCAAGACCGCGCTCTCGTTCTTCGGAATCTTGCTCACGATCTTCGCCTTCATCGGTCTCGGTGTCGGATCGTTCGTCATCTACAACGTGTTCTCCATCAGTGCTGCACAACGTCAACGTGAAAATGCACTGTTGCGCGCCATCGGTGCCAGCCGACGCCAGGTCACGTTGTCAATGCTGATGGAAGCACTCGCCGTGGGTCTCGTCGGTTCCGTGCTCGGCTTGCTCGGAGGCATCGGGTTGTCAGCGGGGCTCACTGCGCTGTTGAAAGCCATCGGCGTCGACCTTCCGTCGAGCGGTTTGGTCGTCGGCACGAACACCATCGTGCAGACAATTATCATCGGTCTCATCGTCACGGTTGTCTCTGCATTGTTGCCAGCATTCCGCGCCGGTCGCGTGCCGCCACTCGCAGCGATGCGCGACACCGCCCTCGACACTGCCGGAAAACTACGAGTTCGACTGGTACTCGGTGGAACACCCCTCCTCGGCGGTGTCGCCCTCATCGGTGCCGTCATTGGTGGAGCACGTACCGAACTGCTCGGACTCGCCATTCTGTTCATCTTCATCGGTGCACTCACTCTCGGACCGTTGGTCGCCCGTCCCGTTGCACTGACACTCGGACGACCGATCGCAAGCCTTCGCGGTGTCACCGGTCGCATGGCGCGACAGAACGCTGCGCGCAATCCGAAACGCACGTCACGCACTGCTGCTCCGGTGCTCATCGGCGTCGCGCTGGTCACCGCGGTAACGGCCCTTGCTGCATCGATCCAAGCCGAAATTCGTGGGGTGTTCGGCGAACAGTTCACTGGTGACTTCACCATCAGCTCTGAAGCTCAGGGCTTTGGCGGGCTCAGTCCGTCGCTTGCACTCGACGTCGCAAAAATCGACGGTGTGAAGCAGGCAACCGGTATCGGACAATCAGTGGTCGAGGTCGAGGGCAAAGGTCGCTTCATAACCGTCATCAATCCGAAGACCGTCGAAGGCATCTTCGATATCGGCCTGCTCGATGATGCGAAAGTCACGTCATTATCGAAGAGTGGCGTGCTCGTGTCAGAAAAGACTGCAGAGCGTGACAACCTGACCAATGGCTCGACGATTCCTGCCAAGTTGAGTGACGGAACCCAAGTTGACCTTGTCGTCGAGGGTGTGTACGCGAATGACCAGTTGGCTGGCCGTTACACCGTGAGCTCAGAGCTGTTCGAGGGAACAACTGTGTCGCGTTTCGACTTCGGTGTGTACATCTTGAAGACAGAAGGCACCGACTCGGCGGCATTGCGGTCCGATCTTCAAAAGCTGGTCGACTCATATGGTTCAGGAACATTGCTCAGCAAGGACGAGTACATCGACAAGCAAGCAGCCCAGGTGAACCAGTTGCTCGGTCTCATCTACGGATTGCTCTTCTTGTCAATCATCATCGCCATCGTCGGCATCATCATCACTTTGCTGTTGTCCGTGTACGAACGTCAGCGTGAGATTGGCCTTCTACGAGCAGTGGGCATGACACGTGGACAGGTGCGCTCCACTGTCCGTTGGGAGAGCGTCATCACGTCGCTCATCGGTGCCGTCACCGGCATCTTGCTCGGGTTCGTGCTCGGTTACGTGGTGATCCTGTCTTTGCGTGACCAAGGAATCACCAAGTTCGAGCTTCCTATCAGCAGTGCTGTCACCATTCTCATCGTCGCATTCGTGGTCGGAGTGCTTGCTGCTGCGTATCCAGCACGTCGCGCCACCAAAGTTGATGTGTTGGCTGCACTGAACACGATGTAGGTCTGGCGACATGTCTCCCGATGATCTCGACGAACGCTGCATCCAGTTCCTCACGGAACGACATTTGGCTTCACTCACCACGTTGCGAGCCGACGGCTCACCACACGTGGTTCCCGTGGGCTTCACATATGACGTCACAGCAAAGAGAGTTCGCATCATCACGTTCTCGCCGTCACAGAAGGTCGCAAACGCACTCCGTGGCGGTCGTGCCGCCGTGTCGCAAGTCGACGGCGGTCGCTGGCTGACACTCGAAGGGACGGTGTCGGCGACGAATGACCCGGCCATTGCTCGTGAGGCGTGTGAGGCGTACGCGCGTCGTTACCGCGAACCGAAAGTGCGCGAGGATCGCTGGGTCATCGAAATTGCTGTTGACCGCGTGCTCGGACGTGTCGCTGTCTGACCATCAGGCCAGACGCCACTCAACTCGCGATTGGTCCGCGATTGTGCAGCACGTCTTTGATGAACATTGTGGCTGCAGGATGTGGATCCATGCCACGAGCAATCGGGTCTGACCAATCGGGTTCTGGGAACGGCTCAAAAGCCATCTGACAGCCAGGGCACCAATACAACAACCGAGCCATCTCACCGTGGCGAGTGAGTCGAACGACGTCGCCACAGCGTGCGCACTTCTGTCCGTTGCGCCCGTACACCGCAAGTCCACCCGACACATCTGGTGCCGTCACCCTTTGCACCTTGTTCAAGTTGGCGCGCAACAGTCCCGCTGCCGTGAGCACGAGATCGAGGCACGCTGACTGCGGACGTGTTCCGACTGGCGCCCACGGATGAACTCCGGT
>SXGQ01317905.1_pt1 | contig 10677 bp, 20 predicted proteins | sample 3178371 | NCBI WGS metagenome assembly SXGQ01 (sample SAMN11356859, study PRJNA531348) | freshwater metagenome | isolation source: freshwater sample F1-20 | place: China: Fuxian Lake, Yuxi | collected 2017-12-25 | reverse complement strand
CGCAGTTCTACTTCCGTACAACGGCCGTTACGGGAGTCGCGAACCTGCCGGCAGGCGTCGAGATGGTGATGCCGGGCGACAACATCCAGATGGAGATCGAACTGATCGCCCCGATCGCGATGGAAAAGGGACTCCGCTTCGCTATCCGCGAAGGCGGCCGCACAGTAGGTGCCGGAACCGTCTCGGAGATCGTTGAATAGCTGTTATGAGTGCGCGATTTATCGCGTACAGATATGAACGCGGTGAACCGCGCACTCTAAACGAAAGATATGTTGAACGAAAAAATTCGCATCAAGCTGAAAGCATACGACCATCGCGTTCTTGACGAATCGACCAAGAATATCGTCGAGACGGTCAAGCGCACCGGAGCCCGGCTCGCCGGCCCGATCCCGCTTCCGACGGTCAAGAACAAATGGACCGTGCTTCGCTCGCCGCACGTTGACAAGAAGTCGCGTGAGCAGTTCGAGATCAGGACCCACAAGCGATTGATGGACATCCTCGATCCGACCGCCGAAACGGTCGATGCATTGATGCGGCTTGATCTCCCGGCCGGTGTGGACGTTGAGATCAAGGCGTTCGGGAAGAATTAGTTAGCCGAGTTATAGAGTTACGGAGTTGCAGAGTTTCCTCTGTTAACTCTGCAACTCGACAAACTCTGCAACTCTGGGAACTGTGAATATGATCAGTGGAATCATTGGAAGAAAGGTCGGAATGACGCAGCTCTTTGCCGAGGATGGTACGGTGACCCCGGTCACGGTCATCAAGGCCGGACCCTGCGTGGTCGTTCAGACGAAGAGCGTTGCCGGAAAAGATGGCTACAACGCGGTTCAGCTCGGGCTGGTCGAGGATAACCCGATCAGGCTCAAGCGGGTTACCAAGCCTCTTCGCGGCCACTTTGAAAAGACCGGCGGCGGCCTGCCCCCGACCCGCGTTCTCAAGGAGATCCGCCTCGCGGATGCACCCGAGGCAACGGTCGGCGACCAGATCAAGGTCGATGTTTTCGCTGACGGCGACAAGATCGAAGTGGTCGGCCGCTCGAAAGGTAAAGGCTTTGCCGGCACCATCAAGCGGCACGGTTTTGCCCGCGGCCCCGAGTCGCATGGTTCGATGAACGTCCGCAAGCCGGGTTCGATCGGCCAGTCGGCATATCCGTCGCGTGTTATCAAGGGGACGAAATCCTCTGGACACATGGGCGACGAACGGGTAACCATCAAGGGCCTGACAGTTGCAAAGGTCGATGCCGAGAACAATCTGCTCATGGTCCGCGGTGCGGTGCCGGGAGCGAACGGAAGCGTTGTTATTGTTAAGAAGAGTTAGGAGTGCGCGATTTATCGCGTAAGTACGGGCTAAAGCCCGCACTCTGAACAGGAGAAGATTATGCCTACCGTAAAGGTTCGCAATTTGAAGAATAAAGAAGTCGGCGAGGTCACGTTGCCGGATGCCGTGTTCGGCGCGGAGTTCAACGAAGCGCTTGTCCACGCGGCGGTCCGCAATTATCAGGCAAATGGCCGCCAGGGAACCTCGGCGACCAAGACCCGCGGCAATGTTTCGGGTTCGGGCCGCAAGCTCTGGAAGCAGAAAGGCACCGGCCGCGCACGCATTGCGTCGCTCCGCTCGCCGCTATGGAAGGGAGGCGGAAACGTCCACGGCCCGCAGCCCCGCGATTGGTCATATGACCTTCCGAAAAAGATGCGGCAGGGAGCACTTCGCTCGGCTCTTTCTGAAAGGCTTCGTGAGGGCAACCTGATCGTTATCGACGAGTTCAGCTTCGGTGCCCCGAAGACCAAGGACTTCATTTCGGCGATCGAGACCTTGAAGATCCACGAGAACCTCGATGGAGCCAAGACGCTGATCGTCGATTCGCTCGATAATGCGAACCTCGTGCTCTCGTCGCGGAACGTGCCGAAGACGAAGGTAACGAACAGCTTCGGACTGAACATTTACGACATCGTTTACCACGAAAAGGTCCTTATCTCGAAGGCCGCTGCCGAAGAGCTTGCCAACCTGCTCTCGCCGGGAAGCGAAAAGATCGAGATCGTGGCCAAGCCGAAGGCAAAGAAGCCGCGTGCGAAGAAAGCCGAAGAGAAAGTAGAGGAGGCGACCGAAAATGAGTAACAAAACTGTTTGGGATATTTTGAAGTCGCCGGTCGTCACCGAAAAGAGCGTCATCCTCAAAGAGGATTCGACCGATGCCGAAGACCGGAAGCAGGGCCAGGTGCTCACCTTCCGGGTTGACACAAAGGCCAACAAGATCGATATCAAGAAAGCGATCGAAGAGATCTTCAATGTCAAGGTCGCAGCCGTCCGGACCGTCAGCTACGAAGGCAAAATGAAGCGCCGCGGCCGGCAGGAAGGCCGCCGCCCGAACTGGAAAAAGGCATACGTTACGCTCCGCAAGGGTGAACCGATGGTCGATTACGCAGAAGCTATTTAGTAAATCGTGAATCGTAAATCGTAAATAGAGCCTCTATTCACGATTGACGATTTACCATTCACGACAAAGATATGGGAATCAAGAGATTAAAACCGACATCACCGGCGAGGCGGTATCAGACATATCTGACCCGCGATGAATTGACGCCGGGAGCAGCACCCGAGAAATCGCTGCTTGAACCGAAAAAGCGGATCTCCGGCCGTAATAACGATGGCCGCATCACGATCCGTCGCCGCGGCGGCGGCCACAAGCGGTTCTATCGCGTCATAGATTTCAAGCGTGACAAAACGGGCGTGCCCGGCCGCGTTGCTCAGATCGAATACGACCCGAACCGCTCGGCGCACATCGCTCTCATCAACTATCTTGACGGCGAGAAGCGATACATCCTCTCGCCGGTCGGATTGAAGGTCGGTGCAACGATCCTGAGCGGAGCGGATGCTGACATCCTTCCCGGAAACGCTTTGCCGATCAAGAATATCCCGCTCGGCACCGAGGTGCACAATATCGAGATGCGGCCCGGCAAGGGCGGCCAGATGGTTCGCTCGGCCGGCGGATTTGCACAGATCATTGCGAAGGAAGGCGATTTCGCACAGCTTCGTATGCCTTCGGGCGAAGTTCGCCGTGTTCCGGTCGTCTGTATGGCGACGGTCGGCCAGGTCGGCAACACCGAGCACGAGAACGTCTCGCTCGGTAAGGCAGGCCGCAACCGCTGGATGGGCAAGAGGCCGAAAGTTCGCGGAGTCGCGATGAATCCGGTCGATCACCCGCACGGTGGCGGTGAGGGCAAGACCTCCGGCGGACGCCATCCGGTAACCCCGTGGGGACAACCGACCCGCGGTTACAAGACCCGCCGCAATAAGCGGACGTCGAACATGATCGTGAAGGATCGAAGAAGGAAATAGTTTGGAGTACCAGCTTTAGCTGGCTCCTGGTTCAGGAGGCCGCCTAAAGGCGGAACTCCAAACGAAAGAATATGCCACGTTCACTTAAAAAAGGGCCGTTCATCGACCTTAGTATTCAGAAGACGGTCGCTCGCGTTCTGGAAAGCGGCAAGAAGCCGCCGGCGATCAAGACCTGGTCGCGACGTTCGACGATCTCGCCCGACATGGTCGGCCTGACGTTCGGCGTCCATAACGGCAAGCGGCACATCCCGGTCTTTGTTACGGAAAACATGGTCGGACACAAGCTCGGCGAGTTTTCCCCGACGCGGACCTATAAGGGCCACCCGGGAACCAAGGCGGAGAAGGCATCGAAAAGGAAGTAAATAGTAAATCGTAAATCGTGAATAGACGACGGCTATTTACGATTCACTATTCACGATTCACTAAGAATATGGAAGCGATAGCAAAGACAAAATATCTGAAAGGTTCGCCGCGGAAGGCGAGGCTTGTGATTGATCTGATCCGCGGACAAAACGTTTCGCGGGCCCTTTCGATCCTCAAGTTTACGCAAAAACGTGCAGCACAGCCGATCGCAAAATGCCTTAATTCGGCCATCGCAAATGCGACTTACAACGCTGAGCAGATGAACATCGCGATCGATCCCGATGATCTGTGGGTCAGGGCCTGCTACGTCGATATGGGCCCGACCAAGAACCGGCGACGCGTGCGTCCCGCTCCGCAGGGCCGTGCCTATCGCGAACAGCGGCACTATTGCCACATCACCATCGAGGTGACGTCGGACGAGAAACCGAAGACCGAAAAAGAATTGAAAGCCGAGGCGGCGAAGGCAAAACGTGCCGAAGCGAAAAAGGCCGAGCCGAAAAAGGCAGCCAAGAAGGACGCTCCGAAGGCCAAAAAGGACGAGGTGACGGAAACCGCAGCTCCTACCGAGGAGACGGTTGAGACCGCTCCGGCAGTCGAAGAAACCATCGAGACGGCTCCGGCCGCAGAAGAAACGGTTGAGGCGAAGACCGAAGATGTGGCCGCTGAAGATGCCGCTCCGGCTGTAGAAGAGGCCGAAAAGGCAGAAGGCGAGACGGAGGCCGAGACCAAGTAGAGATCTGAATTATGGGACAGAAAGTTCATCCATACGGTTTTAGGGTCGGGTACAACAAGGATTGGCACTCGCACTGGTTCACCAAGCAGGACTTTGCGGCCTTTCTTGCCGAAGACCTTAAGCTGAAGCGGGAGCTCAAAAAGAAGTTTACCGGCGCCGGCGTCTCGCACATCGATATCGAGCGTGCCGCGGCAAAGATTCGCATCGTTATTTACACCTCGCGTCCGGGCATCATCATCGGCCGCAAGGGAGCCGAGATCGAAGCTCTCAAGGAGAGCCTGATGCGGAAGACCGGCAAAGAGGTGGAGCTTTCGATCCTTGAGATCAAGCACCCCGAGCTTAATGCACAGCTTCAGGCCGAAAAGATCGCTCAGCAACTTGAGAAGCGTATCGCTTTTCGCCGGGCGATGAAGAAGACGATGGAAGAATCGATCCGCTTTGGTGCCAAGGGCATCAAGGTGATGGTCTCGGGCCGACTCAATGGTGCCGAGATCGCCCGGACCGAATGGTCGCTCGATGGCCGTCTGCCGCTGCACACGCTGCGTGCCGATATCGACTTCGGTTTTGCCGAGGCTCATACGACCTTCGGTGTTATCGGCGTAAAGGTTTGGATCTACCGCGGCGACATCCTCGATGCAAATGCCTCGATGGCCCGCGGAACAACGACCGACCCGATCAACGAGGTCCGCGGAAATCCGGGAATGCGTGGCCGTGGCGACCGGCGTCCGCGTCGTGATGATCGGAATCGTTAGTGACCGGCGGCTGGTAGCCGATGGTCAGAAAGATTAGCTAGGAGACGGGAGCGGTTGGGTTTTGCAGGCCATTGACCCGCAACCACCGACAACTGGAGAAGAATTTATGTTGATGCCGAAAAAGGTCAAGTTCAGGCGGGTCCAGAAGGGCCGGAACCGCGGTAAAGCAAACCGCGGCGAAAACCTCGATTTCGGGGATTTCGGGCTCCGAACCCTTGAGGCCGGCTGGATCACCGACCGGCAGATCGAAGCGGCCCGTATCGCGATGACGCGTCACGTAAAGCGTGGCGGAAAGATCTGGATCCGGATGTTTCCGGACAAACCGATCACCAAAAAGCCGGCTGAAACGCGTATGGGTAAGGGTAAGGGAGCACCGGATCATTGGGTCGCGGTCGTCAAGCCCGGACGTATCCTGTATGAGATACAGGGCGTTCCTGAAGAACTGGCACGCGAAGCGATGCGGCTTGCCGCCCAGAAGCTTCCGATCAAGACGAAGTTCGTCACTCGTGCCGACCTCGAAGGAGGTATTGTCTAGAAATGAAGCGGAAAGAACAGTTGGACCAGCTTCGGGAAATGACTCTCGAAGAATTGAGCGAACAAGCAGATGCCCTTAAAGAATCGCTTTTTCGCCTAAAGTTTCGCAAATCGCTCGGCGTCGGTGAAACCATCAGCGACATCCGGCGAGAGAAGCGTACACTTGCCCGCGTTCACACGATGATCGCGGAAAGGTCGAAAGAGGCAAAATCGGCAGAGGCGTAAATAGGGCCGAAAAGAAGAAATGGCTAACAAGAAACAAGAAGAGATCGAAGACGCGGTGAATCCGGTAGAAGAAACGGTGGAAGAAGTTGCCGCAGAGGCTTCGCCTGAAACGACGGAAGCCGCTGAAGCAGCACCGATCGAAGCTCCGGCTGAAAGCATAGCGGCAGAGCCGAAAGCTCCTGCCGGCGGCGACACCGCCAAGGTCGAACGCGTGCATAAGCGTGCGGAGAAGGTCGGCATCGTTTCCTCGGACAAAATGACCAAGACGGTCGTTGTCCGTGTGGACCGGCTCGTTAAGCATCCGATCTATCGCAAATATGTTCGCAAGCGAAAGAAATTCATGGCCCATGATGAATTCGGAGCCAAGATAGGCGACAAGGTCCGCATTGTCGAGACCCGTCCGCTATCCGCCCGCAAACGCTGGCGTGTGGTTGAGATCATTCAAAAGGCTGAGATCTAAAGGTGAGCAGTAAGCAGTAAGCGGTGAGCAGATAGTAAGAATGACTCACGGCTTACGGCTAACAGCTCACAGCTCACTGGAGAAAAGTTATGATTCAGATGCAGACCTCTTTGACGGTCGCAGACAATTCGGGAGCCAAGCGGGTCGAGATGATCGCACCGATCGGCGGTTCGACCTCAAAGATCGCCCGCCTCGGCGACAAGATCAAGGTCACCGTCAAGGAAGCTTCGCCGGATGGAACGGCAAAGAAGGGTAAGGTTTACAACGCGGTCATCGTCCGTACGCGAAAAGAGGTCCGCCGCAAGGACGGAACCTACATCCGCTTCGATGAGAATGCGGCCGTGCTTATCAAGGACGACGGCAGCCCGGTCGGCACGCGTGTTTTCGGCCCCGTAGCCCGCGAACTTCGTGAAAAGAATTTCATGAAGATCGTCAGCCTCGCTCCGGAGGTGATATAGAGATGAAACCGGAAAGAACAGGAACCGTTAAAAGCAAGATCAAGCGCGGCGACCAGGTGGTCTTCATCGCCGGCAAGGAATTCAATCGCTACGACAGTGCAGGAAAGCGGCAGCCGTTTCGCGGCCGTGTGATAGCCGTCGATGCCCGCCGCGGCAAGGTCAAGGTCGAAGGTGCAATGCTCGTCAAGCGTCACCGCAAGCCGGTGCCGCAGATGAACCAGCAGGGCGGCATCATCGAGCAGGAAGCCTGGGTCGATCTTTCGAACGTGGCTGCAATTGATCCCGAGACCGGAAAGCCGACCAGGATCAAGATCGAAGAGCGTGACGGCAAGCGGGTCCGCGTCGCAAAAAGCGGCAAGGTGATCCCGGAGCCCAACGTCTTCGGCAAGAAAGAGGTCAAGAAGGACAAGACCGAGGAAGAAGAGGCCGAATAGGCGATAAGTGTTTGGTAACGCCCGAGCGGCGAGTCCCAAACGAGGAAATATCAGGCAATGGCAAGACTTAAAGACAAGTACAGGAAAGAGATCGTCCCGGCTCTCGCCAAAGAGTTTGGAATCACGAACCCGATGGCGATCCCGAAGATCGAAAAGATCGTCGTCAATATGGGCCTCGGCGAAGCAAGTGCGAACGCCAAGATCCTTGACGTAGCGGCCGAAGAGCTGAAAACGATAACCGGCCAGAAACCGGTTGTCACCAAGGCGAAAAAATCGATCGCCGCGTTCAAGCTCAGGCAGGGAATGAACATCGGCACGATGGTAACGCTTCGCGGCGACCGGATGTACGAATTCCTCGATCGCCTGATCTCGGTGGCACTTCCGCGTGTCCGCGACTTCCGCGGCATCTCGGGCAAGGCGTTCGATGGCCGCGGCAACTATACGCTCGGCGTTCGCGAACAGCTTATCTTTCCGGAGATCGATTTCAACAAGGTCGATAAGACTCGGGGTATGAATATCTCGATCGTGACGACCGCCAGCAACGACGAGCAGGCAAGGTCGCTGCTCAAGGCGATGGGAATGCCCTTCAGGCAATAATGGAGAATGGATAATTGACAATTGACAATGGAGAATTAAGGAAACAGTTCCGGAAATTTTTAACTATCAATTATCAACTATCAATTATCAATTTTTATATGGCAAAGATCAGTAAAGTTGTAATGAACGAAAAGCGAAAGCGTCGCGTAGCCCTTTGGGCCGAGCGCCGTGCCGAGGCAAAGCGGATCATCAATGATCCGAAGTCAACGCCCGAAGAGGTCGATGCGGCCGTCATCCGGCTGCAGAAGATGCCGCGCGATGCGAGCCCTGTCCGGGTCCGCAACCGCTGTTCACAGTCGGGCCGTCCGCGAGGATATCTGCGGAAGTTCGGCATCTCGCGTGTCGCTTTGCGTGAACTCGCCCTCGAGGGTCAGATCCCGGGCGTCGTCAAGTCAAGCTGGTAGAAAGACCAATTTCCGGCCGCAGGTGCCGGATGAAAGAAAGAGAACGGAGTTAAGAATGACCGATCCAATAGCCGATATGCTTACCCGAATCCGCAATGCCATCGCGGCAAACCACAACCGCGTTGACATCCCGGGCTCGAAGTTAAAGCTCGAAGTTGCCCGCATCCTCAAAGAGGAAGGCTATATCAACAATTTCACGACGAAGGGCGAAGGCACGAAATATGTGATCCGCATTTTCCTTCGTTACGATACCAAGGGCACATCGTCGATCACGCATCTTTCGCGTGTCTCAACGCCCGGCCGCCGCGTTTACGTCGGTGCCGGCGAGATCCCGAAGGTGCTTGGCGGTTACGGCATCAACATCATCTCCACCTCGCGTGGGCTGATGAGCGGCAAGCGTGCCCGTAACGAAAACGTCGGAGGCGAGATTCTGGCCGAAGTTTATTAGTGAGCAGAGCGGCCCTGATAAGCCGCTCAAGGGATGAATGGCGGAGCTCGATAGCCCCGGCCACACAGTCCGAGAAATATATGTCACGAGTAGGAAAAAAACCGATCACGATCCCGTCCGGAGTTTCGGTCGAGATCAAGGAAGGCCAGCTTGAAGTAAAGGGGCCGAAGGGCAAGCTTACAACGCCGATCCCGCAGGGCATCACCTTCAAGCAGGAGGAAGGCTCACTAGTCGCCGAGCGCGTGAGCGAGGAACAGCGTGCGTTCCACGGGCTCGCCCGGGCGCTTGCCAATAATGCGGTCGTTGGCGTTACCGAAGGCTTTAAGAAAGAGATGGATCTCGTCGGCGTCGGTTATAAAGCGGAGGTCCAGGGCAGGAAGATCAACTTCTCGCTAGGTTATTCTCACCCGGTCGTTTACGAACTTCCGGAAGGCATCGACGCCCCCACCGAACGCGTCAATACGAAAACCACCATCAACCAGTATCAGCTTACGCTGACGCTGAGCGGGATCGATAAACAGATGCTTGGGCAGGTCGCTGCCGAACTCAACCGGCTCCGTAAACCCGATGCCTACAAGGGCAAGGGCGTTCGTTATGCCGATAAGTATTACAGGCTGAAGCCGGGCAAGACAGGTAAGTAGTAAATCGTGAATCGTGAATAGTAAATAGTGCGAACGATTTACGATTCACAAACAACTAAGATTATGGCACAGAAAAGCAGAGCAGATATTCGACGCGGTGTTCACACCCGCATCCGCAAGAAAGTTCGCGGAACGGCAGAGCGTCCCCGCCTCGCGGTGTTCCGGAGCGTTAATCATATTTATGCTCAGGTCATCGACGACGACAGCGGCCGCACTATCGCAAGTGCTTCGACCAACGAAAAGGACCTTGCCGGTTCGACCGGCGGCAACATCGAAGCTGCGACCCGCGTTGGCAAGGCGATCGCCGAGCGTGCAGTCGCCGCCGGCGTCTCGAATGTCGTTTTCGACCGCGGCGGATATGTTTACCACGGACGCGTCAAGGCCTTGATAGATGCCACGCGTGCCAACGGATTGAATAAGGAAGAGGCTGCAAAGGCGGCCGCGGCCGGCGACTCAGCCGAAGGCGAGAAGAATGATGAATAACCAGCGAATTTCTCCGAACGGGCTTATCCTCAAGGATTTTCTCGTTCAGATCAATCGAGTTACCAAGGTCGTAAAGGGCGGTAAGAATATGTCGTTCGCCGCACTCGTCATCGTCGGTGACGAATCGGGCCACGTCGGATTCGGCACAGGCAAGGCGAAGGAAGTTCCGAACGCGATCAAGAAAGCGGTCGAGGCGGCAAAGAACAGCCTCATCCGCGTTCCGCTGATCGAGGGAACCCTGCCGCACGAGCTGATCGGCGAATTCGGTGCCGGACGCGTGCTCCTTAAGCCCGCTGCCGAGGGTACCGGAGTCATCGCCGGTGGTGCGGTTCGCCTCGTTATGCAGGCACTCGGCGTTCATAACGTCCGGACGAAGATCCTCGGGTCGAGCAATGCACACAACGTCGTGCGTGCCACCTTTAACGGACTTTCGCGGATGAAGGACCCGATGGAGGTCGCTCGCCTCCGCGGCAAGCAGGTCGAAGAGTTAGCCTAGGGTTGAGATGTTGCGAAATTGCGAAGTTCCGATCATTAACTTCGCAACTTCGAAACTTTGAAACCTCGAAACTAAAGTTATGGCAAAGAAAGCAGAAAACAAATCGGACGGCACGATCCGCATTCAGTATTACCGGAGCTCGATCGGCTATGCCAAGAAGCAGAAGGACGTAGTCCGTGCGCTTGGCATCACAAAGCTGAACCAGACGGTCGAGCGGGAAGATACTCCGTCGATGCGCGGCATCGTCGCGAAGGTCCCGCACCTTCTCCGTATCGTTGATTAACTTGAGATATCTCGCGGAGACTCGTAAGCT
>SXGQ01250455.1_pt1 | contig 10677 bp, 9 predicted proteins | sample 3178371 | NCBI WGS metagenome assembly SXGQ01 (sample SAMN11356859, study PRJNA531348) | freshwater metagenome | isolation source: freshwater sample F1-20 | place: China: Fuxian Lake, Yuxi | collected 2017-12-25 | reverse complement strand
GGGGCGTGCGCACCTCGCCGACTTCGGCGTCGCCCGGACCCGGGAGATCACCGGCGGGCTGACCCGGCCCGGGGTCGTCCTCGGGACGCCGGGGTACCTCGCCCCCGAGCAGGCCCGGGGCGAGGACGTCGGGCCGGCCGCCGACGTCGCCAGCCTCGGCGCCACCCTGCACTTCGCGGCCGCCGGCCGCAGCCCGTACGGGACCGGCGAGGACCACGCCGTGCTGCTGCGCACGGCACGGGGGCGCCCGAAGGTCGACAAGGCCATCGAGCCGTCCCTGCGCCGGATGATCGCCGCGATGCTGCGGCCCGACCCCGACGCCCGTCCCACCGCGGCCGAGCTGGCCGGCGGCGCAGACGGCACCCGGGTCCTGCTCCTGCTCCCGCGCCGCCAGCGGATCGCCGCCGTGCTCGGCGCCGCCGCGATCGTGGCCCTGGCGGTCACGGGGGCAGCGGTGCTGCTCGGCGATGACGACCCCGCAGCCTCCACCCCCACCACGACGGTGCCGGAGTGCCAGCCCCTGCCCTACCGGCCCTGCGGTGGCCTGCCCGCGCCCAACACCGACGGAGAGCGCTGCATCGACGACCACGCCGACTACGACGGGATCGCCGAGAACGGCTGCGAAGCGGCCCCGGACGGCGTGGACGGCGAGGTGCTGGTCGATCGGATCGCCGCCAACATCGTCCCCGATGACGACGTGGACCGGTACCCGCTCGACATCGACGACGCCGGCGACATCGGCTGCAACAACACCTTCCGGCTGCGCATCGTGGCTCCGCCCGGGACCTCGCTGCGCATCACGCTCACCGACGACGAGGGCACGTCCTACGGGGACGCCACGTCGTCGGACGGCACCCCTGGCGAGCTGGCCGTGCAGGACCCCCGCTGCTTCCAGGACGACGGCGGCGGGTTCGTCGTCGAGGTCAGCCCGATCGGCTCCGACCGCAGCGCCGAGTCCTACATCCTGACCCGCAGCGGCAGCTTCTGACGCCGACGGCGCCACCGATGCGCCGGACCACTGCGCGACGAGGGCAGGAACCCGGGACCGCAGCGGCGAACCAGTCCGCCGAGCCGCATGTGTCGAGAACCGACGCCCACCGCTGCTCGCCGACCCCGGCTGCCGCCGTGTCCCTCAGAGAGGTCCCTCGATGCCCGCACCCTCCCGCCGCACCAAGGCGCTCACCGCGCTCGGTGTCGCCGTCGCCCTCGGCACGGCGCTCGCGCCGACCAGCAGCGCCATCCTCGATCCCGTCACGGCGGTCACCGAGCAGGCGTTCGCGCCGCAGCTGATCACCGTCGACACACCGACCCAGGCCGACAAGGACCGCCTCGCCGGCCTGGGCCTGGACCTCACCGAGCACGCCGGCCACGACTACATCGAGGTCGTGCTGCACACGCCCGCCGACCTGCTCGCGCTGACCACCGCCGGGTTCACCTACGACGTCCGCATCCCGGACATGCTCGCCCGCCAGCAGGAGCGGATCGCCCTCGACCGGGCCTACGCCGCCTCGACCGCCTCCAGCGGCCTGCCGTCCGGCCGCACCGGCTACCGCAACCTCGAGGACTTCGGTGCCGAGATCGACCAGCTCGTCGCGCTGCGCCCCGACCTCGCCAAGCGGGTCTCCATCGGCAAGAGCGTCGAGGGCCGTGACCTCACGGGCATCGAGATCGGCCGGGACGTCAACGCTCCCGAGGACGGCCGGCCCGTCTTCCTCATGTTCGGCGCCCACCACGCACGCGAGTGGCCGTCGGCCGAGCTCCCGATGGAGTTCGCCCACGACCTGGTGAAGGGCTACGGCTCGGACGCCCGGATCACCGACCTGCTCGACCGCGGCCGAGCCATCATCGTCCCGGTGTCGAACCCCGACGGGTACGACGCGTCGCGCAAGAGCGGCGACATCGTGGACCTGCGGGGCATCGACGGCGTCCCCTACAACCCCGTCGTCCTGCTCGGGACCCCCGGGAACGCCTACAAGCGCAAGAACTGCCGGTACATCGACGGCCAGACCCAGCCGGCCGGCACCTGCGTGGCCGTCCCGTCGCCCGGCGGCTTCGGCCTCGGCGTCGACCTGAACCGCAACTACGGCGCCCTGTGGGGCGGACCCGGGACCAGCGACAACCCCGCCGATCCGGTGTACCGCGGCCCGGCCCCGTTCTCCGAGCCCGAGACGCAGGCCATCCGCACGCTGATCTCGACCCGCCAGGTGACCACCGTCATCACCAACCACACCTTCTCCAACCTGATCCTGCGCCCCGTCGGCGTGAAGCCCAGCGCCACGGCACCCGACGGCAACCCGGTCGGGTTCGCCCCGGACGAGTGCTTCACCGGTGCCGACGGCGTGGACAACGGAATGCAGGCGCTCGGTGAGCGCATGGCGGCCCAGAACGGCTACAGCAACCAGTTCGGCTGGGAGCTCTACGACACCACCGGCACCACCGAGGACTACAGCTACAACGCCACCGGCGGCTACGGCTACACGTTCGAGATCGGCGCCGACGAGTTCCACCCGCCCTACGAGGACGTCGTGGCCGAGTACGTCGGCGACACCGAGGCGGCGAAGGGCGTCACGCCCGAGAACGCCCGCGACCTCACCACCGACGCCGCCGACGAGTGCGGCGGCGCCCACCAGGGCCATGACCACGACGACGTGGGCGGCGGCAACCGGGCCGCCTTCCTCGAGGCCTTCGAGAACGCGGTCGACGCCGGCACGCACTCGCTGATCACCGGCCTGGCCCCGGCCGGCGCCACCCTCAAGCTGGAGCGCACCGGCGTCTTCCCGCTGTGGGACGGCTCCAAGGTCGCCGACACGGTCGCCACCACCATGAAGGCGACGACCACGGGTGCGTTCTCGTACCACGCCAACCCGTCGACCCGGCCCTTCGTGCAGTCCCGCCGGGCCACGGCGCTCGGCGCGCCGAAGGACAGCCTGTCCACCAGCGGCAACGCCGCCCCGCTCGGCGAGTCCGACACGCCGTTCGAGGTCACCCAGGACGCCGACATCCTCACCGCCACGCTCACCCACACGGTGGCCACGGGTGACGACACCATCCGCAACATGGACCTGGTGCTCCTCGACCCCTCCGGCGAGGAGGTCGCCCGCAGCGGCGAGTTCGCCCAGGTGATGACCCTGAACTGGACCGGCCCCGACGGCGCCGGCGTGCCGGCCGGCACCTACACGCTCCGGGTCGAGAACCTGATCGGCCTCGTGCCCGCCTACACGCTCGAGGCGGCGACGGCCGACGTCCAGCCGGTCAGCACGACCCGCCAGTTCGAGCAGTGGACCCTCACCTGCATCAAGGCCGACGGCTCGATCGCCGGCCAGCAGGGCGTCAGCGTGGAGCGCGGCCAGAAGGTCGACGTCGGCGACGTCTGCAAGGCCGGGCTCGGCACCACCGTCGACCCGGTCACCCCGGTCAAGCCCGGCAAGGGGCCGAAGAAGCCCAGGGGCTGACGAACCCGAGCGCAAGGGCCCGCACCGTCGGTGCGGGCCCTCTGCGCGTCCGGGCTCAGCCGCCCATGAAGCGACGCCGACCCGCGCCGGACGGTGCGTCCGCCGGCTCGAGGTGGGGGGCGTGCTCACGGATGGCAGCCAGCACCAGGTCGGCGCTGGGGTTCACCATGCGGGCCTCGCCGACGACCACGGTGGGCACGGTCTCGTTGCCGTTCGCGATGCTCCGCACGGTGGCGGCAGCCTCGGGATCGTCCCAGATGTTGCGCTTGTCCAACGCCACCCCGAGGCGGTCCAGCCGGCGCTCCAGGCCCATGCAGAAGCCGCAGCCGGGCCGCCAGTAGAAGGTGATCGCGTCGGGGGTTTGGTCGGTCACGGCTCGTACAACCCCGGCGCCGAATGGTGCATTCCGCAACCATCCGGGGTCCGCAGGCTGCGGCTACGGTCCGCCGCCATGACGAGCACGATCGAGCACGCCGGCTTCACCTTCGCCAGCATCATGGCCCTCGGGCCGCAGCTGGCCGTCGAGACGGCGAAGCAGGCCGAGGACCTCGGCTACGAGTCGTTCTGGACCGCGGAGACCACCGGCCCGGAGGCCTTCACCACGCTGGCCGCCGCCGGCGCCGCGGCCCCGTCGCTGGGGCTGGGGACCGGTGTGATCCCGATCCAGCTCCGCACCCCGATGACGGTGGCCATGGCCGCCGCCACACTGCAGGCCCTCAACCCCGACCGGGACGTGCTCGTGGGCATCGGCATCTCGTCCCCGGTGGTGACCGAGCGGTGGCACGGCGTCGACTACGGCGACCAGCCGCTCGCCCGCTGCCGGGAGTACATCACGCTGCTCAAGGAGATCTGGGCCGGCGACGCCGTCACGTTCCAGGGCGACTTCTGGTCGCTGTCGCGCAGCCGGCTCGGGGTCCGCCTGGGCGAGCGCAAGCCCAAGGTCGTGCTCGGCGCGCTCAACCCCAAGATGCTCGCCCTCGGCGGCGAGCTGGCCGACGGCGTGCTGCTCAACTACCTGCCGGCGTCCCACGTCCCGTGGTCGGTCGAGCGGATCCGGGAGGGCGCGTCCCTCCGGGGCGACGGCACCGCCCCCACCGTCTACGCCTACGTCCACGCCGGCGTGACCGAGCGGGAGCACGGCGTCGAGAACGCCCGCAAGGACCTCTTCTCCTACGCCGTCGTCGACGCGTACGCCAAGAGCTTCGAGCGGGCCGGCTTCGGCGACGACGTCGCCGAGCTGCGCGAGCGCCACGCGGCCAAGGACCGGGAGGGGGCCGTCGCGGCGGTGGGTGACGCCTTCGTCGACGCCATCGACTTCATGGGCACCGCCGACGAGGTGCGGGACTTCGCCCGGGAGTACGCCCAGGCCGGCGTGGACGTACCCATCCTGATGCCGCTGCCGTGGGGCCCCGATCGGCGCCAGGTCATCGACGACACCATGGCCGCGTTCGTCGCATAGGTTCCGCGCCGTGGACCTGCAGGACAAGAACATCGTCGTCACCGGTGCCGGCGGCGGCATCGGTGCCGCCCTCGTCCGTCGCTTCGCCCAGGACGGGCCCCGCACGATCGTGCTGGCCGACGTGGACGGCACCGCCGCGCAGGCCGTGGTCGACGAGCTCGAGCCCGGGTTCGACACCGTCGTGGTCGAGGCCGACCTCGGCACCGAAGCCGGCAACGTCGAGGTGATCCAGGCGGCCGAGGAGTACGGCCCGATCGACCTGCTCTGCCTCAACGCCGGCATCGCCGTCGGCGGCGGGGTCGAGGCGCCGGACGAGGACTGGTACCGGATCTTCGACGTGAACGTCATGGCCCACGTGTGGGCGGTCCGGGCCGCGCTGCCCGGGATGCTCGCCGAGGGGTCCGGCTACATCCTCACCACCGCATCGGCGGCCGGGCTGCTCACCAACCTGGGTGCCGCCCCCTACGCCGTCACCAAGCACGCCGCCGTCGCCCTGGCCGAGTGGCTGGCCATCACCCACGGCGACCAGGGCATCACGGTGTCGTGCCTGTGCCCGCAGGGCGTGCGCACGAAGATGCTCTTCCCCGACGACGAGGAGGTCGCCCAGTCCACCGGTGCCGAGTCCGTCCGCATGCAGGGGGTCATCGAGCCCGACGAGCTGGCCGAGGTCGTGGCCCAGGGGCTCGCCGACGAGCGCTTCCTGATCCTGCCCCACCCCGAGGTCCTCGACTACTGGCGCCGCAAGACCGACGACTACGACCGCTGGATCGGCGGGATGCGCAAGCTGCAGGCCCGCACCCAGGGCTGACGCCCGGGGTGGCCGACACCTGGCTGCTGTCGCTCGGGCTGCGCCCGGGCGACCGGATCCGGTTCCGTCGGGAGGTCGGCGAGCGCTGGCTGCCCGGCAAGGTCATGGGCCGGGAGGCCGACGGCTCCGTCGACCTGCGCGACGCCCGGGGACGGTCGCGCGCGATCCCGGTGGACCAGATCGAGGTGGCCGAGCGCGGACCCCGAGGCGGGCGGCTCTGGACCCCGCTGACCGAGATCGTCGCCCGCACCGAGCAGCTCGACCTGTTCGGGGACGCCTGACGTGGACCGCCGCACGATCGAGGTCTACGACGAGCAGGCGGAGACCTACGAGGCGAACCGGCCACCCCTCTTCGGCGACCGGGCGACCGCCCTCGCCGATGCCGCCCGGGGTCCGGTGCTCGACGCCGGCTGCGGGACCGGCGCGTACCTGCCGGCGCTCGGCGACGCTGCGGTCGGGCTCGACGGTTCCACCTCGATGCTCGAGCGGGCAGCGGGGCACGGGGCGCCGCTCGTCCGCGCCGATCTCGGTCGGCTCCCGTTCCGGCGGTGCGGCCTCGGGGGCGCGTGGGGACGCAACTCCTACCTCCCCGTCCCTCACGAGGAGATGCCGTTGGCCCTCGCCGAGCTGCACCGTGCCGTCGACGTCGCGGCCCCGGTGTCGGTGTCGTTCATCACCGGACCGGACGACCACGTGGTCTCCGACGACGACCTCCCCGGCCGCAGCTTCTGGCGCTGGACCGACGACGCGCTGGTCGACCTGTTCACCGGGGCCGGCTTCCGCGACGTCCTGCTCTCGGGCGAGCGCCCCCGCTTCGTCGACGCCGTCCGGGCCCGCACGCTGCCCGACACCGTCGGCCCGGACATGCGCCTGCTGGTGTGCGGTCTCAACCCGTCACTGCACGCAGCCGACGCCGGCGTCGGGTTCGTCACGCCGTCCAACCGGTTCTGGCGAGCGGCGATCGAGGCCGGTCTGGCCACCCGCCCGTACGACCCCTGGGACGCGCTGCGCTCGCACGGCGTCGGCATGACCGACCTGGCCAAGCGGGCCACCCGTCGCGCCGATGAGCTGTCGAGGGACGAGTACGCCGCCGGCATCGAACGGGTGACGCGGCTGTGCGAGCGCCTGCGACCCGGCGCCGTCGTCTGCGTCGGCCTCGCCGGCTGGCGCGCCGCAGTCGACCGGCGCGCCGAGGTCGGCGTGCAGGACGCGACGTTCGGGCCGTCGCCGGTCTACGTGATGCCGTCGACGTCGGGGCTCAACGCCCGCACGCCGATGGCCGAGCTCGTCGCCCACCTCCGGGCCGCCGCCGGCCTCGCGGACTCGACGAGATGACGCCCACCGGCTGCGCCCGATCTCGTCCCGCTCGTCGGTTCAGGCCGGGGCGAGGTCCCGGACGGCCTGGCGCATGTCGTAGCCGAAGGGCAGCGGGGCGAGCGCCGGCGTGGTGACGCCGTTGTCGATGTAGCGCTGGATGTGCTCGCGGCACTTCTCGGGCGGTCCGTGGACGATGAGCTCGTCGACCACCGAGTTCGGGATGGCGTCGAGTGCGGCCTTGCGGTCGCCGGCGTCCCACGCGTCCCACATCGGCTGCAGCTGATCCCGACCGAGCCACTCGTGGAAGGCCCGGTACACGGGCACGTTCAGGTAGGCGGCGATGGCGAACTTGGCGGCGCCGTACACGGTGTCGGGGTCGTCGATCGGGGCGCAGAAGATGCGGGCCACGACCTCCTTCGCCGACCCGTCGCCCGACGCGCCCTGCACCACCGGGGCCACGGTCTGGACGTCCTCGGCGGACAGCCAGTTGATGATGGCGCCGTCGCCCTCGCGGCCGGCCAGGCGCAGCATCCCCTCGCGGAGCGCCGCGACCAGGATCGGCACCGGCTCGGGCGGCAGGGCCTTGAGCTGGAAGCCGTTGATGGAGAACGTGTCGAAGTCCTCCTTGACCTTCTCCCCGTCGAGGGCCTTGCGCAGGAACCGGACCATGTCCCGGACCTTCTTGTACGGCTCGTCGAAGGCGATGCCGTTCCACCGCTCGACGATGACGTTCGACGACGACCCGATGCCGATGGCGAAGCGGCCGGGCGCTGCCTGGGCCAGCGAGCCGACCGACTGGGCGAAGCACGCCGGACCACGCGTGTAGGCGGGGATGATGGCGGTGCCGAGGCGCAGCGTCGGGGTCCAGACGGACGCGAGCGCCAGCGGCGTGAAGCCGTCGTGCCCGTCCGCCTCGGCCGACCAGACGTCGGTGTAGCCGAGGTCCACCAGCTCTTCGAACTGCTCCCGCTGGCTGTGGAGCGGGCCGCTGAGGGGGATGGTCATGCCGTAGCGCTGCATGCCCGCATCGTGGCACGGCCTCAGCTGCGCTGCTGCGCCTGGCGTCGCCGGCGCTCCTCGAACTCCTCGTGGAAGCGCAGGATCGTGGACTGGCTGGCCGTGGCGAGCAGCGTCCCGTCCTCGGCCCAGAGGTGCACGAGCCCGTGGCCGAAGCCGTTGGCGATGGCGTGGACCTGGATGTCGAGCAGCACCCAGTCGGTCTCGACGATGTCGACCATCCGCAGCGTGTTGTCGAGGCTGTTGCCGCCGGCGTGGCGACCGAGCGCCTGCCCGAGCCCCATCGGCACGTAGTCGCCGAGGATGGCGAGGGCGGCCCCGGACATCTCCAGGATGTCGGGCATGCGCGCCCACATCGAGCAGTTGCCGCCCGGCATCGGGTTGCCGTCGAGGTCGTCGAAGGTGCGAGCCGCTGCGAGGCGGAAGTCGAGGCGGGCCATCATCCCGTCGGTGATGCCCTCCTCGTCGGGGGTGATGCCGAAGCGAACGGGGCACTCGTCCGGCGGCGGCACGTCGGGCATCTGCTCCCACATGCCGGCGGCCGGCGTGTCCCGGTGGCCGAGGGCGGCGTTGACGGTCAGGATCTCGCGGTCGCCGACGTGGCCGACGGCTCGGGCCTGGGTCACCGTCTTGCCCTCGTTGGCCACGATGACGTCGATGTCCATGATGGCGCCGGTCTGGGCGTAGGAGAGGTACTGCGCCGTCGCCCAGATGACCGGGCGGCCGGTGGTGCGCTCCATCGCCTCGATGCCGGCGCCGAGGCCGCACCCGCCCCAGAGGAAGTTGCCCCTCGTGGACACGCCCGGGGTGACCGGGAGGTACCAGCGGTTGGGGTTGTGGGTCGGCTGCAGCCCGAGGAAGGTCTTGGCGTCCACGGCGGCCGACTCTAGGGACCGCCCTGCGGGTCCGACCTAGTGTCCGCCCATGACCGACGCACCCTGGTTGCAGGACGCCTGCTCGCTCGTCGACGCCTACCGGGACGGGTCCCGGAACCCGGTCGAGGACACCCAGGCCTGCCTCGATGCGATCGAGGCCTCGGAGCTCAATGCCTTCTCCCACGTCGACGCCGAGGCCGCGCTGGAGGTGGCGAAGGGTGCCGACGTCTCGCTGCCCTTCGGCGGTGTCCCGATGGGCATCAAGGAGCTCGAGCACGTCGACGGGTGGCCCAACACCGAGGCGTCGCTCGTGTTCCGGGACCGGATCTGCGACCACGACTCCACGATGGTGGCCCGCCTGCGCGACGCCGGTGCGGTCCTCGTCGGGCTCTGCACCGCCTCGGAGTTCGGCGGCCTGAACGTGTCGACCACCCGGCTCAACGGCACCTCCCACAACCCGTGGGAGCACGGCCGCACCGCCGGCGGGTCGTCGGGCGGGTCGGCCGCAGCGGTCGCCGGCGGCCTCGTCCCGATCGCCAGCGGCGGCGACGGCGGCGGGTCGATCCGGATCCCTGCTGCCTTCAACGGCAACGTGGGGATGAAGGGCACCGCCGGGCGCATCCCGCGCGGCCCGCAGACCGAGATCGCCCCGCTCACCGTCGTGAAGGGCTGCCAGGCGCGCAGCGTCCGCGACGTGGCCCGCTGGTACGACGTCTGCGCCGGCTACGACTTCCGCGACCCCTACTCGCTCCCCAGCCCGGGCGGATGGGAGGCCGGGCTCGGCACCTGCGACCTCGCCGGGCTCCGGGTCGCCGTCGTCCCCGACCTCGGCCGAGCCGTGCTGCGCCCCGAGGTCGAGGCCAACGTCCGCGACGCCGCAGCGGCGCTCATCGCCGACGCCGGGCTCGTGCAGGTCGACGTCGAGGTCTCGCTGCCCGGCCTCGGGTTCGAGTGGGCGATGTCCAACCTGGCCCAGCTCGCCAACGACCTCGGCGACCTGTGGCCCGACTGCAAGGAGGACCTGACCCGGGAGATGGCGATGGGCTTCGAGATGGCCCATGCCAGCTACGACCTCACGATGGCCGCCCAGGTCGAGCGCCGTCGCACCGAGCTCAACGAGGCCCTGGCCGCCGTGTTCGACGAGGTCGACCTCGTGATCTCGGCCACCAACCCCGATGTGGCCTACCCCGCCCAGATCACGGCCAACACCCGGGTCGGGGAGCAGAAGGTGGGCCTCGAGAACAACGGCCTGCTGACCATCCCGGCCAACATCGTCGGCAACCCCGCCGTCTCGGTGCCCGTGGCGCCGGCGTTCGGCCTCCCCGTGGGCATGCAGATCATGGCCCGCCACCACCAGGACGCCGTCCTCCTCGACCTCGCCCTGCAGGTCGAGCGGACGCTCCCGTGGCCCCTGGTGGCCCCGGGAGCGCCCTCCTCGCTCCGACGGCCGACGCCGGCGCCGACGCCTGCGCCCCGAGCTCGGGGTCGGTGCGCCGCTTCGAGAAGGCCAGTGCGCCGATCAGGATCAAGACCGCCACCCCGGCGATCGCCAGACGGGCAGCCGTGTCGTCGGACAGGTTGATCACCGCCGGCAGGATCAGCAGCGCGACGAGGTTCATCACCTTGATCAGCGGGTTCAGTGCCGGACCGGCCGTGTCCTTGAACGGGTCGCCCACGGTGTCGCCGATGACGGCGGCCTTGTGCGCCTCGGACCCCTTGCCCCCCTCGTGGCCGTCCTCGCTGTACTTC
>SXGQ01157458.1_pt1 | contig 10677 bp, 15 predicted proteins | sample 3178371 | NCBI WGS metagenome assembly SXGQ01 (sample SAMN11356859, study PRJNA531348) | freshwater metagenome | isolation source: freshwater sample F1-20 | place: China: Fuxian Lake, Yuxi | collected 2017-12-25 | reverse complement strand
TTTATCAATTTGAAACGGAACATTTTGTAAATGATTTACGGCATCATAAAAATCTTTATGACCTTCTTCTTGAAGTTCTTTTAAATAACTAAAATCATTTGTTTTTATTAAAGGTTGTTTAGCCAAGTATTCATTGTAGTAGCCACCGTTAAAAGGACTATTACGCCACTCCCTAGGTTTTGAGATCATAGGTTTGTAGTAAGGCGTTAATACACTACACTCAAAGTTCTTTTGGTCTACCTTGTCTTTTATTTCTTTTTTAAACTGTAAGTAATTAACTGTTTTATTACGGGCTACGTTAATGGCAACTACCTCGCACAAACCCGTGCTTTCTATAAGTAAATCAATCAGTTGTTGACCTACCAACACTTTTTTAGATATATCCCAGTCTTCAACCTTTACTTTGTATTTATCTAACGTGTGACTAAATACTTTTCTTTTGTGCTTAACATTTTTAGTTCTTTTACTTAAATCGGCAGCAATCTTGTAATGTATGTTAGGCATTTCTTTTTTAAATATTTTAACTTTGTATTCAAACTCTACGTTTGTACCTACGTTAATGGAAGTTTGTAATAAGTTTTTATTTAGTGCTATACTATCTATTACTGACTTTAGTGTGGTTAAAGCTACGTTTTTACTGTCGTTTAAATCTCGTAAAGGTTCGGCAGATGTTTTGCGTACTCCAGCTTTATCTGACGCATAGCTATCTTTTACAAATTTTTCAATGCGGTCAGCTAAAGGTGTTAATAAAAACTTTTGAATGTAAATAAAAGGTGGTGTAACACTTAGCCTACCTTTTTTTATATTTTTTTCTAAAGTTTTATAATAGCGTTCTTTACCACCACTAATCATTTCTCCTTCTAGGAGCTCTTGTTTAATTTTCAAGTCGTGCGGTATCATAATCAAAACATCTGTAAACTAAAACTTCACTACCCATATAAAAGGTTGCTATTTGTTTTCTACCTTTACTATTTGTAATAGTCTTAGTGTGGGTTAATCTTTCAAAAGTATCGTGGCAACCATTGTTTTGTTGTTTAAAGTATAGTGGTTCTCCGCTTACTAGCCAAATTATTAAAAAGTTTCCAATCACATCTGTACCTTTAATGCTTCTCTTAAATCATCTTTTGTTGGGTGATTATACCTTTGAGTCATTCTTATATCTCGGTGTCCAACAACTTTTTGTACAACTTCTATACCTATTCTGCGTTTAAGCAGTCTAGTAATGTAAGTGTGTCTAAACGAGTGTATAACAAAATCTTTTTCATTTTGCATATTCATCTTCTTACGTATTGTCGACCAACTGTTTTCTACCACGTGCAGTTTGTAAGGAAACGGACTAACTAAATTTAATTGTTTTCTTTTTTTAAAAATGTTTTTAACTTTGTCAAATATAGGAACAAACCTAGTGTCCCCGTTCTTAGTGTCTTTTAAACAAAGAAACTCATTTTCAATATTAGCCCACGTTAAGTTTAGTAATTCAGAAACACGACAACCAGTTTCTATTAAACAAACCCACAAATCATTAAGTTCGTTATAACCACAATTTGTACTAGTTTGCAATAGTTCTTTTTCTATGGTATCAGTAAATATAAATTTACGTTGATTATTCTCAGTTTCATATTCAACCATAGGTATACCCCATTTGAAAGTAAACCCGCCCATACCTCTTGAATATGTTATTAATTTAGATACTGAAGCTAACTTTCTATTAATCGTAGCTGCTTTGTACTTTAATTTATCTTTACAATAAAACTTAAAATTACGAAGTATGTCAGTTGTTAAATTTTTAAATGGTTTATCTGCACCATACCAATTCATAAACACTTCTGCGTTCTTGGCACTAGCTACTCCGCTTTTCTGAGTAGACCATTCTCTTAAAATTACTAATTGTAGTAATTCAGATGTAGTAATGTTTTTATTTTTCACGAAGCCTCCCAATAGTTTTTAATCTATATAATTAATCTAACAAAACAAGTCAAGTCTTTTAGTAAATAAAATTTAAAATTAAAACGCAATTGTAACTCTTAGCCAAAACGCAATTGTAACTTATGATAGCGAATTTTTATTTTTCAATTTTAGGTTGTAAAATCATAGGTTGTAAAAAAATAAATTTTAAAAATTTAATATTCATAAAGTCCGTAAAGTCGGTAAAGTCCGTAAAGTCGGTAAAGTCCGTAAAGTCGGTAAAGTCCGTACACCAGCGGAATAGACTTAACCCGTATAAATTAACTTTATAAAATCTTTTTTAATTACGGGTTATATATCTTACCTTCCCCGCCTACCCTTCACTAACCTATTTAACCCGTGTAAAATTATTATGTTATATAGAGTTTTTTTGATATTCAACTTGTCGTTGTATTAGAGCTGTTTTAATCGCAATAACCTAGAATATAAACAATAGGTATTAATAATAATATTAACACTAAAAAAATTAAAAAATTATTTATGTTTGCAATAGCTGTTATTAAAACAGTACAAAATAAAATTATTAAAAATGTACCAATAAAATGATTAAAAATATTTTTCAAATTTAAAAACCCCCGTGTTCAGTTAAGTTAAAACCTTTTAAGATGTTTTATAATACTACCCGTTGTATGTGGTATTTTTGCAACACCATACTAATAGTAGGTATATAATACCAGTAAATAGTAATTACAAGTGTTAATTGTAAATTATTTTTGTAGTCTTTTATGCTTTTAATTTATTTAAAATTAGTCTATATATTCGGGTTAGGTAGATAAAAAAAATTAACTTAGGCGATTAAGATTTAAAATGTGCATTATTATAGTTGGTAAGCCCGAAGACATAACCAACAAAATTTTATTAAAAGCATACAACGGAAACAAAGACGGTTTCGGGTTAATGTATTCTAAAAATAATAAAATTATAACAGAAAAATTCTTACCTAAAAAATTTAAATCAGTTTTAAAATGTTTTAACAAACACGCAAAAAATACAAATCAAATTGCTTTACATTTTAGATTTGCAACACAAGGCGACAAAAATAATTTTAATAGTCACCCGTTTTGCATTTTAAATAAAAAGTTAGGCGATAATTTTGATTTATATTTAATGCATAATAGCCCGTTATTACCCGCCCCAATTTTAGACAATAAAAAATCTGATACTTATTTTTTTAGTAGATATATTTTAAAACCAATAGTTAAAAATAAACCCGATTTAATTTTCAATGAAAGTTTTATTAAATCTTTAAACAAAATAATTAATAGTGAAACCAGTTCAAGAGTTTTATTGTTAAACAGTTTAAATAATAACTTTGAATTTTTGGGCGATTGGTCGGAATATGAAAATTTAAAAGTATCGCAAACATATTCAATACAAGATTATGAAAGTACGATTACCTATTCAAAAAATTCAAATTTAAATGATTATAATTTTAAAAGTTATGATTCAAATAATTATTATAATTTTAATAATGCTGATGATGATTACTATTCAAATTCGTACTACGATAGTGATAAAACTTATAAACAAGATTTATTAAAAAGAGCATTATTTAAAAAACAAGTTAAGAAAAATAAAAAAAATAATACCTATTTAAATTATCAGAATTTGTCTCATATATTTGACAACGGTACAAACAAAGAAATCTTTAAAACTATTAAAAAATTAAATCATAAACAAATTGCCGATTTAATAACAGATTTAAGAGACGATAAAAAAATTTTAGATGAGATAAACGACAATGATATTCAATTAGATGATTTAAAATATAATTATGAGTATTAATAAAGATATAAACTTAATTGAAAAATATAACAGATTAAAACTAGATAAGTATATTATAAGTAATTTAAGATATTTAAAAAATGAGAAAAACTATTATTTAAAAAATAACTATTCCGATATATTTACGGATATAAACACAACAGATTTTTATAATGCTTTATACTCTTATAAAAACGATGGTCGTCAATTATTTTTTGATAATTTTAAAGATGATGACGATATTATTAATATTAATGAAATATGTACCCAAAGAAATAAAAATTATAGAGTATCTGTAAGTTTATCAGATTATATTAACAGCATAATTTTAAGAGGATTTTTTAGTCAATTACCCAATTCAGACGGGTTAAGAAATTACAATTCAAGTTTTCAAAGTTGTTTTTTTCAGTATCAAACAAACGATTTTCAAAGATACTTACAAGGTAAATCCGTTAATAATTTAAGTTTATTAGATTGCCTTTTTATTTCTGATTATAAATTAACAAAAGGTATTCAAGGTTTTAATCATAAATTTTATTTGTCGTTTTTAAATAATCATCAAAATTGTTTGGATATATTTAAATTGATTTTAAATGATGTAGAAAATTTATTAAAAGATTTAAACTTTGATACTCTTAGAAACTGTAATGTTTATAAATGCTGTTTAACTGGTTTTTATTTCCATAAAAATAATTTAATAAGTTTCTATAATACTGATAACCGTTTAAATGCTTTTGAAAAATTTAAAGATGATAATAAATTTAATTTAAAAAGATTTTATAAATTTGATGAGCAAAATTATGTCTATAAATATTATGTTTCAAATGTAGAAAAACAGTTAGTACCATATTCAAGTAATTTTTTCTTAAAATTAGATTTAACAGATGTGCTTGATAATTTAAAACCAGTACCAGAAATTAAATATATTAAGTTTTTAAATACGGCTATTTTTTCAGATGATACTTATTTTAAAACTACTAATTATTTAACAAGGTTTAAAAGTAATAATAACAAGTTGAGGTCTTGCTATGATGATGTTTTAAAAGTATTGGATAAATTATATTTTTTAGATGAAAATAGAAAAACTACTCAAATGTTCGGTATTGAAATTGAAACATTTTCAATTCAAGACAAAGCCCCGCCTACTATCATCAAAGATTTAGAGGAAAATTATTTACGAGGTCAAGCATTGTGCAAAAGTGACGGTAGTATTGGTACAAATGGAATTGAGATTGTTTCAACGGCTATGTCATTTAATTATATAAAAAATACTGATTTGTTTTATAATTTTTATAATAATATTAAAGATTATTTGGGTAGTTATTCAAGACAAGAGACTGGTGTTCATATTCATATTAGTAGAGATACATTAACTAAATTACAAATTTTGAGAATAGTTGAATTTATTAACAATGAAATGAATTTTAATTATATCAGTAGAATTGCGGGACGGGAATTTTTTAACAATCACTATTGCGAGGCAATTTTTAAAAATAAAAGTGTGTTGGAATTGGATAGTTATTTTAAAAACTACCCCAATTTAATTTATTCGGCAAAATATTCGGCGGTTAATTTGTCTAAAAAGAGTACAGTCGAATTGAGAATATTTAAGGGGAATATAAGATTTGATGTTTTAAATAGATACTTAGAATTTACAGATTGTTTAATCAATTTTGTAAAAAATCGCCCCGTGTCTCATAACGATTATGTAAAATTTATTCAATTTGTAGATGAAAACAAAAAGATATATCCTTTTTTATATGCTTTTAATCAAGTTGAGATTGTTAAAAATGGTTTAAGAGATTTTAGGAATTTAAAGAACGGTTATGCATTTGTTAAAAGTTTAGAAAAAAGAAATATTAATTATAAACCAGTTAGATTTGAATTATTAGAAAATATAAAATTAGCAAAAGTTAGAAAACCGAGACAATCTAAAAACTAAAATTTTGGGGGGTACTAAACCCCGTTAAATAATTTCTTTGATGCTCTACGGTCTTTTAAATAAGACTTTTTAAATCAAAATATATTAAAATATAAGTTATTAAGATTTTTATAAATCTATATCTAGTTATAGACACAGGTAGCAACACTATCATCAAAACATAATTTAACCCGTTTTAAGTCTATTAAAATTAATAATAATTTACGGGCTAACTACTAGGTATCATACCCCGTGTGCAATAGAATTGATTTAACCCGTTTTAATACTAATAAAATTAAAGTTAATTTAACTTGTAATGGTAGACAATAAACCTTGCTGACTACCGTTCCCCCCTGATGTAAAATTAATTTTAATTAATAGTTTATTTTATTTTAAAGTTATGATATTAGTTTATTTAATATGTTAATGATGATTACCAACAAAGATAAAAGACATTTAACTGTATCAAAGGTTAATAATTTTAGAAATAAGTACTTTACGGCTTTGATACTTAAATCGCCTTATTTCAAAGTTGGTAATAAAATGGTTATAACTAAATTTGCTAAATTCTATTTAATGGAATTGGAAAGCAAGTTTAAAACTTTAAACTAACTAAATACAAAAATGGAAAACTATCTATTAGATGATTTAATTTTGTTTTTAGTGTTGGCTTTTAGTGTAGTAATTATATTTTTAGTTTTTTATGCTATTGATGTATTTACTACCAACAGAATAGCTAAAAAAAATAAACTAGATAATCATATATATTATTTAGTTGAATTGAATAAAAACAAAAATAAACAAGATTGATATTTTTAGGGGGTACTTAGGCAAGGCAAGGTCTTAACTTACCCCCTAAGAATTAATCTAAATAGGTTTTTTTAAAATTAAAATGAATAAAAAAAGGTTTTTAGTTGAATTTGATACTAACTTAAAAACTTATAAAAGTTTAAATGTTCCAATTCCTACTGTTAATGTAGGCGGTCTTGATGATGAGCCCGATTATCGTTTTTGTGACGATTGCTCTAGTGATTACTTAGAGGGCGAAAACTGTAATTGTAATATATAATGATTTACTATGTGTATGAGATTAAAACCAGATACTAACAATTTAAGTTGCAATCATAACCCCGATTTATTTTGTTTAATGTGTATCAATTCAGTTAATTTTGATTTGTATAAAAATGCTTATCAGTTGTTTATGGATTATGTTGAATACCTGCCAGATAATCATAAACTAGAATTACAATCAAAGTTAGATAAGTTATTCAATCAAGATACTTAAAATAAAAAAAAAACAGATACGGCTTGGAACTCAATCAAGCGGAATTATTTTCAATCAATAATAATCAATAATAAATAAAAGATAGTTTATCTTTTTTAGATATTGTCTAATAACCTACAATCTACACGTGTTTTTTAAAATACAATTAAAAGTTGTACAACTTGGGGTTGCGGGGGGTTTTTGACAGCGGGAGTAACCGAGATACCGTTTCATATTTTTTTAAAAAAAGTATTTGACAATACCGAAAATCACAGTAAAATAGACATATAGGTCTATATTAACGAATTAAATACCCATTCTCGTTTCCAGTAATAGAGGTATTAATAATAATCCCCAGCTGGTATACTACTGGTATACTAGTAGTATTGGAACTAGGTTATTATTTATTATTAACTTATATAACACTTATATAGGAACTAGTAGTAGTATACTAATAGTGTAATAATAGTATATATATTGATAATTAATTATAATTTAATCCAATTATCCCCATTTGTCTTTCTACCTACAGCGTGTTCCATAAACTTATCTAGTTCAGCCTGTAGTCTCCTATCTTTGAAATCTTCTACTTGTCTTGTACTGTCTACCGACAGTTGCTCAATCCAGTAGGCTACAGCTATTGCTAAAGCATCTATTCTGTCGTCATTACGAAGACAACCACGATCTTTAGTGATTCTAGTTAATTGGTAGAACAGTTGGTAGTGTGGGTCGTTTGTATCAAAGTCAGCACGTATAAGCTGTGGGCTAACAATTAGTCTATGTTGGTTAAGTAATGGTTCTAAGGTATCTATTATTCTTAATTCCTTTTGCTTAGAGTGATTTACTTCCTCAATAGTAACTGGGTGATACTTGTTAATTACTGGTTTAAGTAATTGGGTAAACATACCATCACCAAAATTACTTTCAACAATAACCATATTGACTTCTGCGTCTCTAGCCATCTTAGCTAATGTTATTAGATTAGCTTCACTATATCCGCCTTGTAATCCTTTACAAGTGTGTAGGTATAGGTTTCCGTTTAATTGTTTTATAATAGCAACACCTAGTTCATCACTACCTCTACCACTAGGGTCAATAGCCATTACAGAACCTTTATAAGCATCAAACTCGGTAGATACAAACATAGGTTTATGATATTTGTCTCCTGTAAATCCGACACTAGGTAAATCATCACAAACATATTCCTGAGAACCAGCCCAAGCTAATTGTACTGGGGCTATCTTATTGTCTATATCCATGACTACTAAGTCGGACAATTTAAGTGGGAATCTTTCTTTATCAGATAAAGTTGTATCCAACATAAACTGTAAAGCAAACCCAGAACGACCATAAGATGCTTCTCTCTCTTTTAGGTCTATATCAGTAAATCTTTTTGGGTCTATAGGCTCACCACCAGTAAGTTGACTATTAATAACAAACGGAGCTAACCGATTACCATATTTAACAATCCTACTAGTTTCAGGCATACGTGCAGTCCATATACGAACTTCATAACCACGAGTTGGTAATTCATTATACAAACTCATATCTGACTGTGGTGTACCTAAAAATATAATCTTACCATTAGGAGATAATACGGCTTCAAATTCTTTTACGCTATCTGATAACTTGTCTCTCATTGTTTGTGTCAATGAGTTGTTTAAACTTTCGCAGTCATCTGAAATAATAAAATCAGCTCTTGAACCAGTTATCTGTCCAGTTATACCAACCGACTTAACACTAGGTGCGTGAGATGCTTTTGACAAAGCGACATCAAAGGATACGTTGCTGCCTCTTTGGTCTGCCTTTGGTGTAAGGTGTTTTAATATATCCATTTCACTAATTAATCTTTTAGTGAACGTACTAAAGTCATCTGCTCTGTTCTTTGATGCAGATACAACTAAGAATTTTAAATCTGGGTTACGTAATAAATTCCAACAAACAAATGCACTACATATCCAAGATTTACCAGCACCTCGAAATGCCTGTATGACACTTCTACGAGGAGCTTTTTGTAAGAAATCGGCTATATCATATTGGACTGGAGTAGGCTCAATATTGAGGTGTTTCCACACTAAATATAGGAAGTTTCTAAAATCACGTGTAACATCACTCATAAATAGCCTCTATTTCCGATTTAAACGCACGTATATGCGTTCTTTAGTTGTATTCCTTGTCCTGCACTATATCCTGTAAATCTTCAAGTTTAAAGGGCAATTCCTCGGCTAATTTGCCTATTGAATTTCCTTGTTTTGGGATACAGTCTATATTGTTATCTTTTAGGAATTGACGGGCTACATTTAGGTCTGCACTTTTAACTTCTGGGTCTCTGATTTTATCTAGTAAAGTCTTAGCTAACAACTCGTGTAGATCTTCTAGTTTTTTAATTTTTTCTGACATTTATATTTTATTGTTTATTAAAAGACATTCCATAGTTATAATCTCTTTTAATTCTATTTCTTTTTGAAATTGAAATTGTTTTTCTATATCTAAAGATATTGCAGAATAATTATTTTTAATAAACTGCTCACAAGATTGTTTATCTTTAAATGAAATATTTGGATTGTATACTGGTAACATTTCATCAAATCCATTAACAAACAAAGCTAACCAAATAATTACATTATACATTATTTAATTATCCATTGTTTAGGTATAACCACTATTTCCCCGAACTCAATGCTTCCATCATCATCTAAAGAGTACGTAGAAAATGTTTTAATATAATCTTTTGTCTCCTCAAATATCCAACCACTAGTAACACAAGTAGCTGGTTTTAATTCTTTCATATCTTCTTTAGTAGACCAACCAGTTCTAGATTTAGCATCTAGCCAATGCAATTCTCCTTTGATTTTTTTGTAAGGAAAATTGTTAGTCATATAATTATTTCTTTTTAAATTTGTTGCTTTTAGTTATTACTTTTTTAAATCTTACTATTCGTCTAGCTCGTTTTTCACTTTCTAAATTCCATAGTATTCTAGTCAATACTGAATTTAATTTATTTAAAATTTGTAGCATTGAAAACATATTTATTATTTTTTGTTGAACACATCTAATGTGGGTTTAAGTCCGTAAATTGCTCCAAATATACCTACGATTAACCATTGATACCATGATGGAAATTTACCAAAATAATCAAAAAATAAATCTAGTTTAGATTTGATTAATGGGTCATCAGTAAAAATAGCATACGATAAAAGAACTATGGGAATACAGACAATTATTAAAACTGCTTCGTCTTTCCAAGTCTTGTCTTGTTGATCTGCTACATCTCTTTGATATTCTATTTCGCCTCTAGCCATACGTTCATAATACTTACGTTCTGCTTCTGATTCTAATAATTCAGACTGTTTGTGATTTTTATAAATCTCAGCTCCAGTTTTAAAAACTGTTGGCAATATACTCCACCACATATGTTTATCCTTTTATTAACGTTTGTATTGAACTCTAAATTTTCCTCTATTTAATTTCCTAGAAGTTACTCTTAAATTATCAGGTGAATTGTTTTGTGGGTTACCATCTTTATGGTCTATATCTTTGCCATCACCTTTAGCAACAATTCCACGTGCCATTAAATTTAATCTAGCTCTGTTTCTAGATGCTCTATCTAGTTTTGCTTCACTTGAAGATTGATATTTTTGATACTCTAATCTGTAATTTCTACGAGCCATTTTTTCCTAAAAAGTATTGCCATATTGTAAATATAGTTCCCAACATAGCTGCAATTCCTATTAAAACTTTTAAACCACCTTTAGACATAGCA
>SXGQ01719639.1_pt1 | contig 10678 bp, 17 predicted proteins | sample 3178371 | NCBI WGS metagenome assembly SXGQ01 (sample SAMN11356859, study PRJNA531348) | freshwater metagenome | isolation source: freshwater sample F1-20 | place: China: Fuxian Lake, Yuxi | collected 2017-12-25 | reverse complement strand
TCGAATCCTGCCGGGTGTACAAAATAAAAATCTCGAAAGAGGTAATTATTATTACGGAGGTTTGCCAGAGCGGTCGATTGGACTTGTCTTGAAAACAAGCGAACTTGAGAGGGTTCCCGGGGTTCGAATCCCTGAGCCTCCGCAAAATCCGATGTGTTATCCCGAGCTAGGTCGGGATTTTTTTTGCGTTAGTTTTTTTCACTAACACATATTTATATTAAAAAATATTATGAGTAAAAGAGGTGGTGGGAATAAAATAGCTTATGAAAATGGGTTACAGAAATACATAAATTCAATTCGTAGACCAAATGAAGACGTTTTTGTGGAAAATTCTGATTATGCTAGACATCACATTAAACGTAGAGTTATTGATGAGTCATTAGTTCCATATGAATGTTTTGGTTGTGGCAATAAAGGTGAGTGGATGGGTAAATCATTACCACTAATATTGGACCATGTAAACGGAGTTAATAATGATAACCGTATAGAGAACTTAAGATTCGCATGTAGTAATTGCGACTCTCAATTAGATACTTACAAAAATCGTAGAGGAAATAAAAAATAATTTGTTTATGTAAATATTGTTTTGTTTCTTTGTGTTATGAAAAATAAATTGACAAGGTCAGTATTTTTAGAAATTAAAAAAGAGTTCAGGGACATATTAAATACTGTTCAAAACCTCAACAAAGAATATGAAAAATATCTTTTGAATGAATTTAAAATTAAATTTCCTAATGCAATTTTAAAAATCGCATCAGGTCAAGATTCGTTGAACAAATCTGTTTACGAAGGTTTGGGTAGTTCCGTGATTGACGGGCAAATTCGTTTCCACCAAAAAAACTATCACATTATTGATTTACCTTATACTAACTCAGATGAGGAATACATGAATTTCTTAAATGTTTTTGCACAATGGAGTTGTGATTTATATCATAATTTTTTTGTTCATAATAAAAAAAAATTATTGAGTGATGTATTTGATGAGTGGGTCGAAACATCTAAATACTCGGAATTAAACTGGAATGAGAAACCTGTGTATATGACTAACACTCAAATTTGTAAATCTAATAACTTTATAAAAAGACAAAAAAATAGCCAATTCTACAAAGATTGGGTTAAGTATATCCAAAAAGGTAAAAGTTTACCATTGTTTCCTGGAGATGAAAAATACGATGAATATAAAGAAGAAATTGAACTATTGATTGGTAATAACCCAACGTCTGAGTCGGATGGTGAAAGAAGAATTAGGGTATTTTTAAGCAAATTAAAAATTAAATTCAAACCTCAACAACGATTTAAAAATTGTTGTTCTGTTGTTGGTGGAAGAAAATATAAATTACCATTTGATTTTTTTATACCTTCAAAAAATATCGTAATTGAATATGATGGGGAGCAACACTTCAAACCTATTGAACATTTTGGTGGTGTGTTAGGTTTTGAAAAACGTATTGAACGTGACAATATTAAAAATATTTTTTGCAAAACTGAAAAATTAAATTTAATTCGTATACCATACACCGAAAAAGAAAATATTGAAAAAATACTGTTAGATGTAATTTCTTAATTATATTTGTATATTATGAAAAACAAAGTAGGGTACTATCACAAAAGATTAGATACTAATGAGATTTTTTATGTTGGTATTGGCGAACCTACTCGACCATACGAGAATGAGAGCCGTAATCCACATTGGCACCACATTGTTGATAAAGTTGGATATGAGATTTTAATTATTAAAGAAAACGTAACATGGGATGAAGCTTGTGAATGGGAAAAATCTGAGATAAAAAAAATTGGCCGTAGAGATTTAGGGTTGGGTCCATTAGTTAATATGACTGACGGAGGTGAGGGTACTCAAGGTGTTATTATTACTGATGAGCGTAGGAATAATATATCCAATTCAACTAAAAAGGCCATGGATAACCCTGAAGTAAAACAAAAAATGAAAGATGCTAAAGTTAACTTCACACCTTGGAATAAAGGGGTTACAGGTATTTTTGTTGGTGAAGGCAATCCTAACTTTGGTAATAAATGGTCAGATGGACAAAAAGAAAACCTATCTAAAAAACTTAAAAAGGTTTGGGAGACAGGTTTTTCTGATGAGCACCTTAATAAACTTAAAGAAAAAAGAAAAGGTCGTAAACCTTCATTGGGTATGGTTCACTCTGACGAACAAAAAAAACTTTGGTCTGAAAAACGTAAAGGTGACAAATACTTGAACAATGGAACGTACACAAAACGAGTAAAAAGTTTCGAAGTAGAGTCATATTTAAACGATGGTTGGGTTTTTGGTAAACTACAAAAAACTTCAACTGAAACAAAACAAAAACTATCAAATCATAGTAAGAATAGAATATGGGTTAGTTATTCAGGTAAAACTAAGATGGTACAACCAACAGAACTAGAAACTTATTTGAACGATGGGTGGGTAAAAGGTAGAGTTATATAAAATTTAATTCGTATATTTGTAGTGTTATGTGTAATACTAAAACAAAAGTTTGTTCTAAATGTGGTGTTGTGAAACCCCTCACTAATGAATTTTTTAACGTTAGAAAAGATTCAAAGGATGGTTACAGAAATGACTGTAAATTGTGTAAAACTTTATACGACAACCAACGGTATGTCAAAAATGAAGACAAAGTCAAAGAAAAAAGTAATAAACAATATCATAATAATAAAAAATCTATTAAAATAAAAAAACAAGAATATTACAAAAAAAATAAAAGTTTATTTAAAAATAAATCAAAAGTAAATTACATTGAAAATCGTGAGTTACGCTTGGAAAAACAAAAAAAATACCGTGAAAATAATTCAAAGATAATTGACGTTTGGAAAAATAATAATAAAGATAAAATCCGTCTTTATGGTAGAGAATATCGTAAAAAAAGGATGTCAAATGACGAATTATATAAACTAAAAATTCAAGTTGGAAAGATGGTCCTATCCACATTCAGTAGAAAAAATTGGACAAAAAGAAATAAAACCTCATCAATTATTGGATGTGATTATAAAACTTTCAAACAACACATAGAATCTCTTTTTTTACCTGGTATGACATGGGATAATCACGGAAGTGGTAGAGGTTTTTGGCACTATGACCACCACATACCAATTTCATCCGCAAAAGATGTGAATGACATATATCGTCTTAACCATTTTAAAAATATTAAACCTATGTGGGAAGAAGATAACTTAAAAAAATCAGACAAAATTTCTGTAGAATGGGGTAATTTAATCTGAAAAAAACTTATATTTGAATTATGAAAAACACATTAGATGAAATTTTATCTCAGTATGAAAAGGAACAAGAAAACCAACCGAGTGTTGAAAGAGAAGTTACAGAATCCGATTACGAGCTGTGGGAATATCTGTGCGGTAATGGTGATGTAATACATCTATACAATTATTATGACTTAATATAGTTACAATTATTTATGTATAAATTATAATTATAAGTATATTTGGAGAGGTGCCTGAGTGGCCGAAAGGAGCAGTTTGCTAAACTGTCGTACTCTAACAGGGTACCCGGGGTTCGAATCCCCGTCTCTCCGCAGAAAATTTAAACCGAGTTATTTGACTCGGTTTTTTTTATTTAGTATAATTGGATAAAATATTAGTTATGGCAAAACTTAAAGAAATTAAAGAATTATCACCCAAATGGATGACAACATCATTCATCGATATGGTATCCAATATCGATAAATCAAAGACAAACAAATATGTCAACATGATTTCTAACATAATAGAAAAAAACATGAATGAGAGAATATCTCACTGGGACCGTTACGAGGTTGAACATATGAGAGAAGTTTTGAGTATTTGGGGAATTGATACCACAAACTTATCAAATTTCGAATGTTTCTACTACCGAAGTATTTTGGATATGATACAAAACTCAGATAGAGACATACTAATTGAGTTTATGACATTATATGAAAATAATTCTTTCAAAGGTGTTGATGTAAATACAATTAAATCTATTGAGGAAATAATCAGTCTTGTTTCAATATTTAATTTGAATACTATTGACAAGAAGTTCGCAAAACAAATTCATATTGATTTAGAAAACAACGAATGGTTAATTATGAGACCGTTAACAGCTGAATCTTCTTTCAAATATGGTGCTGGAACAAAATGGTGTACAACGTCAAAGAATAATCCTGACCATTTTTTCCGATATACTGAAGATTCTGCATTAATATATTGTTTAAATAAACTTACAGGTTATAAAGTTGCTTGTTTAATAAGATTAAGTTCAAACCGAAATGTTTCTTTTTGGAATTCTATTGATGAACATGTTGATTCTATAAACACTGAATTGAGTCCTGAAATATTTGAATTAATTAGAAAAATTTACTTAGACCCTGAATTGAGAAGTAACAAAGAACTTGGTGGAGAACATTGGATTAAATCGGAAGAACAACTTAGGGAAGAATATCCTTCTATGGCCGCTAATGAAGTTAGAGAAGTTGAGAGGATTCCCATACATTTACATAGACCGGTACAATTAGCAGAACCTGATATGGTTGGCGATGAAGAGTACGAAGTGATGGCGGATTTGTAAAATTAAATTTTATTAACTATCTTTGTAAAAAAAAATATGGACTACGGTAAAGACTTTAAAAAATTCGCTATGAGCGATTACAACGTTTCATCTTCAAAGATGGACTATTTTGAAAAACAGATTGAGGGTTCTTTGACACCTTATATTTTGGAAGAACGAGAAATGAGAGCAACTCAAATTGACATTTTTTCTCGTTTGATGAGGGACAGAATCTTGTGGGTTGCAGGTCCCGTAAATGATAATATGTCAACTATCGTTCAAGCTCAGTTGATGTACTTGGACTCCGCAGATAACCTACCAATCACTATGCATATTGATAGTCCTGGTGGTTCTGTGAAGTCAGGTCTATCTATGGTGGATGTGATGCAATACATTAAATCCGATATTGCCACAATTAATACTGGTATGGCGGCATCTATGGGTTCAGTTCTATTGGGTGCAGGAACAAAAGGTAAACGTTCATCACTTCGTTTCTCAAAGACGATGCTTCACCAAACTTCAGGCGGTGCTGGTGGTAACATCCAAGACGCTCGTATCAACTTCCAAGAGTGGGAAAAGGTAAACAAGATTTTGTTTGAACTTTTGGGTGAGTTCTGTGGTAAACCTGCCGATGTTGTTGAGAAAGACTCTACTCGAGACTTTTGGTTATCGGCAGAAGAAGCCGTTGCCTATGGTATCATCGACGAGGTAATTAGAACCAAAAAGTAATATGTAAAAAATACATATTCCTTAAAATCCCACCTTTTTGGTGGGATTTTTGTTTATTATTTAATTTTTTACACCATATTCTTGTTATGTTAAAAAAGTCAGTATCAATAAAACGACATTTGATGAAAACAATAACATGGAGGGTTATTGGTACAATCGACACTATGTTGTTAGGTTGGATAATATCGGGTGACTTAAAAATTGGTTTAACCATTGGTGGGTTCGAGGTTTTTACAAAAATGTTTTTGTATTTTTTACACGAACGAATTTGGTACAAATCAAAATATGGTATTAAAGAGACAGAAACTGACTAATTCTTATATTTATTTGTTATAACTCTAAATAACAAATGGATTGGGTCCGAATCATTGAAATCTTAATAACGTCTATTACTTCGATTATCGTTGCACTTGTAAGTGCGGGATTCTTCAAAAGAATGACTGAAAAACAAAAGTCTGTTGAGTCAAAAAACCAACTGATGGAACAAATTAAAAAAGATGAAATTGTTCATTTAGCCATCAGAGATATTAGAAGAAGATACAATGCCGATAGAGTTTATTTATGGCAATTCCACAATGGTGGTACATTTTACACCACATCACCAATGCAAAGAATGTCAATCACATATGAGAGATGTTCGGACGGATTAGAAAGGAAAGCTGAAAGAAATCAAAATCATTTTATTACAAATTTTACATCATATATCAAAGATGTAATGGAAGGGAATATGTTTTATCCCAACTACAAAGAAATACCCGACTTAGGTTTAAGGACTATGATTCATTCTAACGGTACTGAGTCACACGCAGCAACTGCAATCTATGATAGGGATAAACACTTGGTTGCCATTGTTTGTTTGGATTGGGTTTTTAGTAAAATACCACAAGACCTTTTAAAGAAGGACGGTCATTTCAACGAAAATTTCAAAGAAGAATTTACAAGAGAATCTAATACTTTAGAAAAATATTTATAAAAAAGAAAGAGGACCCTAAAGTCCTCATTCACACACATAAATAAACATGTTTCACAAGGGAAGGAAACACAATTCAAAAGTATGGCGTAAAAATTAAACAATCAACACTAAAATGAAAAAAATCAGATTAACAAAGTTCACAATCATTTTCTTTTTGATTTTACTACTGTCTTTTGCTAACACCTTAAAGGGTGTAGCCATGATTAAATGTGGGTACGGTTTGGAATATTGGTTAGTGGAGATATCATCTTTACTAATCGGTTCAGGTCTTTTATACTTGATTTGGAAATTAGATGATTTAAGTCATTGTTCCACAGTAGTAAATGACAGGGTAAAAAAATGAAATTCACAGTAGATTTAGAAAAAAAAACAATCTCAATTCATGGACCTTTTATGGTAAAAGAGATTGATGAATTATTATCTTTATTGAATATTGATGATAAAGACACATGGTTGATTGAAAAGTACGAACAACCAGTACAATGGGCTCCAACATATCCATACATACCTCAACAACCTATTGTCAACCCTTATATTGGTGATGGTCCTGTTATACGTGAGAATCCGTACACTTATATGACTACAACATCCGGTGAAATTACAGTACTAAATGGTAATTCTAACCTGACATACACTAACGGTGTTTTAAGTGGAACAACAACAAATACATGGTCAGTCCAAAACCATGACGGAAAATTTGTTTGAGATACCACTAAGTACTAAGTTGTCCTTACTTACTATTCCAGTACCACCAATTTTTGTATCACCTTCATTCAAAGGTCCTACCTCTATTTGCGCCAATTCGTAGGAATTTTTACCCTCAGTCAGTATCCAATCACCACCTCTTTTAAATAACTCATCTTCATATAAGCCACTTACCCATTCACCTTCTTCACCCATTTTGGTAAACTTATTATAAGCCTCAGGGTTAATCGTTGTCCAAACATATTGTTTTATATCATAAACTTTATCGTCTGTCTCAACTTCACCATCACCGCCACACTCATCACAATCAAAGTAACCATTCCCATCACAACTACCACACTCTTCTTCACCAACACCACCACAATTATCACACGAGTAATCTATACCATCGTCTGACACCTCACCGGTACCATCACATGAATGACATTCAACAGTTCGGTTCGCATCACAATCGTCACATCTAGTTTGACCTTGTCCGTCACACCAATCACATTCTACTGTTGCATATTTTTCATCATTAACATCATCTGTGATTATGTAATATATTTTTTTAGTTTTTTCAAACGCCTCTTCATACGAATACCCATCTTGCATTAGATATACTATGTAACACAATCTAAATGCTTGGTAATCTTTTACACTTTCAAGAATCGATTTCGTAACACTTGATTGTGTAAGTTTATCGGCAACGTATGAAACTCCAAGTTTCGACCCCTCAGGTTTTGATAAATCTATGTAACGATTTAATATGTTTGCTAATCTTTCGAAATTCATTTTGGCTATTATATTTATCTTTAAATATTATAAAAAACAAAGTTAATGGAGCTTCACGAAAAAACAGACAATCTTTCAGAACTTTTTTGTAGGATTTGTAAACAACCGATGTACCGTGTAGAGGAAGATTACATCTTAAATGGTAATCACCTTAAATGTGAGTTAGAAATTAATCAGTCGTAAACACCACCTGATACAGGGACATTAAAGTAACGTCTCACGTCTTTGTAAAAGGATTCGATTTTTTTAATCCAATCGTTTTCTAACATCTCTTTTGCCATTTCATCATCCGAGATGTTGTTCAAAAATTTATCTAAAGTATATTCGGTAAATGTCATGATTCGGGGGTACTTTTTTTTAACAGAGTCTTTAATTGTGAACACATAGTAATAGGTTTCCCAGCTGTCATTCCATACAACTTTTACACTGTCAAACATGTTCGGAAGTTTCGGTCCAAGTACTTTAAAAAAATCTCTTAAGATTTCTTCGGGAACTTTTTTTTTCGACTCTTGGTTTTTCATGAACTTTGTAATAATTATTATTCTTATATTAATATAATATATTATATATAGTATTTTATATTATAAAATGAAAATATTATATTAGTAAAATTTAATTATATTATATTCTATTATACTGGGTAAATTTTTGATTTGAGACACTTTTTTTGTCTGGGACATATGAAGGGTCCATTTAGTGAAAAAAGTTCAACGTAGACCACGAGAGTGGGGTCTATTAGAATTTCCCAATTAGTTCACCATCCACGTTGTAGACATTAGCATCTGTTGGCAAATAATTGTTAATTCCGAAGTACTTTAAAAGTTTAGGAAAATGATATGCCATCATGTATGAAAAATCATTATCAGCATATTCACTATTCCAGTAGTTTTGTTTTGTAATTCCACTCGGAATTGTTGTATAAATGTCAACATCAAAACCGTAGTCAGTAACTTTTAAACCGACATATTTTTTTTTAGGACCGTCAACTTTGATGTCCGTAATAGTGGGATATATTTCAGGTAACAGTTGTATGGCTAATTTCTCCATTGCTTTACCAATATTTTTGTTATCCATTTTTTTCCTCCTCCTCTACAATTCGTTTAGCTTCGATAATCATATTTTCACTGACACCCCCATATTTGCAAGAACACGTCGAGCGACCGTGTCTTTCTAAAATTCTTTTTGCTTCTTCGAGTGTCATTTTCTTTTGGTTAAATTAGTAATCTTTTCCTCGAGTGCGGTCATCATATTTTTTTTTGGTAGGAAGTCGACATCTATGTCAACCCCCTGAAACGCCTCACTGTTCAGTTTTAAACCGACGTAACTATAGACCGAGGGGTTGGTTAACAAACTCATAAATTTATTAAATTCTTTATCACCAATAATATTCACAATATCAGAAACATCGTGTAATTCATCTTCAAAATCCAAATTAGTGTAAACCTTTAATTGCATTTTTACTTTGTCTGAAAAAATGGAACGACTCGTTAAAGGGTTAAAAGAATTTCTTTGAGCCTCAACTGCAAATTTATCGAAGAAGATACCGTCAATCCAATCAAATTCATTTTTCATGATTTTGTTGAACAACATCGTTAGGAGATATCTGTTTGGAACCCTCATAACAAATAAATATCAAATAATTTAATAATTACAGGTATTTATTTTAATGGATGACATAAAACAAAAAGCTATTGTAAAACTCTTTAAAACCTTGATGCCAGACTTTATGGGTGCCAAGTATGAGGTGTTATATGATGACAATGATAAAGTAGTTTTGAATCTTTTGGAAGAACCAAAGATTGGAGTTTATTGTCAATCAATGTTGGAAGTATTTTTATTTAAAAACCTAATAGATGTAAAAAAATACTTAGGTATTACACAAGGTCCAATACACGATTATTATGTCAAATTAAATGGCGAATATGTTAAGGGTGTAAAGACTAATAAACTTGTATCTGATAAAATTTCTGAAGTTGAGAAAGTAACTCAAAATGTACTATACTACAACAATGTACTTTTTTCAAAAAATAATCAAACAAGTGGATTCGAGATTTACAGTGACGATGACCAACTTAGGTTTGATTTACCTATTAGTGTTAACGAGGTTATGTTGAACAATGACGGCGGATTATTTAAAATAGATTTAAATCTTATCGAGAACAAAGAATTTAGTGCGGATATTGCACAAGAACTATCGGCAACCCTCAACAATTTTATGTCATATGGGTCAAGTATAGTTGACAGTAATGGTACACCTCTTCAGAATTTTTTATCTTCAGCGGAAGTAGACCCTAATCGATATTTAAAAGGTCTTGATTTTTATATTATTGTTGAATCAAACGTCGACAAAATTTTTGGTTATGATGTTGTTTACGACGACATTTACAAACCAATGTCATACTTCTCACCAGTAATGGTTAGAGTATAGGACCCATAGAATCGTATAATTTTTTTGACTTGTGGTATTTTGTAGCAAATACCAACTCAGATTCTCTTAGTGTCAAAATTTCTCTTTGAAGGTCAGACACATCTTTATCAACGTCCGATTCAAATAAAACCGATTCCAACTTATCAATCTCAACTCTTATTTTTTCAAGTTTAGATTTATAAGATACCATCTTACTCCTGACTTTTTCTGTCTCAAAATTTTTGTAATGTTTTTGGAAATCCTCATCAGGAATCTTATTTCTTTCGACTACGTCGTACTGACCGTACACCAAGTTACCCAAATTAAAATAGTTGTATTCAGGATATTCAAAACCAGCATCTGAAATATTTTTATATTTGTTAAAACCAAAATTCTTTTTTGGTTTTGGGTCGTCAAACTCGTAACCAAAAAACTCCAAGTCAAAAAGGTGATTTTTTCTAACTATCTCTTTGGTTTCCTCATCATAAAAATGTCGGTAATCATTTACCGTAAATTCATTACCTGACTTATTTGTGTGGGGAAGATA
>SXGQ01133545.1_pt1 | contig 10680 bp, 8 predicted proteins | sample 3178371 | NCBI WGS metagenome assembly SXGQ01 (sample SAMN11356859, study PRJNA531348) | freshwater metagenome | isolation source: freshwater sample F1-20 | place: China: Fuxian Lake, Yuxi | collected 2017-12-25 | reverse complement strand
CTGTCACCTTGGTGGTGACGCGCATCGAGAGCACCGGAGAGATTCAGCTCGACGAAGGTGCGGCAACCAACGGATCCCCAACCCGGGGGCCGGAACGGTGCCAACGCTGATATGGCGATGCGGACGGGTCCGACGCGGACCGAGCGCCCTCTGTGGCGTGCTGCGTCGTGCCCCAGGCGCCGGCCCATGCCGGCTGAACTGGGAGGTACGAAAGATGGCATCGAAGCCAAGCACCAGCAGGATCGTGACCTGCGAGTCTATGACCACGGGGCATCCCGACAAGCTCTGCGATCAGATCAGCGATGCGTTGTTGGATGCGCAGCTGATCCGCGACCCATATGTCCGCTGCGGTATTGAGGCCGCTGCGAGCGGCAACGAGGTCTGGGTCTTTGGCCAGGTGGCCAGCCGCGACCCGCTCAGCCACAGCGAAATCGAGCAGGTGGCACGGCGCGTCATTCGCGAGATTGGGTACGAGTCTGCAGAGGAGGGGATCGACCCCGACACCTGCACGGTGCGCGTCACCATCGACCCGCAAAGCGCCGACATCGCCATGGGCGTCGTGCGCGACGACGGTGTGCTGGGTGCGAGCGACCAGGGGATCGTCTACGGCTACGCCACGAACGAGACCCCCGAAGGGCTGCCCCTGCCACTCGTGCTGGCGCAGCGCCTGACCCGAGCCCTTACAAAAGCTCGCACCACCGGTGCGATCCCGTGGCTACGACCCGACGGCAAGGCGCAGGTCAGCGTGCGATACGTTGGCGATACGCCGCACGAGGTAACGGCCTTTGTGGTCTCGGCCCAGCACCGCGCCGAGGTGCACATCGACGAAGTCCGCAGCACCATTGAGGCACTCGCCCGCGAGGCGCTCGGCAGCTGGGTGACACCAGACACGAAGGTGCACATCAACCCAACGGGAAGGTTCGTGGTGGGTGGTCCGCTCGCCGACTCGGGCCTCACCGGTCGCAAGGTCATCGCCGATACGTATGGCGGCGTGGCACATCATGGCGGTGGCGCCTTTAGCGGTAAGGACGGCACCAAGGTTGATCGATCGGCCGCATACGCCGCGCGTCAGGCGGCGCTGCACCTGGTGCGCAGCAAACTGGCGGCACGTGCCGAGATCGCCATCGCCTATGCGATCGGCGTCGACAAACCGGTCGCCGTTTCGGTGGATACGTTCGGCACGGGAACCATGCCCGACGAGCAGCTCGCCGAACTGGTAGCGCTGCAGTTCGATCTGCGACCCGCAGCAATGATCGAACGCCTGGAGCTGCGCACGCCAATCTTTGAGCGCACCGCACGCGATGGGCATGTGGGGCACGCCGACTTGCCGTGGGAACTCGAGAACACAGTTGACCCGAAGACCGAGTTCCTGAAGCGCGTCGCAGAGCGCGCTGGCGCGAGCCAGGGTGCCCCAGGGCGATTCCCCTGCGGTCACGTGCAGCGCCTGGGCAAGGAGCACTTGGCCGCTGGGGAGTACTTCCCCTATGGCGCGCAGGGAGCGGAGTTAATTGCCTGCGTCGTGTGTGAAACAACTGAATGGAGCAACTCATGACATACCTCGACACGCTTTTTACGCCTCCAGGACCGAGTCTGGTGCTCACCCCAGAGCAAATCCGGGAGGCGGCGACCACTATTGGGCTGGCTCCAACGGAGGAGCAGCTTGACGATCTATGTGATGGGCACATCAGCGCGATCATGTTCCACGCGGCGGCTAAAGCTGGGAGGTTTGGTGGTGGCGTTGTGCTTGATGAAGCCGCAGAAGATTGGCGTAGCGACTTAAGTGGCGGATGTGGTGAGTGCAAAGGGGTTCCAGAGTATTCACTGCGCAGCCTCGAGCCACATTGGGATGAAACCGTTGAAGTGATCCGCTGGGATCAGATGCGTTGGGAGATCGAGAACGATCTCACAAACTGGGACCGCGCAGAGGCAGAAGAAGAATACGGAGCGCTCCCAACAGTGGCAGATGTCACGTGGGTGCGGCAGTTCGTGGAGGGCCTGCTTTCAAGCAATAACCGCATCGGGGAGTCGTGCTCCCTGGCGATCATCACCCTTGGTGATGTTGATGCGTACGGAGTATTCAATGTCAGCGGATTTTCGTTCACTGATTTGAGCACCAACTTTTATGGTGCCTCATTTGACCGGGACGTCGCCATCGCGTGGCGCATTCGCCACATCGGCATCCAGCACGAAAGCGAGCTCACCGAAGAGACGCTGCCGCTTTTGGACTTTGCAGCGCTGCGAACCGAGGTGCTGGAGTACTGGGCGAAGCAGGAGGCAGCCGAAGCCGAAGGTGGCAACTCATGAGGGGCTTCGGAAAGGCTGCCTACGCCGGACAGCAGTTACACACGAGTCAGCCCGGAGGCCAATTCAGGGGGTGGGACTTTCGAGATGCCCAGCTACACAAGCTCAACCTCCGCGGGGCCGACTTTCGTGATGCGGATCTCCGAGGTGCGACCTTCTGGGAGTGCGACCTTCGCGGGGCGGACCTTTCGCACGTCAACGGGCAGTCTGAGAAAGACCCCGAGCGAGAGACGAGCTTCCTCGGGTGTGACATGCGTGGAGCGATCCTCGATGGCGCACGGCTCAACGGTGCCGTGCTAGGGCGCCGGCACACCTTCTTCAACCAACGTCCGCCGTATACGGCGACCGACCTGACTGCGGCGAGTCTCCGTGGCACACAGCTCCGCGGCGCGAATCTCCAAGGGGTGGTCTTCGCCGAGGCAAACCTCAGCGGCGCAGACCTCACTGAGGCCAATCTGACAGGGGGGGAGATGATCCGGGCTCTGATCATTGGCGCGGTGATGAGAGGTGCGCACCTTCGGGCAGCAGATTTCAGCGGTGCTCAGGGCGGCACCATTGAGCAGTTCCGGGAGTCTAGCCTCACCTCGTCAAACATGAATCACCACGCCATGTATACCAAGCCTGCCCGGCTGCCAGAGGCAATTGCTCAGGACTGGGTGCTACGGGAAACAGAAAATGCAGCAAGGACAAAGGAGGCGAACTCCAATGAGCAGTAACAGCAAATTGTGCGTTGATCACGAACTGGGCTACGAGCTCCACCGTCGTGCGGTAGGTGAATCAACCAGCGAAGACCTTCCGCCACTTCTTGATGATTGGTGCGAGTTCATCTTTGACGGGGAGGAAATGGACTGCGATGAGTGTGAGGGGGAACCATCGCTGCGCCTCAAGTTTCACTGCAACCGAGAGGAGCAGCTCCAAGGTTTTCATACCTGGCCACAGTTGCGGTATCTCCTCTCCGAACAGCTTGATCGAGTCCGTGAGGAGCCAGACGACTACGATCCGGAACCGGTAGACGGCACTCCGGAGGAGCGTGCCGCTTGGTATCGGGCGCTGCTTGAGATCGCTTTTGAACGTCTAGATTCGGACCAGCAAGATTGGTGGTTTGTGCTTCAAGTGTTCGTCGGCAAGGTTGAGGTGTCCGCAGTAGTCCGCTCACGTGAGCTATTGCATGGATCAGCCGTGGTTCTACTTCGGCCCTTCACGACGCTTGAGGCGGCCCTCCAGCATCGAGCATCGCTCGGTACCGATGATCTTGATGCGCTCACCTTTGAGCAGCTGCACAGCCTGTCAGGGGAGGTAGCAGATGAGTAGACCCGACAACACGCGAGCTGGTAAAGCCAAATCACCCAACGCGCTTCCACGTGCAGCGCTCTCCGCATTTGATCGGGAATACAGATGGACCAAGGCACAACGTGAGGCAAACGAAGCGTCAATTACGCGACACTATTCCGGTGGCATCAATAGCCTCGGATACGCAGTTGCTATGTTTGCCCAGTGGCACCGCAAGCGTGAGGGCTGGCTCCCGCATCCGGACGGATGGAACACGAAGCAGATCCACCTCGCCCCGAGCGGTGTCTATTTCAAGATGCACCCCAATTCCAACAGGATCTCGCGCGCTGGAGTTGCACTCTTCCCCGATGGCAGCGTAGAGAAGTTCAAGGGGAGTGAATTTCGCCCCCTCTACTGCCTCTATTGCGGCAGAGTGGACTTACGCGGCGCCATCAACCACGACGAGACTCCGCTCGACTGCGTGCGTGAGACTCGTATCCCGCCACATCTGTTGCGCCTGCTGCCGAGTGATCCGCAAACTGTTGCGTGGCGACGAAAGGCGCTTGCGGCACAGCGCAATCGGCGCAAAGCTGAGGAGCGCCGCAAGGCCGAACTCGCCGCCGCCGCCACGGCCGCCCGCGAGGCCGAAGCCGCCGCTCGCGACGCAGCAGGCCGTGCCCACAGAGAGGCGCAAGTGGCGCAGCAAGCCCGCGAGGCAGCACGCGGACCAGTTGAGCGCGCCGCTCGGTCAGTGGGCTCCCATGTCAAGGAACTCGCCCTGTGGCTGCTCTTCTTCATGCTGCTTGGGATTGCGAGCAGGGGGATCTAGCCTCTCAATTGAGGTAACAATTTCTTGATCGCAGCCGCGACCTCCTTAGGACCCTTCAGCGATGGGGGTAATTCAATCAGTGCCGTTGCGCCTGGCTTAACAAGCTCACGGAACTCCTTGGCTCCATCCCTTGCGGGGTCCTCCAAGGTTTCAACGGCGTACAGCACGACGAACGTCGCGAGTTTCCTTGGCACAGGCCGAATGATTCGCCCAAGACGCTGGACTAACTGGCGCCGGCTCTTGACGGTCGCAATTGAGATGGCGAGATCTGCCTCGGGGAAGTTGATCCCCTCGTCGCCGACACGGGGGCTTGAGAAAGCTTCGGCCGTGCCGTCGCGGAATTCGCGCACGCGCGCCTTGCGGTCGTCTTCGTCGGTTTCGGCTGAGACCTCCACCGCATTCACGCGCGCATCCCGAAGTGCTTGGGTCACCCTCGTCATGGTTTTTTCCCGTTGCGTGAAAAGGATAGTCTTGCGACCTTTCAGGGCACCAGATTTTGCAAGTTCAGCAACAACGCCGAGCTTTGAACCCATTTCTGACATCAGCGTGCCGAGGGCGTTGAATGACTTGATCACCATTCGCGCCGCGCCGCGGATTTCACGATCCTGGTCGTTGTTGAACCGGGCTGCCCACTTCAGCTTATTGGTGGCGGTATCGCCAAGAGAGGGCTTGCCCCTGCCTGAGGTTCGTGAGTGCAGAGTCTTCCAAGAGTCTGAGTAGCTCTTGAGGCTTTGGGCGTGGTCCTTGGACTCCTTCGGACTCAGGTGCGCTGGCGCGAAAACTACCTGGAACTCGGAGATCGTCTTTTCGCTTCCAGCCCGCTTGTAGCCAAGGTCAAAGGTAGGAACTGGCCCGTTCTTACCAGCCTTTAGTTTGAAGTATGGAATGACGTGGTCTTCGAGTCCTGAATCGGAGCGCTCGAGCGTTGCCGTGAGCCCAAGTCGGTGGGATGCACCAGCCCAGAGCCCCTTGGTCCAAACATCTGAGCCGATGCGATGCACCTCGTCAACGATGAGTAGATCTTTCCGGCCTTTTTCAAGATCGGGCCAAGGGAAGTCGTCTTTACATGCGGCTGCCATGGTGTGGATTGAGAGCGCACCTGGGGTCGGCCACGTTGCAACTGGAACAAATCTCGTTGCGTCCTGCAGCCACTGGTCGGCAAGGAGGGAGGTTGGGACGAGCAGTATCGCGGCACCGCCAGTCTTTGTGATCGAAATTGCAGCCTCGAGCCCCACGCGGGACTTACCCGCTCCGGTGATCGCCTGTACGACCCCAACATGCTTTGCGGCCTTCCATTTGGCCAGCGCGTCTACTTGCCACTTGTATGGTTTTGGTTGGGTGGCGCCAACAGATGGCTTGCTGATCTTGTTGGTGCGCCTCTTCTTACTGCTGGCACTAGTTTTCGCCTTGGAGACTGGCCGAGTCACTGGCCGCTTGGACGAGGTAGACCCTGGGGTTGCCTTCGCGGGCGAAACGCCTCGCAGCTTCTTCTTGAGCTCACGGATGTTGCCACGGGAGATCTTGAATCGGCCCTCTTTGATGCCAGCCTCGGCCAGCAACGCCTGAATGCGGGCGGCAGTGGCTCCAGGCTCGGCCTTCAGGATCGCCGCGATCTCCCTGATGGCGCGCTGCCTAGTGGCGGGGGAGAGCTTCTGTTCGACGGGCATGGCCGAAATACTAAGTGATAGTTCCTCGACTTTCAACCATAATCCGCGCATGTTCCATGTTCTCTTGATGCCCATAGGGGGCGCCCCCAGCATCGGTGCCATAAACCTGGCACCTGTCGGTGTATCAATGGCCATCAAAGGGGGGCTAAATGCTGATTGACGGCGAGCCATTCAAAAGTGTCCTGAATGTGAGATTCGTGCAGGGAAACGATCCAGAATACTTGGCATTTTCAGAGCAACATGCAATGCAGGTTCGGAATCATTTCACGCGTGCTGCTCAAGATCCCCATCAAATTATCTCTATTGCAGTAGAGCGAGCAATTAGAACCATTCTTTCAAAAGCGAGCAACAGCGACCTTCCAAGGATATTGCGAGCCGATGTGATTTATCCGGGTAAACGAAACGCAGAGCCTTTCTATCTAGAAATTGATGCGGCAATCCCATTACCGACTGGTCTTGCAATTTTTGAGATTAAAACTGGGCGATCAAAATTGCAGGCAGCTGCGCGAAAACAACTTGAGCGGTTTGCCAAGATTTCTGGCGCAGACCTAGGGCCACTTCACCTAGTAGCCGTGCTTGCGCTGCCAATTCGCTCTCCAGTCGGGCCACAGCCGACGCATTGGCCTCGAGTCTCGCTTGGAGAAATCCTCAAAGGCCAGATAGGCGATCGGAGCACCCTGTATGTGGATATTGAAGATCTTAAGGCTCAGTTCGACACTGATGAGCTCCTGGCCCTGAGTGAGTACAGGGAATTTGAGCAGACTCGGCATCTGGCGGATCAGCTTGAGGAGCGAGGCGATAAGGAGAAAGCCAAGGCCCTGAGAGAGAGCCTGAGCGCCGCTCCGAGGGGGATAGGCACGTTAGTTGCCGATGACGATGGCATTCGGGTTGAGGGGGGTGAGCCGGCTGGGTGGCTTGCGCGAAAAGTCCGGCTGAACAGGGACTGAACCCAGGCTTGGAACATTGATCGCAGATGAGGAAGATTCAAGTAAGATCCGAGCAATTATCAAGAACAGGGAGGCCAATTGACGCTAGGCAACATCGCCCGCGCCATGAGTGAGATGCATGTCCAGGCACCCTTAACTGTGTCAATTCTCCGCCATCTCAAGCAGGTGGATTAGCCCATGGACCGAATCTCCATCCGCGCTCTCGTTCGAGCGATTAACCAGCCTGAAGGGGATGGCGGCGGGCTATGGCTGCCAAACATTCAGCGGCCTTTTGTTTGGTCCCAAGATCAAATTGCTCGGCTTTTTGACTCAATCATGCGTGGTTATCCGATCAACACCGTGATGTTTTGGAAGACCACTAGCGCTATTGCTCATCGAAGCTTTGCTATCACCTGGAAATCAGAAATGGACTTAAGCCCACTTAGGCATACGGGGAATGGTCAAAGAAAGTACTTCGTTCTAGATGGGCAACAGCGCATTCAGGCCTTTGCCATCGCCCTAAGAGGCACGTATGACAATGCACACTTCTGTTTTGATGTCTCCAGCGATCCAACTCAGACTCCTGAAGAGGAAGAGATGAAATTCAGATTTGCGTTCAAGGAAGACTATGCGTGGCCGTGGATTAGGGTGAGTGAGATCTCAAGTTGGAATACGCCCCCAAAGAGGAAGGGCGGCTTACAGCAATACTCTCCAAGTGAAACTTCACCTGACGAACTAGATCGAATGGCAGAGAACGTGCACCTACTCTTTGAGCGCCTTGGTGATGATGCAGTTGTTCGGGTAATGGAACTGGACTCAACAGACACAGATGCTGCAATCCAGTATTCGGAAGATGATGTGCTCGAGATTTTCATTCGGGCAAACTCTGGAGGAACCACACTCGCAAAATCAGATCTTCTGTTCTCACTTCTAACGTCAAAATGGGACGAGGCAGAAATTCTCATTGATGAACTTCTTGATTCGGTAAATGCAGGGACATACAATTTTTCAAGAGACTTTGTACTAAAGCTAGCGCTTGTGCTTCTTGGTGAGAAAGCTGCATATAAAGTGCAGAAATTCCGTAAACCTGGAGTACGAGAGCAGATGGAGGCTGCGTGGCCGAGAATCGTTACAGCGTTCCAGGTTGTGAGAGATTTTGTCCAGCAACACACATATATGAGAGACGATAGCTCTTTGCCAAGTAATCTCCTGTTGATCCCGTTCATATTTCAAAGATTCGAATTCCCGCGAGCATGGGCAACCATGACGGCGGATCCAATCGCCTCTCGGGAATTTGCGCTCTTTCTTTCCCGTGCGTCGCTGGCGGGCACGTTTGCAGGCGCAAAGGACAATCTTATTGACTCCCTTGTTGACGAGATCCGATCAAAAGAGGGCGTGTTTGATGCGCCAAGTTTGGAGCGCATTATCAGTGCAAACGGTCAATCAGTCCTGGCTAAAGAGGCTCGACTACTACGCGCTAATTATGGAACTCCATTGATTAACGTCGTCTTGTCAATGCTATACCCAGACCCTACAAATTATAGCCCTGCGTATTCGGGTCACCTACCCACGGTTGACCATATTTTTCCGCAGGCGTTACTCAAAAAAGTGAAAACAGATAAGAAGGCCCGCTATTCAAAGGCTGACCGGAACGTGCTCGCTAATTGCATGCTTCTGACCGCAAGTGAGAATCAATCAAAGGGTGCGGAGCTCCCGTCTGAGTATCTGGCACGCCAAAGCGATGAATTCCTCCAGCGGCACCTGATTCCAACAAATAGAAAGCTTTGGGAGATGGAGCAATACGATCGCTTCATTGAGGCAAGATGGAAATTGATTAAGAATCAAATGGCCAAAGCCAACCTGCTGGAGCTTGATTAATCGTGAATATGCCTGCCCGCTGGAGATGGATTGTGCCGAGTATGGATGGCGGAGCTGCGGGCAATGCTGGGTCCGCCATCTTTCGTGCCTCAAGCGTCTCTGGTGCGGACCTGCTGACCCGAGAGGCAATCCAAAACGCGCGCGACGCGTTCCAGCACTATTCAAAGATTGATGGCCATAAGCCGCGAGTGAGTTTTCGATTTGTCTCCTTGACTGGGGATGCAAAGATTGCTGTTAGTAACGTTTTGGGTTTGAATGAGCTTGAGGAACGGCGGGAAAGACTGATGGGCGCTGATGAGCGCCTAGACCCACTGGATGGAGCAGCCTCGGCGCTGGAGCATCTAGATGAAGGCAAGTCTCCACTGAGGCTCCTATACATTGAAGACTTTGGGGGCCACGGCCTATACGGCGACCCAAAAGATTCACTGAAAAGCATCCTTTACCGTGCCATGTACGTCCTCGGGGGCGGTAAAGGTGCAGGTACTGAGACGGGCCGTTCTATGGGTGGCTCATTTGGGTTTGGTAAGTCCGCGCTTACTGACGCCTCTTCAACCAAAACAGTAATTGCACATTCTGCCTTTGAGCCCTTTGAGGCTGATCCGGTTACTGAGCGCCTTGTTGGATTCACACGATGGGGCCAACATCAACTTGATGGGATCGCGTATGAAGGGCGTGCGCATTACGCCGCTGCGGGTACTGGAACGCTAGATAATCCAAACCCCCCATTCTCAGGCCTTGACGCTGCCTCGCTTGCAAGTGCAATGGGCTTTACACCCCGTAACCCAAAGGAGCTCAATCTCAGGGGGGCATCATTCTTGGTGGTCGACCCCTTTATTCAACCGGCTGACGTCGTTCGAGCCACTGAGACGTGGTGGTGGCCAGCACTACAAGACAAGTCTTTTTCAGTTGAGGTCCTTGACTATGCAGCGCAAACTCCCCTTCCAATCAGCCCGCAGAATCGCAAGGACCTTTGCCCATTTATTGAGGCGTATCAACTCGCAACTGGCACTCGTGAAGTAGAAGATGAAGATCGTCAGTCCGCGCCCAAGGTAGCGCGAGCAGGTGCCACAACTCATGGTGCAGGAATGGGTTTCGTACTCGGGGACGGTGCGGACGACCTATCTGAAATTGCATCTCCAAATCTGCTGGTTAAGAATCCACTTGTTGCGCTATTGCGGGGCCCAAGAATGGTGGTGCAGTACATGCCAATTGGCGGAGCACGAGTTCCAATTCGAGGCGTATATGTAGCTTCAAGCGCTGAAGATGCAAATCTACGTGCGACAGAGGACCCTGCGCACTCAGACTGGCAGTCGGCACCGAGCACTGGTGCACCAAGCGATGCCCGAAAAGTGGCGCAAAAGGTGAAGCGGGAAATTAGGGAAGAGGTGGAACGGTGGGTGTTGAAGTTTATCCCACCAGCCCCAACTTCGGCGGTGAAGCTCGCATTCATGTCCGACCTATTGGGCCGGCTTCTGCCTGCTGGCGGTGGTGGCGGAGCGCGCCCATCTGACCCATTCTCAATTCGTACTCTTCGACGTGAACCAGTGGAATCAGAAGGCGGCATCAGGGGAGTCTTGGAATTCACAGTGGAATTGACCCAGGCCTATCTGGAGAATGAAGCGGAAGTCCTAATTGAAGCAGTGGGAATCATTAAAGAGGGAGATGGGCCAAATGGGGATCCGATTGCCGCCTCCATTGAGCATATAGCCGGGGGGAGCGAGGTTACGCTAAACAATAGTGAGCTCAGGATTACTCTAACTAAAGGGGAGCCAGGCAGATTCCGCGCCACAACCGATGAGTTTCCTGACAT
>SXGQ01043727.1_pt1 | contig 10680 bp, 16 predicted proteins | sample 3178371 | NCBI WGS metagenome assembly SXGQ01 (sample SAMN11356859, study PRJNA531348) | freshwater metagenome | isolation source: freshwater sample F1-20 | place: China: Fuxian Lake, Yuxi | collected 2017-12-25 | reverse complement strand
TGTGGCACTTAGAAAAATCTGAGATGTTAAGAGCATATTTACACGAACTTAAGACTTGGATTCATCGACAAGAGGGAAAATGAAACTGAATCTAAACAAACTTATTTTCATCGTTTGTGTGTCAGCAGTTGGATTTGTTGGTCTTAACTTCATTGCCTGCAACTTTATGATTCCAGGATCTATTATTAGTGCAAATGTATTAGGTGGATTAAAAAATCCTCCTCCCTTAGATTGTAAAGAATCTGAGAGAAGAGGATATGAAACTTTGTTAGCAATTCTAACAACAGTAATTGCCTTAAGAACGAAAGTAGAAGATTAAGAAACCCAGAGTTTTCCCTCTGCTTTTCTTCTTCTTAATAATCCTGCTTCAACTTTACTGCCAGGATTACGATACATTTCTAATGTTTTTGGGATTGCTGTCCAATTTTTCTCACGTAAATGGCGAGAAATAGTGCTGAAATTACTTGAATTGTAAAACCCAGCACCGAGATTGTAAGCAAAGGATAAAAGTGCTCCTCGTTGATTGTCATTCATCTCACTCCAATAAGGGATTTTTTGTAATGAGGGAAGAAGTCTATTTTCAAGATCAAAAATTAAAAGTTTATCGGCATAATCTTGAGTAATTTTTCTACCAAGTTTAAAAGATTTTCCATCAAAATCTTTGGTGCTTCCCCATCCGATTGTAATAGGAAGATATCCTGTTAATGGATCTGGATATGCATTTAAATGGCATCCCTCAAATTCCTTAATTAAATCGACACCACATTGAGGGACTTTTGATTGTGATGTTGATTCTACTTTTTTGCATTAAAGATTCTTCCCCATCCAGACTTTGGACCCTCAGGAGTCCAACGACGTGTGAGTTCAGACTTTTTATAAACAGCACCTTTTCCATTAGTTACAGCACCAGTATAACCATCATTGAGACTTCCGTAGGGATCATTCACTACATAATCACCCGATGGAGTCTTACCAATGACTACAACCATATGCCCACCAGTAGGAGCAGATAAAGAGCCCCTGTGGAGGATACCAATAACAACAGGTCTCCCAGCAGCAAGCTCATGATCAAGGTCAGCAAAAGAAAGGCTGTAATTAAATGATGACTGAATACCATAAGATGCCAAAACACGGGTTTGGACCAAGTGATCAGTAGAATCTCCAATTGCAAAAACTTTTTGAACATAGGCATCATCGCCCTTTGCTCCTTTGAGTGTTCCTGGTTTAAAGTATTCTAAACACATAGCACAAGAAGATGAATTACAGGTGCGATTTGCATCTCTATAATTATCTGTTTGTGGATAAAAAGGAACAGACAGAATATTTGACTTTGATGATTCTGTTTTTGATCTAAAAATTCTTACCCAATTTGACTTGTCCTGCATTAAGTCTTGTGCTTTAAGGAGCAAATCCTTTTCAAGTTGCTCTACAGCAGCAACGTGTTTTGGGTTCTTTTCATCATAAAACTTAAAAAAGTTATGAAGATCTATTAACATATATTTGAAACAATTCTGCATTATATTTATGAAAAAAGGAGGGTTTTATTCCCCCCTTTTGTTTCAAAAAATTCCAGGAATAATTTGACCAGTTGTGAGATAAGTGCCAACGGCAATAACAAATCCCAACATTGCTAGTCTTCCATTTAGTTTTTCGTTTTGTTCAGTCCATCCGAATTTCATTTGTTTTTCCTCTTTTAGTGGTGTTTTGAATTACAATAAATTTGTCTTTCGGTAGGGTGCCTGCGATACAAACTTTAAGTTCATCATCGTTAGACCAGGCACCACTTTCTACAAGTTCTTGAAGAGCAATACCAAGTTGCCCAAGCATATCAGCACTCATCAATAAGTTTCGGCAAGTTTCTCCACAGCATAACTCAAAGTCACAAAAAAAGCAACAGAGGTTACCGTCCAAATAAGTTCATTCATCAGAAGATTCCGAAGAAGAGTTTGCCAGTGATAGCATAAGAAATAAAGCCAGCAATAATACCGACCATTGCCCAGCGTGAATTTGCAAGTTCGGCACGTTCAGCATGTGTTTGAAGTGCATAACGTTCTGCGTCGGATTGAGAGATATACATTTGTGGTTCTTTCGCAAACATATTTTGCTGACCACGTTCATTGGTTGTGACCGTCATTTTCGTTTTATTACGAATTGTTACACAATTATATAGCAAAAAGAAAGAGGGGTCAAGCCCCTCTTGTTACAGTTTTCTAACTGTCTATCAGAACTTAAATCCAAGTCCAGTGGTGAACACAGGAGAATAAGTTCCAGTGCTTGAGGCATTCGTAGTTGGGAACTTCAGATCAGCAAAACCAACCAGAGAGTTAGTGATACGACCTTCAACACCAACAGCAAAAACAACTTGACCACGATTACCAACAGCAGACTGATAGTTGGCAGCAGTGTTATTCACGAAGGGGATCTGATAACCAACACCAGTGTAGACGTTAGCACGACTTACACCAGACTTAGCACGGGAAATACTCCAATCATAAGAAACCAGAGCACCACCGCCAGCACCAATCTGACCAGCAGGACTGCCAACGAAATTAGCATAAGGACGAACCGAAACTGCATTCAGATTGGTGAAGTTCTTCACAGCATAACGTGCTTGAATCGTAGCACCAGAAATCGTGCGTTGAGCACTGAATCCGTTACCAGCAACACCTTGTTGATTCAGCAGAACACCAGCACCAACATAGTTACCTACTCCCTGTGCTTTCTGAGCAGCAGCGACTTCCAGAGCAGTCACACGAGTATTGGTAGCAACGATCTCACGGGAGAACTCAGCACGAAGAGCAGAGGCAAGACGGGCATCTGCTTCAGTGTAGAAGGTAGTGATGCTGTCAAGGCAAGCATTGGTGAGAGCAGCAAGGTCAGCACGAGTAGCAGATTGACCAGGTTGGAAAGTGCCATTGGGATAACCAGCAACACAACCGTAACGTGAAACCAAATTTGAGATCGCTTGATACGACCATTCAGTAGGTTGAACATCCTTCAGTTGTGAAACATTGGTGACTTGTGCCATAGCTGGAACTGAAGTGGAAACAACAGCAACGGCAGCAATAATTGAACGGGTAATCATAAGTTTTGTTTGAGTACTAAACGACATTTAAATGTTAAGAATTACAACAGAATTCTTAAGTACTTATTTAGAATAGCAGAGTTTTTAAAGTGTGTCAAGAGTTACTTGAAGTTTGATGACTTGGTTCAGAAACTCTGCCTCTGTAAGGATCGAAATTAGTTACTTCTTCTATGGTGAGTTGAGCACCAGTTTGAGACCAGAAGTTAAAAATAGCATCGTGACTACCTTTGTGAAAGATATCAACATGTTCTGGATGAATAGAAGAACCAAGTTGTAATTTATACAACAAAAGAGGAACTGAATAAGTGCATCCAGAGTTATAAATTAAATCATCTGCTACAGGTCTTGGGCGCACATCATTATCAAGTTTATACTTTTCACCTCTTACATGGTGCTTCAAAAGTTTTGCAGCATGATGTCTTGTAATCACATAGCAAGCAGTTGAAAATTCATTTACAAATCTTGTATGAATTGGAACAACAATATCGCCCGTACAAATAATTGCAAGTTGCACGATATCCCAACAATAAGGAACTCTGGCAATAAAATCATTCCAAGTAAAATTCCAAAACTTTGCTAAATCTAAACTACAATCATCTTCCATGATAATTGCATAGAGACTATCAGATGTTTCCATCCAGTGTTTAATAGCTTTAAGATGTGAAGTTACACATCCAATTTCACCGGAAGTCATCATTTCTGGATAACGACCAACAATAATATCACTCAGATCATCTTCACGACCATCATATGCAGAGATGCGAGTATAGTTGTTTATTTCCCAATATTTAAATTGGGATTCCATATATTCTTTTCTCTCTGGTTGTCCATCTAGATTTAAGTAATAGACAGGACCAAAATTATTAAGTTTGTAAGCAGATTTATTTTTATCCATTATACTGTATAAACTGCGCCATGTTGATATGTAAATCCCTGAACTGGAATAATATTTTTTTGATTCATGAATAGATTAATACCAAGAAACTTAATAGGAGCATCTCCCCATCTCTTCGTATAGATTCCACCACTTTTATCAATATAATTATAGAAGTTTATGTACTCACTTGTCAAGAACCATGAAGTTTTTCCTAACTCAAAGTTAGTGTAAAACATCAATCGATCTGGAATATTATTTGGATATGCTTCATTCACATAACTCCATAGTCCATCAACAACCTTTTCATTATCTTGCTGAACTGCTGGAGCAATAAATCCGTAATAACATTCATTTTTTTCAGCCCACTCAAAGATATCATAGTTAAGTGGAGTATGAACAAAAGAATCTGTATCCAATCTTAGATAGTAATTATATTTTTTAAGAATATCAAACTTGTACATTTCTCCAGAAAAAAATCTGCACATATGTCGATATCCCATAGAAAATCCAGGATGTCCCCAAGCTACAGGACCATTTCCGTGAGTTGGATGTGGAAAAAATTCTGGAATATTATCCAAAATCTCTTTTGGATAATCTGGAACGTTAAAATCAATAGTTTGATATTTAATATTGAGTTGAGTTTTTACTCTTGATTTATATTCTTCAAAAGATTCTTCACAGAAAACAATCAAATCAACTTCATTTGTAAATGGAATAAGATTAGATTCTAAGAGAGAAAGTGATTTATTAAAATCATTCAAATCATCTTCAGAGGATCGAACAAGATATAATATACAATTCATAAGTACTGTTTCCAATCAATGATAGGCGATTGAAGATGATCGCAGTGAGTTGCATATCCGGGAATAGATGTAATTAATCTTTTTCCAAGATTACCTAGATGAACAAATTTTGCGTGATCCATTGAAACTCCATCGGGTGAAGCATCACTGTAGTGTTTATGAATATTATAATCTTCCCACAAAGTACCAACTTTAGCAGCGTATGTATTGCAAGTTGATGGAGTAGTTCTCCAATGAATTGATTTACTCACAAAAATTTTTGATACAAGATTGTCATATCCAGAATCAATATACTTATCTAAATGATCATATAGTGAAACGTAATGCACTGGAAGAGTAAATCCTTCAAGTAGAATTTCGCACCATTTTGGTTGGTGTAAATAGTCATCTTCTAAGAAATAAATGATAGTGTCATCAGAAAAATTTTTACTCAACGCAATATCAACAGTTCTAGAAAAACTTCCTGCTTCATATCCATAATTAATCACTTCAACATTCTCTTCGTTCTTTAAGAATGTGTCTGAGATTGATCCGAACTTTTCATCATATATGATTGTATAATCTGCAAGTTCTAAATTAATTGTTCTCTTAAAGTTTTCAAAAAGTTTAACTTTATCAAACCATTCTGGTCGGTGTCTATTTGGCAAAGCACTGTTTGGAGAATAATAACAGTGTCTCATGAATACTTGAATCGGTTTCATTTCCAATAATCGTAAATGTCTTTGGTTACTTCATATTCCATATCTTTCACTTTTCTATTAGGTTGCTTCATTGCCCACTCAAACATAGCATCAATTAAAGGTTCAAGTTCAGTTTCATCTTCAAAGTTTAACATAGTTTTTGCTTTTGTATGATCGCAATAAGCGTGTTTAACTTCGTGTCTTGCCTCGGCATGTTGAATTGTAGCATTGTATCCATACTTTGCAGCAACTTTTTTTACAGTTTCAGCTGCTTCATTAATAGTAAAATATTTATCTGCACCAATATTAAATATTTCATTGTCGCAATTATCCAACAATTTGTCAAAGGGTTCCATGTAATATTTGATATCAGAAAAAGCACGAGTCTGTTCTCCATCACCATAGACTAGGAGAGGATTTCCTGTCAGTGCTTTACGAATAAAAATACCAATTACATTACGATACCTGTCCCAAATATTTTGATACTTTCCCAAAACATTATGAGGACGAACAATATTATATTTTAATCCAAATTGATTCCCAGCAAGTTTCAAATCAACTTCAACTGAATACTTTGCTACACCATAAGGATCTACTGGTTGTGGTCTCAAATCTTCCGTAAATGGTGGTGATTGTTCACCATAAACTGCCATACTAGAAGTGAATACCAATTTGCTATTGTAATTAATACATTCGTTAATAATATTTGCTGAGCAAATTACATTATTGCGATAATTATAATTACGAATAAATGGAGATAATCCTTCTGCAGCATATGCAGCAAAGTGATATACTACGTCGGGATTTTCTTTTTCAAATATTTCTTTAACTTTTTTTCTGTTTTCTAAATTGATTTTATAAAATTTTAAGTTATCATTTTTGGGAAGAAATGCTTTATATCCTCCAGAGAAATTATCAATACCAATCACTGTATGACCATTTTCTAAAAGATGTCTTGAATAGTTTGCTCCAAGCAAACCAGCTGTTCCAGTTACTAATACTTTCATATCAGGTGTATTTTATAGACATTAATTCATGAGTATTTAAAAAGTTTTTTCCATGCCAACCAAAGTGTTTTGATTGATCGAAAGATATTTGTCGATTCCAAGAGGTTCCAAACTCTATGCATGGATTTTCGTATGAAAATTTTGCAGCAAGTTCAAAGGGAGCAAACTTGATTCCATATTCAATTGCTTCATAGTATTTTCTTGTGCAAAGAAAACTATCTTCACCCAATCCATTACAAGAGTCATATCGAGTAGAAAATTCTAAAAATTTTCTACTTCTTAAACAAAATCCACCATTACCAACTCTATTCTCTGAAAAAACTTCTCTCATCAAAGATTGTTGATCTTGATGTTGAAGAGAAATCCAACTTTCTTCAGATGGCCAAGGAGCACCAATATAATCATAATTTAAAAATTCATCATCCCATAAATCTGGATTGACAATATGGCCATCATCTTGAATCAGAAGTAGATAATCGTTATCAGTATGATCGATTAAATTTAACACATAGTCATTATATTGATTCCAATCAAGTTTGTCAATCAAATGAAGTTCTATATTATCAACTTCAATATCTTGATGTGTCACAAGAATACTCTTACCAAATTCAAAAAACTTCTGACAATAATTAATGGCAGCTGCTGATTGATAAGGATCTACACAATTAATTGAAATTAAATCAATGTTTAGAAGTTCTCTTTTTTTCATCTTTAGTCCACGTCAAATAAGCACAACTAGCACCATGAAATCCCTGTACAGATCCACCAGAATAAATCTTTACTTCTGATTCTGGAAATTGATCACGGAAAAAATCTGCACTAAAAGTATGAGGATGTTCATTGTTTATAGCAGTATCAAGAGGTTCAAAAACTCTAATAGTTTTTGCAATCTTTTTAGCATTAGAGATTTGAAGTTCAGGATTTCTTACATGCTGAAGAACATTAAAGAACCAAACTTCATCAAATTTTGTCTTTCCCTTATAGTCCTCAAATCCAATAGAACTACACTCTACATTTGCATTTTTAAAATTTTCTTTTATATTTTCTGGGAAGTTATCAAAGTTTGGTTCTACTGAAACAGCTTTAGATAGTCCTGTTACATGAAAAACTGAAGGGTAAGCACCTCCACCAACTTCCAATACTTTTTTACCTACTAAATCATTTTCAATATCAAGATTGAAATGATCTCTAAGAATGATCAAAGATGCTCTTTTATAATTTTCAGCATTTCCATAATCATAATGATTAAGTTCTCCCGATTTGGCTTGTTCCCACCTTTCTTGACTGATTGGTTCAACCATCTGATAATCTCCTGTTTTCTTTTTGATATTCTAAATGAATTAAATCTTTATGTCTATCATAAAACAATTTCATGTTTTTATGATTTGCCTTCAGTAACCAAGAAGCTGGGGATCCAGAAATTCTAGTTCCTCCCCATTCATCTTTCGATTCATAATCAATCCAATAACAACCACAAACTTTACCAAGTTCTTTATGCATTCTACACATCAAGTCGTGATCATCCATATCTTGAGGAGAAAACTCTTCATCAAGATAATTTAATTTCTTCAAATCTTCATGATCTATCATTAGTGGTCCACGATTTACTGAAGAACGAACTGCAAATATATCTCTTGAAATATTCGAACTATCCGCATGATTAGTATGTATACAAATATCACACCAACAATCATCAAGATCTTCTTTCATTCCCAAGTGTTGAGTGCCTGAATTAAAGTCCCAATCATGAGCAGTTCTAGAAGTTACTGCGAAGACATCATCAAATGCATCAAAAGGTTTTTGCATTCTTTGGTTCCAACCTTTTTCTTTAATAATCATGTCATCTTGAACTATGATAACTTTATCACCATTTGCATTTTTCAATCCAAGATTATTTGCCTTTGTTTCAAATACATTTGGTGCAAAAAGTAGTTTATAGTTTACATCTTTATCTTGTAGTGTTTGCAAAACTACGGATTCTGTATTGTCAGTACATCCATCAACAACAAGTAATAGTTCATACTCTCCAATGGTAGTATCAAGAATACTATTGATTACTCTGTCAATCAACCACCCTTTATTGTGAATTGTAAGGATTATACTATGCATCCTTAATCTCCACTAAGAATCTATCAATGTCTCTACCTAGATTCGAACTAGGATACCTTTCATACCAGTAATCATAGTCACATTCAATAAAGTTTCTAAACTCTTGATTACTCACAGTTAGTCCCTCTCTAACTGCAATATTTGTCAATACACTCTGATCATTGCGATGTTCTTTAAAGGTTTCAAATTCTTCACCTAAAACACTTGGATCATTTTTGATAATTCTAGGATCTAAACAATATTTCATCCAATCAGAAATAACATTTATAGACTGTTCTGTTTTTTTCCAAACCTGAACACCAGCCTCTAATTGAGTCGATTCCCAATAATCTTCTTCATCACATCCCATCAAAACAAAGCAATCTTTTCTAGTGTAATTTTTATTCTTATCATTACCTAACAGAAGAAGACAAAACTCATCATCATTCAAAGTTTTCTCTACATACGATTTGATATTTGGAGATATCATATCTCCACAATCACAATAAATTACATAATCATTTTCTTCTACTTTTGAAAGTGCATCCAGAATTACATAAGGTTTCCACACCCACCATCCTCCACCAAAGTTTTCATCAAGAATACTTTGGTTATCTTTATAAAAATTGGTAGAAACTAACCACCCCCTATCATACGAAATGATATTAAAATTTTTAGAATGAATTTTTTCTAAAAATTTTTGCTGATCTTTAAATTTTTCATCAGCATAATTTACCAAATGCCAGGTCATTTTAATCTCTCCTTTACGTAATCCTGATTTTCATAATACTCTACCAGTTGTTGTTTTGATAAGATTTTAAGATAATCCCACAACTGATTATTTTTTTGCATATGTGGATTATGAAACCAAGAATTTTGAGTTCTTTGATGTTCCAAATGATATGCATAATTATCAACTCTGCCAATATTATAACCCAAAACTTTCCATCTATGATGTCTTTCTACATCTTCTGGAGCATATGCGATAAATCCTTCATTCTCTAGATATCCATCAATATACACTTGACGGTTAAAGAACTGAACCATTCCATATTCAGCCCACCCTTCACCTTGATTATGTGGATAATAAAAGAAACGATCATCAAAACATACTGAATTGTAACCAGAATTTATAAATCGAGAGACAAATTCTTCATTTTCAAAATTATTCATATCTTCCTGAGTCTCAATCGTAAATCCAAGATTTACCTTTCTTTCTCCACGAGTTCCAAATCGATATGGATATACAACATCATATTCTCCATGGAGCATTTCAATTGCTTGAGTGTAAGAATCCAAAGGTAAAATAATATCTGTATCGTAGTTAACTACAATATCCGTCGATGCTTCCATTACCATATCATTTAAAACTTTAGTTCGATGAAATGCATCATCGGTTCTACTTTCATTTTCAAAAATATGACGAAGATTACTCGTATTCACCAACCGTTTAATGATTGGTAATGCATACTCCTCAAATCTATGCTCAGAATCCACTTCTTTAATGATTACATTAGCATTAAAATGATGAAGAAGATATGAGGTTGAAAGAATAATATTGCGAAGTCTATCTCCCGTATCAATTCTCAAAGGAACAATAAAAGTAGTATTCTTTAAATCAGTTTTCATTAATCATTCTCCATTCTTTGGGAAATAGATCTTCTGTGGACTTATCTATGTTATTTGGACCAAACCATTTGTCCGGGTAAACAACCGTTTTGTTTTTATTCTGAGAAAGCCATGCTCCCCACCAAGAAAAGGTAGAGTTGGCAATAATATAATCAGAACATAAAGTCATCAAACACATATCTACGTAAGGATTTGCTGTTTCTGCAACTAGAAAACGATCAGTCTCAAAAAGTTTTTGTTCTTTACACCATTTAGGATCATCGGAAAAAATAACTACTTGCTGATCATTATCAAACTCTTTTAAAGCATTTTCATAATAATTCATCGAAAGATTATGATGATTTTTATAATTAATAATAAAGTCACCCCTGCGAATATGCAGAGCAATAGGATTATCTAAAAGTGGTTTTGCTTCTTCACATGCATCATAATATTCCTTTTTAAAAGTAAAATCTTTTCTGATATCTTCTTCTATATGTTTGAAATATTTTTCAGTTTGAAAAAATCCAAC
>SXGQ01748411.1_pt1 | contig 10681 bp, 10 predicted proteins | sample 3178371 | NCBI WGS metagenome assembly SXGQ01 (sample SAMN11356859, study PRJNA531348) | freshwater metagenome | isolation source: freshwater sample F1-20 | place: China: Fuxian Lake, Yuxi | collected 2017-12-25 | reverse complement strand
GCGCCGCCGAGGATGTGGGCTGTGGTGGGGATGGACATCGTCGCCTCGGTGAAGACGGCCTGCGGGGTGCCACGCAGTTTCTCTGTCAGCCAGGCGGCCGCGTCATACGCGGCGGGAATCTGGTCTGGGTTGGGAGAGAGTGCGTCTTGCTCGGTCGTGAGCACCACGTCGCCACCGGGCAGACGCCTCCGGACCTTCAGGCGCATCGCGCCGTCAAGCGTCTGCATGACGAGGATGATCATGGTCTGGCGGGACCAGTCCTTGATGCGCGCAGCGCGCGCGGCCCGCCGCGGATGGCGGGCGATGGCGCGCAGGAAATGCAGCGGTCTGGTACCCCGTCGCCCGCTCTCCGTAAGCAGCGCGAAGAGCAGGGACTGGGAGTCTGCCCCCGCTCCGTAGGTCACCGGCTCGATGTGCGTGTCCGGCGTGGGGTAGATGCTTGACGTGATGGCAACGCCGCGGGTGAAATCCCGGCGGTCGGTGGGCGGAGCGGTCACGGCGAGGATCGATTCGCTGTTGGTCCGGACGAGATACCCGAGCCGGTCCGAGAGACGCGGAAGGCTGCCCGAGAGCTTGCAGCGAAAGAGCAATCGATTGGTCCCGAGAGTGCCGGCCGCGATCACGACGCCCCGTGCGCGGACGGTCTGTTCGCCGCGGCCAAGCCACGCTCCCGACGGGCGGTGGCGGATGATGTAGCCCTGTGATCCGTCTTCCGCCCCGTGCGGCTGGATATCCGTCACGGTCCGCAAGGGCCGGATGTCGACGGGGAGCCGCTCAGCGAACCAGAGGTAGTTCTTCATCAACGTGTTCTTGGCCCCGTGCCGACAGCCGACCATACACGAGCCGCAGCGCAGACAACCGGTCCGATCTGGTCCCTCGCCGCCGAAATACGGGTCGGGCACGGTCTCGCCTTCGGCGCCGAGAAATACGCCGACCCGGGTGGGACGGAACGTCTCTCCGACACCGATCTCGTGCGCGTACTCCTCCAAGATCTCGTCCGCAGCCCCTTTCGCGTCGTAGGTGGTGACCCCGAGCATGCGCTCTGCCTCGTCGTAGCACGGCTGGAGCTCAGCTTCCCAGTCGGCGAGGTCACGCCACTGCGGATCCTCGAAGAACGCCGTCGGAGCGCGATACAGGGTGTTGGCGTAGCCGAGGCTGCCGCCGCCGACGCCGCTGCCACTGACGACGAAGACATCCCTGAATACGGTCATGCGCAGGATCCCCGTCAAGCCGAGCCGTGGCATCCAGTAGTACCGACGCGCCTGCCAGGTGGTCTTCGCGAAGTCGGAGTCGGCGAAGCGCCGGCCGGCTTCCAGGACGCGCACCGAGTAGCCCTTCTGTGCGAGTCGGAGCGCGCTCACGCTGCCCCCGAAGCCCGAGCCGATGACGACCCAGTCGACGTCAGGCGTCTGCGACGAGCCCGGGGTCATGCAGCGAGCTTGACGGGCAGGCTCTTCAGTTGGCTGGAGAACTGTGAAATGACCCAGGTGGGTTCTCCCGCCAGCGACATCGTCGGATAGCGCTTGAGGGTCTCCTCGACGAGGATCTTCAGCTCGAGCCGGGCGAGGGCGGTCCCGAGACAGAAGTGGCGGCCGCCGGCACCGAAGGCCTGGTGCTCGGGGTTGCGCGTGACATCGAAGCGCTCCGGATCCTCGTAGCGATCCTCGTCGCGGTTCGAGGACGGGTACCACAGCGCGATCTTGTCACCCTTCCTGATTGGGCAGCCGCCGAGCGTCGCGTCCTGTGTCGCGGTACGGCGAAAGTGAGCGAAGGCGGGGAACATCCGCAGCGCCTCCTCAACGGCGCTCGGCACCAGCGACAGGTCGTCGAGAAGCATCTGGCGCTGGTCGTCATGCTCCATCAGCGCCCTCATCGTGCTCGTGTACGTGGCCTTCGTCGAGTCGTTCCCGGCTGCCATGAGCAAGACGAATCCAGAGAAGATCTCGAGATCGGTAAGCACATCGCCGTCGATCTCAGCGAAAACCAGGGTGCTGAGCATGTCGTCGGTCGGATGTGCGCGGCGGTCCTCGACCAGTCGCATGCACTTCTCGTACATCGGCGGCAGGTCTTCGGAGACGAGTTGCTCGATGCCCTTTGGATTGAGGTCCGGGTCACCGAAGCCGAGGAGTTGGTTGATCGATTCCGCCCACGGCTTGTCGTCCTCCGGGTCGAGGCCCATGAAGCTCCCGATCACCCTGGCGACGACCGGCTGGGCGACTTCCGTCACCAGATCGCACGTCTCGCGCCCCTCCAGGTCATCCATCACGCCGGCTGTGATCGCCCGAATCGCGTCTTCGTGCTGGCCGATGGACTTCGGCGTGAACGCCTTCTGGAAGAGCGCCTTGATCCGATCGTGCTTCGGCGGATCCATTCCGATGAACATGCCCTGCACGAGCTCGACCGGGACCCCGTGATCAATCAGCAGGATGTTCGACGCCGACGAGTAGGTCTGCCAGTCCCGGCTGACAGCGTGGACGTCATCGGCCTTGGTGACTGACCAGAAGCCGGCGTCGTGGGGCGACTGCGCGATCCCGCGACTCCAGTGGACCGGGCACTCCCGTCGCAGTCGCGAGAAGGTCTCGTGCGGTGGCCCCTCGGTCCACAGCTCATCGTCGGCGACTTGCAGCGCATCAAGCTCAGGCTGGGCGTTTGACATGGTGTCAGCGTAGTACGAGGAGGGGTGTCTGGCAAGCGAAAGTCAACGATCGTTTGCATGCAGGTGGGCCACGAAGTGCCGTCGAGACGACTTCCGCCCTGCGCGGGGCACCAGATCCCTTTGCCTCGCCGGGAAGGCCGAGCGACGTCGGAATCAGCCCAGAGAACGCGGGGCAAGGGTGGGTACACTGGCCGCATGTGTGAACATCCTTGCCTGGGGCTTCTCTCCTGCGATGTGTCGCGCGCCGATGGTCCAGGCACCGTCCGTGCCGGTGAACGTCCGCTATACCACCCCGGATCGGGATCGTGACGGATCGGTTACCAGGTCGCGGCAGGTCGCGGCAGGCGGTCATGCGGACGCGGTCACCGTCCGGTGCCAGGCTCGCGAACCAGCAGGAGCTCGTGGCCGCGATCGAGCGCTTACTGGAGCGGGGCGCGTCGTATGCCGAGCTCACGGTGGGGGAGATAGCGTCCGAGGCGGGAATCTCGCGGACGAGTTTCTACTTTGCGTTTGAAGACAAACGGGATCTCCTGAAGGCGGCCGCTGGGGAGTTGGCGGGTCTGATGACGGAGCCAGCCGAGCAGTGGTTGTCAGATCCGGGGTCGACTCGGGCTGAACTCGAGCGGGCTTTGCGAGTGCTTGTCTGTGGGTTCGCAGAGCACGCGCCTTTGCTCCGTGCCGTGATCGAAGCGGCCTCGTACGACGCGCAGGTCGGCGTGTTCTGGCGTGACCTTGTCGCCCGGTACATCGTGTTGGCGCGTGATCGGCTGTGCGTCGGCGGAGCGTGCACGCCTGAGCGTGCCGGGGTGCTGGGGGCCGCGGCCGTGTGGATGACGGAGCGGGTTCTGTACCAGGAGGTCGCGTGCCGCGCGGGTCGGTCGGATACGACCGGTGTCGTTGAGGGGCTGGCTGATGTTTGGTGGGGGGTCATCACGGCACACCTTGGTGCCAACGAGCGCGTGTGACCACGGTCTTCTATCTGGAGGTGCGCTCCTCTCCCGGGAATGGTGCCTCGCGAGGGTGGGCTGGGTGCCGGGCTTGTGTGAGCCCGGCACCCAGCAGCCGTGTGCGGCCATATCAGGGGGAGAGGGGAGATAGAGGGCCGCACGCGAGACGCCGACCGCCCAAGCTACGACGGCGCGGCGCTTGCCAGTCAGACGCGGTATGGGGCGTCTGTTGGATGAGCCCGCCAGGCGCAACTGGAGTCCAGAGGGAGGCGAGCTCGGATCCAGACGGTATGACATGCGTCGCCGAGTTGCAAAACGATCGTTAACTGTGTGTCGCACGTCACGTAGGGGTCGGGTGGACCCGTGTTCGCGGGCAGCGCCGGCGCGCAGGTCGATGCGATGAGGTGCTCTGCCGCAGAACTTGTTCGACGGCCTGGGCTGGCCGGTGGTGCTGACCGGGCCGTCTCGCGCGAACGAGCGCTCACGATGGCGTGTAGGCTCCACTCATGTCCAAGGCCGCAGAGGTAGAGGTCACTCGGCCGGCGCCTGGCGTCGCTCGATTCACGGTTCCGCTGGCCATGCCTGCGCCGGATCACCTGCATGTGCACGTGCTCGAAACGTCGGACGGCCCGGTACTAGTAGATACCGGCGCTCGCGGCTCGGAATCCGCGCTCGCGGCAGGTCTCAAGGCCCTCGGACAGGTTCCGGAGCGCGTGCTGATCACGCACGGACACATCGATCATTGGGGTCTGGCTGCGACGTTGGCTCCGAGCGTGCTGGCTCATCCCGGCGTGGCGCCGAGTCTCGCCTTTGCGGGAGGGGACCGGGACGGCAGTCCGGGCGGTGGCTGGCCCGATGCTGCTGCGATGGAGCGGGCATTCGCGGGATTCTCCGCACTGGTGGCGGGTGTGCCCGGGATCGATCCGCTCGAGGACGGGCAGATGGTTGGCGACTGGCGGGTCCTATGGACGCCAGGCCACGACCCTGGGCACGTGTGCCTTTTCAGAGAGGGCGATGGCGTGCTGCTCTGCGGTGATCTGCTCCTGCCTGGGTTTACGCCGAACATTCAGCCCGCGTGGGATGGGGCCGATGCCCTTGGCGATTTCCTCGGCTCACTTCGAAGGGTGGCTGAGCTTCCCGTGCGGTGCGTGTTGCCAGCACATGGCGATCCCTACATGGATGCCCGGCGGCGTGCGGACGAGCTCGCCGCGCATCACGCAAAGCGGCTGGATCAACTGCGAATGGAGTTGGCTCCCGCACCGATGACGCTGGCTCGACTGCGGGACGCGGTGTTCAGCGTCGACGTCCGAGACTCGGCGAACGCGATGCTGGCGCTGATGGAGACGCAGGCACATCTCGAGCACCTCCACAGGCGCGGTGAGGCGTACCCAGGGCCGGGCGCGACATGGGTGCTCGCAGGTGGTGGTCGGTGACAGCTCGCGCGGTCGTCTTCTGTCCGCGCAACGAAGCGAGGACGAGCTCGGTCTTCTGCTACGCGGTGATCTTCCGGTACTTCTTCGGTGTCTCGCTCATTTCCATGCGCCTGATGGATGGAGCGGCCGATGCTCGACTCTGAGCCGGACGGGCACAACGCGACATCTGCAAATGCCTGGCCGTCTGACGTTTAGTGCAAGCGACCGCGTCGAGCCTTAGCGGAGTTTGCGAGCCTTCACGGGGTTTCGACACCTGGTGTGACACACCCTGTGTCGACACGCGTACCGGGAGGCCGACACGTTCACACCCTAGCGGGCGGAGGGGCGGCCCGCCACGCTATCGCCGCAGCATGTGCGAACGTTCGTTCTGGTGGAAGGTCTGTCAGGACCCGGGTCGAACACGAGAGAAGCGATGGCTGACGGCAGCGCGATCGAGTGGACGGAGGCGACGTGGAACCCGGTGACGGGTTGCACGAAGGTGTCGCCGGGCTGTGCGCACTGCTACGCCGAGACGTTCGCCGAGCGGTGGCGCGGCACGCCCGGCCACCCGTACGAGCAGGGTTTCGATTTGAAGCTCTGGCCTAGCCGGCTGGAGCAGCCTCTGCGTTGGACGCGGCCGCGGATGATCTTCGTGAACTCGATGAGCGACCTGTTCCACGAGGACATCCCTTTCGAGTTCATCGCCTCGGTGTTCGACGTGATGGGCCGCGCCGAACATCACACGTTCCAGATCCTCACCAAACGCCATGACCGGCTCGCCGACCTCGCCCCGGATCTGCCATGGCCATCGAACGTGTGGATGGGCGTCTCGATCGAAAACCGACGCTTCATCCACCGCGCAGACCGCCTGCGCGAAGTACCGGCCGCCGTTCGTTTCATCTCCGCCGAGCCGCTCCTCGGGCCGCTCGAGCATCTCAATCTCCACGGGATCCACTGGCTGATCGCCGGCGGCGAGTCAGGGCCCCGGCACCGCCCCGTCAGAGTCGAATGGCTGCGCGACCTCCGCGACCACTGCGCCGATGCGCGCGTCGCGTTCTTCTTCAAGCAGTGGGGCGGGCACCGACCCAAGACGGGCGGCCGTGAACTCGACGGACGCACCTGGGATCAGATGCCCGCACGGCAGCCTGCCCAGAGCCTCGAACTCCGCTCGGCCAGGGAACGCTCTGGTCGCGTCCTGGTTCACCCTGCGTAGACTCCGGCCGCGCGAATGGGGAGGGATGACGATTACCGGCTCTTCTCCGTAGACGATCTCCTTAGTAGTGAGCTGATCGAGGCCGGTAAGGCAAGCGTCAGCGGGAAGCCCATCGGCACGAGGCCAGACCTCGACTCGGCCGAGATGTACCTCAGCCGCGAGGACGGGCTGCTTGTCCGCGGGGTCTGGCCACACTCCGCCCGCAAGTCGTGGATGGTCAGTCGCATGATCGACGCTGTCAGTCGCGCGATGGCTGGGAAGTGGGGGCAGCTCGGGTACGTGGAGCTCTACAGCGGACCCGGCCGCCTGCTCGACCAGAGCACAGGCCAGGAGCTGGCCGGCTCACCTGTCGAGGCACTTCGCCTGAAGGCTCCGTTCGACCGCTACCTCTTCTGCGACTTCGATGACGACTGTGTCGACGCGCTGGATCGACGCTGTAAACGGGAAGACATCGGGCCCCGCGCCGAGGTGCGTCAAGGTGACGCGAAAGACGCCGAACATCTCGGGCGGATCGCGAGCACGTTTGGCCGCGGAACGCTTGTGATCGCCTATCTCGACCCGGCGCGGCCGCAGGACATGACCTGGGAGTCCGTGGAGATCCTTGCCCGGCAGCTGCCGACCGTGGATCTGATCATCAACCTGCCGGTGCACAGCCTGCAGCGCGCTATCTCCGGCCCGCACAGACGCAACGCGGAGGCCCGCGCTGCCGGCGCCTTCCTCGGCCACCCCGACCCTCGAGAACTGATGCGCTGGGATCACACGCACTCGCACCAGGTCCACGGAACGATCGACGCGATCCGCGAGTTCTACGATCAACGACTCCAATCGCTGGGCTTTCTGCCGCCGGGGCGACGAATCGTCCCACTCTCACCAGGGGGCGTTCCGTACTACGACGTCCTCTACGCCTCGCGACACCCCCTCGGCGTGAAGCTGTGGGACAAGGCGAACCCGCCGAAACAGCCCGAAGCCACGCTGCTCGACATGCTCGGCCGGGACCTCTGATGGAGACGTCGTCGTCGTGCACTCCGCGCGGGCCTGCCTGAGCGGGGTCCTGATCGCTGGGCGCGGCACGGCCCTACGTTGTTCAAGGCCGGATCCCATTGCTGTAGTCGCGCGCGTACGTCGTCATGGCGCCCTTTGCCGTCCCGGCGCCCGGACTGTCGGAGTCGTGACGCAACGCCCCGAAGAACGCTTCAGCGTCAATCGCGCCGTTGCGGGTAGGCAGGATTCCGCCGCTCCAGTTGGGGTGCCAATTGTCCGCGCCGGCGTAGATGCTCAACGCGACGAGGTTTGGCCGTTTTGTGAACAAGTAGGTCCAGATCGTCTGGTACCAGCTCGCCGCGTCGGCATATGTCCATCCGGTCGGGCGGGTTGTGGTGTTTGAGAGGTCATCGCCGTACCAGATCTTTCCGCCCACACCTGGCGCGGTCTCGTACGCGGCGATGCCAACCTCGGTGACAGCCATCTTGGTGTGCCAGCCCTTCGCAGCGAGGCGGGTGACGCTCCGATCCCATTTGGTGCGCATGAGACCGCCAATATTCGGATTGCCATACGGGTGGATCGTCCAGGCATCGACATACTGGTGAAGGTCAGGCACCGACTCATGCATCGAGTTGATCCAGTCGTCCACCGAGATGTCCGAGTTGTCGGCGTCGCCGATTGCCCACACAGGGACCGTGTATCGCAGTGCCGCGCCAATGGTCTTGACGCGTTGTGCGTAGGAGGCGGCGTAGTCGCGCCTGGCCTGTCCGTCACGGTTGTGCGCGTAGGATTCTTCGTTCTCGACCTCGATACCGCTCTGCCTGCACGGGGATGCCCTGCGCGCCGGGAACGCTCTCATCAACGCGGCCAGCGCGCTGCTCGCCGCGATCGCGCCCGCACTCGCGGCGGTCGCCACCGTGGCGGTCGGGCCCCGCGCAATCCTGCTCGCCGGCGCCACCGCGGCGCTACTGAGCGCGGCCGCCGCCACGGCCCTGACCGGAGCGCGCCCACGCGACCTGTCCGACGATGACGACACCGACCCAGCATCCGGCACCGGCCTCCCCAAGGTGGCCACGTCGACGTGGGTCACACTCGTCGCCGGCACCGCCCTGCTGATCACCCTCTTCAGCATGGACGAGCCCGTCCTGGTCGCCTACGTCCACGAGTCGCTTGGCGCCGGCGAATCGACGTACGGGCTGGTCGTCTCCGCGTGGGGGCTCGGCATGCTCGCCGGATCGGCCGCGTACCTGCGCATCCGCCACCTCGACCCGTCGCGCCTGGCGATCGGGTTCGCCCTCGTCCTCAGCGCCGGGTACATGGGACTCGGCATCGCGAGCACCGCGGCGCTGGCGATCACCGCGGCCATCGTGTGTGGCATCGCTAACGGTGTCATGTTCACCGCTTTCGTCAACGCCGTACAAGAAGCCGTCCCGGCCGGGCGCCAGGCCCGAGCCGCCTCATGGATCGAAGCCATCGGAGCCGGTGGGGCGGGCGTCGGCTTCCTGCTCGGCGGCGGGCTCGCCGCACTGACCGACCCGCGGGCACCGTTCCTCGTCGGCGGCGTAGCGGGCGCCGCGGTCGCCGTCGTGCTGCTCGCCGTGCTCGCACGCCAAGACACCGTCGGCAGCGCACGGCGACGGGCACGCTCCGCCCCCTGAACGCGGCCGAGCCGCCCGGCCAGAACTGGCAGGGGGGTGAACGTCGGTACCGCTTCGACTTGCGGGTGTCAGGAAGAGGAGCCACCCGGATGCCAGCAGCCGTCAACACCACGCATTCCACAGCCGCCTCGGCGGCATGCGCGACGGACAACGCGCCCGGGCAGGCCCGCGAGCTCGGAGGCCCTGACACCGTGACGAGCACGCACACCGACCGTACGCGCGCGCTCCCCGCCGGAGAGGGCGGGGAGCGACGCGCACACGGCCGCGTTCTACACGCCGCGCAACCCCGGATCGTCGCCTACGACACCGACTTCGCACTCCCCACCACCGGCAGGATGGGCGGCTGGTTTACCAACCACATCGACGCCCTCATCCATGCCCAGCTGATCGGCACCGACACCGCGATCCTGCGCCACCACGATGGCCGCCACTGGCTCGCCCCGCTCAGCAGCGTCGACCCCTCCGAGGTGATCGCGTGAGCACCACGCTGCTGGCGATGCTCGACGAGCCGCGCGACCTGATCATCCACGCCTGCCACCACCACCACGACGACGACGCCGTCACCGAATGGCAGCGCGGACTCACTGCGCTCATCGTCCGCGTGAACCGCGCCACCAACGCCCTCGACGACGCGTTCGACTACTCACACGACGGACTTCTCCACCCCGAGCAGTGCATCCGCCACCTCCGCATAGCCGCAGCACGGATCAAAGCGCTGTGTGTGTGCCCATGCGCGATCGACGAGCCCGGCACCCTGCTCGCCGCCGGCGCCTCGCTCGCACGAGCCCGAGCGAGCGCCGCGGTGTGCGCGACAAGTCTGATGAGCCCGGGCTCTCTCCACGCGCTCCGGCCCGAGGTCTGGCAACTGCGCTCCGACGTTCTCGTCGCCGTGAGTACCGCTTCCCTGCGGGCGAACGAGACACAGGTCGCTCTGTGACTCTCGACCCGGAGGACATCGAAGCGATCGCGCAGCGTGTCGTCGAGCTGCAACGTTTGGCGGCGCCGCTGGGCCAACGCCTGGCGACGGCTGAGGAGGTGGCAGCAGAACTGGGCGTGAGCACCGACTGGGTATATGAGCACGGCGAGCAACTCGGGAGAGTCAAGCTCGGCTCAGCCAGAAACGCTCCCGTCCGGTTCGATCTGCAGCGCGTACGCCAAATCAGCCGAGATGTCGAAGTGGATGGCTCTTCTCCCGCGACCGGCCCCCAGAAGAGGCGCACCCGGAGGAAGCGACGCACCGAGGATGCGGGATCGTTCCCGCTCTTGTCGCCCAGAGTCACGAAGTGAGCAGAACGTTGGCTAATGTCCGCGCTCGCGCGCCTATGCCCCGACCTGCCACATGCTCGATCGTTCGTCGCGCGACTAAGCGGGGCATCAGTTACAGCCTGCGCGTTAGCTACAACGGGGAGCGGCCGTACGTCCAGCTTGGTGGCGAGTGGGAGGGATGGGACGACGAGCGCGCTGAGCAGGAGCGCGTGCATGTCGCGCGCCAACTCGAGCGCGGCGAGTGGAGGCCCCCTGTTGCTCCTGCACCCGCGCGTTCGGCCAGGGCCCCTGGCGCCGCCGAGGCGGGTGAAACCTTCCTCGTCACGGCGTCCCGTTACTTCGACTCGCAATCTCCGCGCCTGAGTGACGCCGGACGCGTCGACTTGGAGTGGCGACTACGCGTCGCGATAGGCCATTTAGGGGCGATTCCGACAACCGAAATCAGCGAGGGTGACGTCGACGACATGGTCACCGCGCTGCTGCAGGAGCGCGAACGGATCGAGCGGGCGGCTGCTCGTGGCAAGCCGCTGACTGAGAAGCGCACGCAT
>SXGQ01557678.1_pt1 | contig 10681 bp, 3 predicted proteins | sample 3178371 | NCBI WGS metagenome assembly SXGQ01 (sample SAMN11356859, study PRJNA531348) | freshwater metagenome | isolation source: freshwater sample F1-20 | place: China: Fuxian Lake, Yuxi | collected 2017-12-25 | reverse complement strand
ATGTTTCATGATGGCAGTTTCGTGGTTGCCATCACTCATCATGTAAATGTTATCTCCCCATCTACTAAGAAAATTAGCACCTTCTTCAAATACAGTATCAAAATAAGCACCTTTTAAGTGGCCAATACGGATACTTCCCTTGTCTGCCCTACGATCTTTCGACCCCTGCATAAGGCAAAAAATGTCTCCAAAGAAAAGTGCTGGTGCGCCTTTAGCCTTAGCTTCATCAAGGTGCCGGGCAAATAATTTGCGGTCGCACTTGGGATTATCCAAGTGAATATCAGAAGCTAGGAAAAACTCAAACGTCTCCCCGCATTTATATGGGATGCGAAATTCCAGGACTTCAGGGGAAAGGCGTTTGGTTTCAATCATCGTAGGGAGGGTACGGTTTGCATAAAATCGCCCAACCGCTATTTGGCCCATCAACAAGCCAACGGCGATTGAAATTCAAGCGGGAATAGCGTTGGCCACGACCACTTGCATTGCTTATATAGCCCCCAGAGATTAAATTTGCTTCGCCATTTGGGTCATTGACTGTCCAAAACTGGTTGTCAAACCCCGTTAATACCGACCAATGGCCCCCTCCAGTTGGGTTAAGGCTGCTGCCGTGATGCAACCAGCCCACAGCAGTAGGCCGACCGTTTCTTAGCTCATTTTCTATTAGGGTTACGCTTGCATTAGTGACAAACCTTGCGTCTAAACCCATGCTTTGCAGTGCTTTGACCTGGGCCATAGCGTCTGTCGTGTCTCCATAGCGGCTGCGAGTTACGTTGTACGCATCGTCTGAGGCAACACGCTTCCAAAACCGTGCAACCATGGCACAGCTACTAGAAAAACACTCCCTATAGCCGGTGCCACTGGCGTTATCGTTCTGGCTGTCGTAAGGAACGTTTAGTTGTACGGATAATGCAGGTTTTGGCGAGGGATCACTGCGGAATTTGTCGAGAAAAGTTGCTTTATCTTCAGCGCTAAGGATGTCCCATGCCCAATTCCAAGCAGCGGTTTGATGCGCAAGGGGTGGTTGTACTGTGTTTTTAGCGGCAGCAAGAAAGTTAGACATTAATCGCGTTGGTAAGGGGCATGAATAGACAAACTGCCACCCAACAGACGACTGTCGCCTGTTTGCAGCTCTTCATCAATAGGGTGTTCTATAACAACCGGAAGCTGTGGCAGCGGTTGCGCTTTACTCCAGTCCGCTTCTGCTTGATCAAGTTTTAACGGAAGGGTTAGCTCAAACCAATACTGCTGCCACGCTTGTTTCCAGGTTATCCCCGTTGCTTTTTTTCCTGTATAGACCTCAAAGCACTAAAAATTAATTGGATAATACTGTTGCTTTTCAAAGGGCTTAACGCAATAAGCTCGGAAAGAAGAGCAACAATCACCCAAAACACTGGGTTTTCAAGAAAAGCAAAAGACATGGGATCGTGGTGGAGACACCAATAGAATACCCAATAATCTTACTTTGGCTTCTTCTTAGCGGTTTTGGCTGACGCTTTAAAATCAGCATCTGTAGGGCGGCCTGGTGCTCCAGGAGGCTTCATGCGTTCGCCACTACCGGCTTTTATTCGTGCTTGCTTTGCATTGATGTTGGCATAAAGCCCGCGTTTAGCTGCCATTAGTACCCCTTGCCGCCTTTCTTGGTGCCTTTGCCGCCTTTGGTGCCGGGCTTAGGTTTCATCATGATTCGGCTTGCGTTTCCAGAATTGTAATCCTAGTTTCAACCGCTGTCAGCCTGTACTGAGTTTCTTTTCTGTCGGCCTTGTAGTCAAGATGCAGCTCTTCTAGCCGGTTGCCAATAGTCTCAACAGCTAAAGTAAGCCTCAAAGTAAGATCCCTGTTGTCACGGACGGCTTTAGAGGAGTTAGTCCAACTCATCCATACCGCAGTCAAGCTAGAGCCAGCAAGGGCCGCTACAAGTTCAAGCATTGACCCCCTAGCTGATGGCCCAAGCTTACTTGGCGCTAGTTAAAATTGCCATTTCAGCTTCTAGGGCCTCTATGCGCTCTAAAGCTTCTTGCAAAGCTTTAACTGTAGTAGCTAGTAATGCGTCAAGTTTTAAATGTTGTACTTCATCGCCGTCTTTTTCGCCAGATGCAGCTTCCGGTATAACTTCTTGCACTTCATGTGCAATAAAACCAATACAAGGTTCATCGCTAGATTTCCATATTTCATAATCTGCAGTGGTATAGCGAATAGGGCGCAATGCTTTTATTCTTTCAGCTGCAGAACCTTCTAAATTAATTACATCTTTCTTGATTCTGTAGTCAGAAGTATAAGCAAAAGAACCAATTTGACTATTATCAACGTATAAGTAAGCAAAAGCACCGCTCCAATGAATAGTAAATACATTGCCGTCTCTGGCAGCATCTTGACCAGCAGCACACATTAAGTTAAATGCGGCTGCGCCTTTTACTGAATTACTAGCTGTGTTTATTAAAGCGTGGGTACCGCCAATTGTCACAGAGCCAACTACCTGTTTGTGAGTTTGAGTTAGCTTTAACGTATCGCCCGAGCTAGTACCACCTGTTTGAAAAGCAACATTTGCATATTGGAAAGTTATATCTTTCCATTCAACGCCAGGTTCTATAGCACCTATAATTGCGCCTTTTGTGTTGTTGTAAGCAATGCCAAAGCCGCCGACGTGTTGACCCGACGTCGAGGCCATATCTGCGTGGTGAATTAATAACCCCGTAGTGGCAGCGCCCCAGCTGGCTCCAAAGCTAAAAGTAGATCCTGGATCACTGGTTTTAATATCTACACATGCGCAAGGGAACGCTTCTCTAACACCAAGCCGTGCAATTCCCGGTGCAACAGCTAATACGTTTGCGTTACCAGTAGTTGCTACCGTAAATTTATTAGTATCTTGAAGAGTAAACTTTGTTTCTGTAGTATTTAATGTCATTCCTACAATGCCATTACGGCTTAAATTAATTTCATTGGTGCCAAAATACATGCCTGTATCTGTATCAGTTGAGCTGCCAATAACAGGAGCAGCAGCGGTGCCATTAGTGCTAACCATGGCTTTTGCCCCAGTCACGTTGCCAGTTGTAACTACGTTTTGAGATCCAAAATCTGGGCTAATTTTGGTGCCTGCAATTGCCGCACTAGCATTAACGTCAGCATTAACGATTACGCCCGCCGCAATAGTAGTTGCGTTGCCAACACTGGTTACATCGCCAGTTAAGTTTGCGTTAGTGGTGACAGTAGCTGCGTTACCAGTACAAGCAGCAGCTGTTGTTGCGTTAGAAGCGGTTCCAGTTAAGTTGCCAGTTACGTTACCAGTTAAAGTTGCTGTAATAGTTCCAGCTGAAAAATTACCACTTGCATCCCTAGCGACTATTGCTGATGCGGTGTTGGCATTAGTAGCAGTCGTTGCAGAATTGGATACTTTGTTAGCCGTGGCAATAGTGGCAAGCTTGGTATCTACAATTGCAGCAGATGCGTTTATATCGGCATTAACTATTGTGCCGTCAGCAATCATTGTACTTGTAACTGTCCCGGTGTCACCGCTTGTAACTACGGTGCCAGTTATGTTTGGCAGGGTTAAAGTTGTATCGCTAGCAAGAGAAGCAGCAGTTAAAACTGAAACTTTGTTGCTGCCGTTAGCAGTTGCTTCTTTAAATTCAATTGCTTGGTTGTTGCCCATGACTAATGCACCAGTCATGGTGTCACCAGCCTTAAGTACGTTGCTACTTGCAGCACCTGTTACTGCGCCAACAACGCCTCCGTTAGCGTTAAGAGCCCCGGTAAAGGTTGATATGCCGGTAACCCCCAGGGTTCCTGCAATAGATGTGTTGCCAGTAGTATCAGCAACAGTAAATGCTGTTGAGTCAACAGTAATGCCGCCGTTGGCAGCTAAGGCGCCGGTTAAGGTGCTAGCGCCAGTAACAGCAAGAGTAGTTGCAACAGAAAGGGCGGCACTAAGGGAAACATCTCCAGTAGCTCCAACAGCAACACGGGATACGCCGTCAGTTGTAATGGAAATTTGATTAGCTCCTGGGCTAAATAGACCAGTGTTGGCGTCGCCGCCAAAGAAAAGCCCTGGCAGCGCCGCTGTCCCTAGCGTTATACCGACTGGGCCGGTAAATGTATCACCAGATTTACTCATTAAGTTGCCAGTTGCCGTTACACCGCCTTGCCATGCGCTGCCGTTGTAGACACGCAACTCATTAGAGGTTGTATTAAAAACTAAATCGCCTGTGTGCAAACTTGTTACGGGGTCGGTTGCCGCTACTCTGTATTGATCAGCAAAGTTATTGACAGAAGCTATGTTTGTTGCAACGCTGTTGACGTTAGCGATGCTACCCCCAACAAGGTTTACATTAGCTATAGCGCCGCCAACAGTATTGACGTTGGCTATGTTGGTATTAACAGCATTAACGTTGGCTATGTTGGTAGCCACGGTATTAACGTTAGCTATAGCGCCGCCAACAGTATTAACGTTAGCTATATCAACAGCTACAGTATTAATTTCACTTACTGGTTCGTTCAAATCACTAGCAACAGTCTGAATATCAGCAATGTTAGTAGCAACAGTTGTGATGTTGGCAGAGATACCAGCAACAGTGGTTACTTCTGTGGCTTTAGGAACTAAACGATGGAAGCTATAGGTATGAAGGACTGAAGTGGTTTCAACTAGAACACCAAAGCCTGCAGCTAATACAGTTGAACCGCAACCAGTAATAGTTACAGTGCTAGCGCCTGAACCGCTAGCAATTGTTACCGTGCCAGCCACCGGAGTGCGGGGTGTAGCTACTTCTTTGATGCTGATAATTGTGCCTGCACCATCGTTTACGTCAGGGTTAGTAGCAGGAAAGCTTGTCTCGTTAGCAATTGGGAAGAAACCCCCAACATCATCAACAAGATCAACAATCCTTGCATCAATAGCCCCGGTGCTAGCAATAAAGCTGTCGCTACCCGACCAAGTGTCAGTAGACAGGATTGTTTCGGTAGAGTCTTGCCTGAAGTAACGGCTATCGCTAGCCAAGGTTGTGAATACGCTGGTATCTAGCCCGGTGTAACCAGCAACCTCAGACTGAATAACGACCGCAGCTGCGTTAAGTTTGGCAAGTGTCAGCTCCCCATCTTTAACGTTAGCTAGCTCAACAGCATCGTTGGCTAACTTGGCATTAGTAACAGCATCAGCAGCGAGCTTAGCTTCAGTTACGTTTAAATCGGCGATCTTAGCTGTCGTAACCGCATCAGCGGCCAGCTTGCCGGTAGTAACGTTTAAATCTGCAATTTTAGCTGTTGTAACATTAGAGTCTGCTATCTTGGCAGTAGTAACATTGCTATCTGCAATCTTAATTGTAGTTACATTAGAGTCTGCAATCTTAGCTGTAGTAACATTTGAGTCTAAGATCTTAGCTGTTGTAACGTTAGAGTCTGCTATCTTAGCCGTTGTTACATTGCTATCAGTTATCTTAGCTGTAGTAACAGCACCATCAGCTATTTTAGCTGTTGTAACATTGGAGTCTAAAATCTTAACCGTGGTTACATTAGCGTCAGCTATCTTGGCTGTAGTAACAGCGCTATCAGCTATCTTAGCTGTTTCAACAGAAGCATTAGCAAGCTCAGCAACAGTAACAGCAGCAGCAGCAATCTTAGCTGTAGTTACATTAAGGTTAGCTATCTTAGCTGTCGTAACATTGCTATCAGCTATCTTGTCAGTAGTAACGTTAGCGTCTAAGATTTTAGCAGTAGTAACGTTAGCGTCAGCTATTTTGGCAGTAGTAACGTTGGCGTCTGTAATCTTAGCTGTAGTAACAGCATTAGCAGCAATCTTAGCTGTAGTTATATTGCTATCTGGAATTTTACTTGTAGTAACATTGTCGTCTAATATCTTAGCTGTAGTAACATTTCCATCAGCAATTTTAGCTGTAGTAACAGCACTAGCAGCAATCTTAGCCGTAGTGATAGCGCCGTCTGCTATCTGCGCTGTTCCAAAGCTTCTAGTATCAACGTAATTTTTAGTAGCTGCGTCTTGAGCGCTGCTTGGGTCGGCAACAAAAGTAATGCGCTGGCTACCAGCCGTCATCAGACCCGTAGCGTCGTCAACATATATGGCCCGTTTCTGGTTGTCGTCTAACTCTTGTTCCAGGTATAGGTTCTGCAAAGCAGTTGTATCTAGGTCAGCAGCAACTAGCGTTGCCCCATCCGTGTAGTCCACCAACACGTTATTGATCGGTGTAACCCGCCGCACTTCTACCCGGTGCCCGTTTGTAGGGGCAGTGGCAAGCTGGATTGTGGTTGAGTTGACGTAGGTGTAAGCAGTATCAACGTAATTGACATAGCACTTGATGTGAGCTTGGTTTACGTAGGGGAAGGTAATGGCATATTGGGTTGTAGAGCCATTGCCGGTGTAAGCAACGTAGGAATAAGCCATTAGCGGAGAGCCTCTTGTAGGAATTGCTGGGGGTTCAGCCCGTATTTAAGCTGATAATTCACATCATTGTCTGCTGTTTGCTTTTTAAGTAGGGCAAGCTGCAGGTCAGGGCGTGTTTGCAGGTACGCCTGCTGAGCAAGCAGTTTGTATTTTGAGATAACTCCGTCAATCAATTGAGCGCGACCGCTCAAGCTTTCAGAGCTAGGTTCAGTTATTGGTTGGGCTTGGTAAAACTCGCTTTTTATTAGCGCGTCCAATTCTTGGTAAACAGTTGTATTGAAATTAGGATCGGTAACAGTTGCCATAACCCTGCTGTAGTCAGCAAACTCAGAGGGGTCAAGCCGTAGTTGGTTGCCATAGTCAGCTGCATGAGGCCCCCTAAAATTTGCGCCTTTGCTGTGAAGCTTGGCCATTTCTGCCGCAACTGGATCTATAGAAGATTTTTCTGCTCCTCTTTGCAGTGGCGACCAAGGCACGTATTGCATAGCCATTGCCATCCAAGGGTTGTCAGGTGGTAAATGCGCATCGCCTAAAATGCCTGATTGCACAATTGGATCGCCAGTCAACCAATTAACCCTTGCTGGGATTCCATAAGACCAGCCAGGGGTTTGGTTGCGGATTTCGTCAAACACTTCTTGGAAGAAACTGCCCGGCTCAACTGTCCTTACAGACCGGTCGTCAATGCGGCGCCCTGCTCTTAGCGCTGCACTAGCTGGCTCAAAAGACGCAACTATCCTTGACAAATAACGGCTCCATGAACTGCGGGAGTTTGGCTTTACATCTAAAGCAGCATTGCCAGCAACCGCCTCGTAAAACTCCGTAAATCCTTGGTAGTAACTTTTACTTAAAGTACCTGAAGCAACCATGCTTAATACGGTCATGGTTAAAGCATCGCCTAAGTTTTCTCTTTGCTCTTTAGTTAAGTTGCCTTGTATCTCAAAGTAATCTGCTACTGCGCCAAAGACAGTAGTAAAAGGCTCACTTACTCTGTAGCTTATCCATGGCATATCTCCAAACCGAATTGAATATGGTTGCTTGCCACTATCTCTCCACTTTTGTTTAGCCGCAGGTTCTTGCGGGCCGCCGCCAGTCATCTCAACTATTCCTGCACTTAAGCCAGCCATGGCTAAACCTATTGAGGCTGAGCCAACAGCAACGTCGCCAATAACCCTGTCCCTAGTCATTGCATCCATAGAGTTTAAGTCTCTGTAAGCCGTATCAACAAAATACGCAGCAGGCGTCATGCGTATAGCAGATTTAATAATGTCGGCAGGTGTTCGGTTAAATGGTTGGAGAACAGAAAATGCAGGGTGCAAATCAATTAGTTTTTGCCAAACCATTGGCATAACACTTGGGCCTTTAGTAAAGAAAGGTATGTCTTGCTTTTTGTCTACCCATTCCCTAGCCCAAGTTTCTGCCGCTTTGCCTTCTAGTTTTTTGTCCTTAGCTATTTCCATGCCCCTATCAAAGGTTCTTACTTCCATTTGCGCATCAATATCATCAGTAAATGTGGCATACCTCATAGCTGTTTGAGCGTGAGGGCTTGTCATTATTGCGTCTAAAATAGTTCTGCCTTCTACAGTTGCATGTCTTGTGGCCTGTTTAACTGCCGCGTCAGCGTATCGCTGAGCGTATTCCATGGCTTCTTTGCTGTTGCGCTCTAAGCCTTGCGCAACGGCGTTATCCATGCCCATAGGCAAGTTGCGTACAAATTCAAACGACTGTCCTGCTAACACTTTGAATAAAGTATCTACTGCAATTTGAGCGCGAATTGGTGATGTAGCTGTTTGCCACAATCTTTTTTGAGCTAAAGCCCAAGGGGTTTTATCTTGTATATCAATCCAAGGCATTGTGCTTACAGTAAAACCTTTGTCGCTAGTAGGCAAAATTACTGGGCCAGTTAATGGGATTAGTTCTCCTTGATCTTTATTCACTTGTTGATCCAAAAAGTCCAAACTTTGATTATCTAGGTCGTATAAGGTGCGGCCCGCTTTGTACGATTCTTTAGCCAATGCAAACGCATTACTTAAATTTCGCACGTATTGCCCATAAATTTGAGCACTATATCCTGCACGTTCAAAATTACCTTGCAGTGTAGCTCCTACAACTTGAGATAATGGCATTTGTATTAATCTAAAAACTCCATTCAAAGTGTTACCCCAGAGAGTTAGACCTGACGACAACAGTTGAGCAGACCGATACATGACCAACCCGTTCAATCCAATCTTGCTTCCTTTGTTAATTTGTTCCCAGTAACCTGGGGCAAAGCCAGGAGTATCTCTTGTTGCTTTTAAGTTGTAAGCTATTTGATCTATCATTGCGTCTAATTCTGGCGAGAACTCGTCATTTACTATTGCGTCATTAAAAGCTGGATCTATTTTGTCGCTAAGGTATTCTGGCAATGACACAGCTTCTTCTTCTCTCGCTCCGTTTACTAAGATTTCATCTATCTTGTATTCTTCTAAAGTGTTTTTAAAATCTATGCTGCCAGGTTGTGGCCGTTGAATTTGGGGAGTTCTAAGTAATTGGCCAAGTGCCCTTGTAACTTTAACGACAGGAGTATTAATGTCAGATGCGTGCTTGTAAATTGCAAGTAGCTCTTGGCGTAAAGCATTTCTATCAACGTTTGCGTCGTACTTAGAATTAAGCCATTGGTCGGCAATAATAGCGGCTTTGTTGTTTGTGTAGTCGGCTAGCTGGTGGCCCAGGAATAAAGATCGTTGCAATGCTGCAGCGTTTGTAAGGCTGCTAGCTCTGTATTCCAATTCTGCTAGAACTGCGTTGGCTTGGTAATCATTTTTTGAAAGCCAGCTTGCAGCTTCTTGTCTAACAATGTCGTCAGGAAGAACAGGCAAGCCAGACACTTCTTCTCTTGTGCCTCCAGCGTCCATCCAGGCTCTCATAGCAGTTGAGGCCCCTTCTGCAGCCTCAGGATCTGGCACGTAAGCAGTCTCGCCACTAGGGCTTTGCATGGGCTGTACGTTGCGATCAGCAACTACATTGGTAATCAAGTCTTCTAAGGTCAATTCGCCGCTAGCTATCTTGGCTTTATTGTTCTCGTATTCATCAATAAACCTGTCAGCACTATTTTTCAAAGTAGGCAAACCCAAATTGCCCCTTCTGGTGTCCCCGTATTCCATAGCCATTCCTTGAAGCAAATCAAGCCTTTCAAAATCAGGATTAACAGCTCTGGTTGCTTCATCTATAGAACTTCCTAACTCACCACGTTTAGCTAGTTTGCCGTTGTAAGCATCTTCAAAAATAGACTTAACTGATATAAGGCCACGCCCCTTAAAAGCATTGCCTACACGTTCTACAAAATCATAAAGGGTATCCATCACCGCAAAGGCTGCTTTTTGCAACCCAGAGCTTGCTTCTAATTCTTTGCGGTTAGCACCTAATAAAGCTTGAACGGGGTCTAAATTATTCTTGCGAGCCCAGGCGTATATCTGGAAAGATACCGCAGCTTTTTCTATTGGCAGTAAATCTTTACGGCCTGCTTCTAGGTTTTTAGCAGTTTCTGGAAGCGCACCAATGTTTAATTTGAATTGTCCTGCCCATTGGTTAAAAACTCTTAGCTCTTCTGGTTTCAAAAAATTAAACTGAACACGGTGAAAGGCTTCGTGGAATGCAGTTTGCTGTAATCGGTCAAGTAAAAATTGCAATCTTGCTTCTCGACTTGTTTGAGACGTTAAAAGCTGAGCATTGTTTATTTCAATAATATCGGTTACAGGATCGTACTCACCGGCAACGTCCATCGTTTCTCCTGCCTTGTATCCCCATGCAGCGTCACCTCCTTCAGTTGTCATAAAGCCTTCGTTAAAACGAATAGCCGACCTGTCGCCTGCAACAGTGCGGATAATTTTGGTTAATTCATCAACCAAAGCGCGAGTGGCTGGCTCGTCTACGGTCAGTGTTACGCGATCTCTTAGCTCTTGTATCTTTGCTGCTATGTCGTCTATCTCCGCTTGCACTTCCCCTTTAGGTAACTCAGGTAATTCAGGGCCGCGACTGCGTAAAGGCTTAAAGCTAGGGTCGTAGATTGAGCGGTAAGCTTCTTGAACTGCCTGCACTTCAGGGCTAAAGCTACCAATAGTGGCGTCCTGTCTGGCTTTATCTATATCCGTTTTAGAAAAAACTTTGTCTGGATCAAACGACACGTTTGCAGCTCGTACAGCATCTACTGCTTGTTGCTGTGTAATTCTTTGTGCTTCTGATTTACCTTGATTAAACCAACCCCTATAAGAAGTAGCAAAGCTATCAATCTTGGCAGGGGTGACCTTTTTAGTTGCTGCT
>SXGQ01433407.1_pt1 | contig 10681 bp, 5 predicted proteins | sample 3178371 | NCBI WGS metagenome assembly SXGQ01 (sample SAMN11356859, study PRJNA531348) | freshwater metagenome | isolation source: freshwater sample F1-20 | place: China: Fuxian Lake, Yuxi | collected 2017-12-25 | reverse complement strand
GGGTTATGAGATCCGAACCCCGTCCAGCGGGGTACAGCCCGTATCGGCCAGTAGCCCTGAGCAGGGATTTCTCGTGACGGCCCGTCCAGCCCGTACGCCGGGAACCGCCCTGTACTCGCCCGTTCGTTAGACAAGTCGTTAGACGCTGGGCCCCGTTCACGCCGCCACCTGGTCCTTGGCCTCGACGGAATCGGCGAGCCGATCGAGCTCGTCTCGCCATCGAGGGTAGGCAGGTTTCAGGCTGGCGTCGAGGGTGCGCTCATCCTCGTCATCCGGGACCACCCAGCCGGCTTCGGCGTCGGCGTTGTAGAAGGCGACTCCGCCCGGCCACTTCAGGCGGTAGAAGTCGAGGTCGGCCAGACCCATCCATGCTGCGAGCGCCTGCTCGATCCCGTCGGAGGTCACTCTCGCGCTGACTTCCATCTGGTCGACGGCGCGTCTATCACTTCGGCCGTCGACGATCACCTCGACGCTGCTCGCGGTCACGTCTCCGGGGAGGCAGCCCATTGCTGCGGCAACCGCAGAGCGGATCTCGATTGCGAAGTGCGGAGCGCATGCCACCTCCCAAAGACGTTCGGCGATCTCGGATGCGTCGAGTGGGTCGACCGTCGTCGGCCGCTTGTTGGTGAGCATGGCCGCCGCGTCGAGGTGCGCTGCCGTGACCTGCCAGCAGGGACTGCAGACGCTGCGCCGAAGTACCGCTCGGAGTCGCCGGTAGCTCGTCTCGGTCACCGTTGGAATGCTTGCCCACACGTCGGCAACGCTTGCAGCGACCACTGCCTCGAACCGTTGCGCGTCGAATCGTTCGAGCACGAGAGCCTGGTGTTCGTCATCCAGGGTGGCGAGATAGCCGTCGTCTTCGGCGTTGCCCCACAGCAACTCCCAGAGCCGGAGCCGCTCGTCGACGAGCTCGGGGCCGTGGTCTTCGTCCTTCGTTGCGATCCACCAGCAGACCCAGTTGAGGATGATCAGGTTGGGGATGACGATGCCGGGACCGGCGCCGTCACGGAAACCGGGCTGTTCGAGCACGGCTAGGCTGCGCCGCACAAAGTTGCGGACGAGACGGCGGTTGCGCGCCGCCGGCGACTGACGCCGCGGCTCCTCGTCGAGGTCGTCGTCTTCCTCGTCCTCCTCGTCAGGATCGGCTCCCTCGACTCCAGAGGCGACGTCAGTCTCTTCCTCCCCATCCTCCGGGTCTGTGGGGGCGTCCGAATCGGACTCAGGACCCGTGATGTCCTCCTCGTCGAGAAGCTCGCGAACCAGTTGGGAGAGCGCAGCGAGGTAGTCAGCGAGTGCCGAGCCTGGTGCGCCGAAGCCTGCGAGTCCGCCATACGCCTGGAAACGCGGGTGGCGGCGTACCGCAGACCAGTCGATGTTCTCCCAAGCGATCGACTCACCTTGGTCCACCGCTCCTGACGGCGTGCGCTCCTTGCCCCACCGAGCGACGTTGTCACCGACGAGGATCTCCTCCAGAGCGGCGAGGGCCTGCTCCAGGTCAGGGTCGTCGAGCTCGAGCCGAGCCGCATGCCGGAGTCGGTCGGCATCGACTCGCCGACGGTCCTGCTCCCGAAGCCGGTCGACTTGGTAGGGCACCGCATAGCTCGGTTCCAGTCCCTCGATCCGAACGGCGAGGACGGCGACGCCTCTGACCGCCTCGACATCGTCCGGGTCGAGCAGACGCGCCACCCACTTGTCCCGCCCGCCGCCACCGACTTCCGTCGTGATGTCCGTAGCTGCGACCTTCCCGTTGACCTCGATGACGACGTCCTTGGCGCTCACTCCCGGAGCGACCATCGTCCAGGTCAAGGTGTCGCCCTTGATCTCGAGGTCGTGGATCAGCGGTGGGCGGCTGTCGTGGTCCTCGGTGTCGTCGCCGTCGTCCCGGATTTCTAGGTCGAGCTCGGTGGGATCGACTGCGGCGCCGATCGTGACGACCGACGTTTCGAAGAGGTGGTCGAACGCTGACGGTGGGCCCGTCAGGAGGGAGCCGATCTCTACGTTGGCGCGTGGCTGATCGAGCCAGAGTGCGACCTGTGAGCAGTTGGCCGAGCCAACAAGGCACACGGCACGCGTTGCGGTCTTGGCGAGGAAGACCTTTGCGTGCAGGTAGGCGAGCTCGTGGTCTCCCGCCGCCGTGATGCTGTGCGCCGACCCGGAGGTCGCGTCGAGCACGCGCTGCAGCTCGATGGGGTCGACCGAGCACCGTCCGGGCTGGACGAGCACTCGCACGCGAGCGGGTTTGACCTCGGCGATGAGACGCTCGAGCGCCGCGCAACGTTCATCGTGGAAGGGAGCGACAACGGTGAGTTCTTCCACCGCCTCACCCGCCACGACATCGACGAACTGAGCGCCGAGTGGCCGGTCGAGGTTGTGCCGAACGAGACCGTCATCGGTCGGGAGTGCGTGCCACCAGTCGTAAGCCGACCAGAACACCTTCAGACGGTCGGCGATCACGGGATCGACGAGGGCTCGCTCCACGAGTGTGTCGGTGAGCGATCGAACGGCGGTGAAGGCGTGCAGGTCGTCGGGTTCATCCGGTCCCCAGCGATAGGGCACGAAGCATTCGCCCGCGCCGGCATATCCCTGGAGGCTGAGGTTCCCGGATCCGACAAGCAGCAAGCCCGCCTCCGGGCCAGCGAGGAGGATCGCCTTCGCGTGCGCGGAGTGCTGGACGCGGATCGGTCCGGCGACCCAGGAGCGATTGAGGTGCCGCAGGGTTGCCGACGAGGCCAAGCCGCTGAGGTGCCGGTCGAGCTGGCCACCGTCGGCGAGCACGATCTGGTTGCGGAAACTCCCGAAGTGGCGGCGCAGCACGCGCTCGTAGAACTCGAGGTCGGCGCCGAAGGTCAGGATCAGGACCTGCTCGTACGGACCCGGGACGAAGAGCTCGGGAACGCCGAGGCGGGGGGAAGACTCTGCGATCGAGCGGCGGGCCATCTGCCTACTCGTCCTCGGTCGGCATGCCGGGCAGATCGCCGCTGTCGGCGAGCCGGCGGCCGGTGCGGGTGAGCCCGTGGTTCGTTTCGCTCATCGGGCGGGTCCACCCGAGTTCGGCGGCACATGTCGAGAGCGCTCGGAAGCGGGAGTCGTTCATCTCCACCGCCACCGGTTCGTCGACGAACTGGACTCGCCCGGCATCGAGCCGCAGTCGGAACGTGTCATCGGGGAGCTTGCCGAGCGCGACGCGATGGTGCTGACGGATGACGTAGTGCTCGAGGACCCAGCGAAAGGCCTCTCCCACGGTCGCGCCGTCGCGGTGATGCCGCCGGAGGTCTTCGACGAGCTTCGCCACGCTCAGACGGCGCGATCCGCCAGCGGCGACCAACGGCCAGTCGGTTGCGTACCGCAGCTGATGTTCTCTCGGCCACAGCCGGAGCGCGCAAGACGTCAGCAGGACGACCAGGCCGGCAGTGATGTCGTCACCGACTCGGTCGAGATCCCAGAGGTGGTCGAGCACTCGGTCCTCGGACGCCGTCGCATCCAACACCCATGGTGCATCCAAGTCGTCGGAGATCTCGCCTTTTCCGGCGATCCACTCCATGAGATCGCTCAGAGGGCTCCCAGCGGAAAGCCCAGGGTCGTCGGCGCCGAGCGCTGCGGCCAGCGCCCCGAAGTCAGCGGCATCCACCATGGAGAGCACGTCGTCGAACGGGATGGACGAGCGGTCACCGCCGGCGTCGAGGCCTCGACGGCAGACGAGGCGAAGCCATCGGTTGCAGGCCCACGCTTGGAGCTCGCGGAGCTGGTAGAGCCGCCAGCGGCGAAGCGTTGCGTGAACCTCGTCCTGTCCCGGCGTGTAGGCGCGTCCGTCGTCGTCGGCCCAGTAGTAGACGAGCTGCCGGAACGCCCACGACCCCACGGGCTCGGCTGCTGTTTGGGCTGATAGGTCGCAGATCAGGCGAAGCGACGCTCGGCGACGAGTCGCCTCGTCCTGGTCACCGCCGTGGAGGAAGGCGTCCTGCACGTACGGGTGGTCTGGTCCGTCCACGAGCCGGCATAGACAGATCCGCTCGGAGTACTCCGCGACCACCTCTGCGGGAACCGGTTCATCGACGGAGTCGAAGTGCTCCTGGTAGTAGGCGGTCGGCTCGACCCAGCCCCGCAACGCCTCCCCGATCCGATGACCGACATCAGTCGGCGCGTCGCACCGGAACTGGGCCGTGTCCCGATCGAGGATCGTGAGGCCGAGCTGAGAGATCGCACTTGCGTAGATCGGGTAGCCGCCTCTGGAGTTCTTCAGGTACGGCGCAGTCGGGTCGTAGTCCGCCGGATCTTCGACGACTTCGGAGCCGACGCGGCGCTTGCCAGCGACCTCGGGGATATCCAAGCCGTGCCGGGGGCACGACAGGACGGCAGCAACGAAGATCCGTTCGCGTGGCTTGAGGAAGCGACCCCATGCCGCGTGGGTCCGGGGCAGGTCCCGGTCCCAGAACTCGGTCAGCAGCCAGCAGTACACCGACCAGTACCGCGGATGGACAGTCAGCACGTTGATCCCCGGTGAGAGCGCCGGCAGGATCCGATCCTGCGAAACCGACGCCAACCCGAGGTGATCCATGCCAGTACTGGGCTGGTACATCGGCAGAGTCCACGCCGGTCGGCCCCACTCGACCTCTCCTCGCGCAGCCATTCCTATCCACCCAGCTTCGTAGCGAGGAGCACGGCGTGCGAAGAGACGCGCGCACAGAACGATTTGACCCGGTAGGCGCACTTCCGCCGCGCCTGCGCTGAAGTCCGTCCGATCACACCGCGGTGGGGGACGGCGAATTCGTTCGCTGCTCGGCGGGGCTCACTCAATCTCGGCACGAACTCGAACCTCCGTTACACGGTTCTCGACGATGGTGACAGGCGTTGCCAGTAGTTGGAATCCCACGTCGACGAGAAGTGCGAGATGGCGATGTTCCGCAGCACGGATGTGCGCAGCCACGTCGCCCTCGGAGTCCACGACGACGAGCGGCTGCGGCGGCTCATCGTCAGCTGAGACCACGACAGGGAGCTCCTCGGATCCCGGCCAACGGTCACGATCGCTGTCGACAGGAATGTCCACGGCATCTCCGCCGAGGAGAACGGACCCGATCGGCGCTGCGGGGTCGTGCACGAACCGGAGAAGGTCACCAACCTCCGATGGCCCGGCGGCGAAGGCAGTTCTCCAGTGAGAGGCGCCCAGATCCGTGAGCCACGAGCGCAAGTCTGAAACGGAGATCTCGGATGCCGACGCGTCGGTACCAACTGCGACCGCAAGTCTTCGCGATCGCACTCCGTGCGTCAGGAGCTCGACCGACTCAGGAGCTGGAACACCGAAGTGGACATGCGCTGGAAGCGCCGGACAGAGAGGGTTTGAGCGTTCCGCATTTACCCACTCGAGGACCGTGCCGAGCGTGAACGGAAGATGGTGTTCGCAAACTCGAGCGAGGAACCCGCTGAGTTGTTCGAAGCTGAACGAGCCGTCGTCGCCACTGTCGACCTCGGACAGGTGAGCCTCGACAAGTTCGTTGAGAGACGCTCCGCGGACCCAGTCCAGGATGAGGGCCCGAAGGTCGACATCGACCAGATCGATCGCACCGTACCGGCGCCTCTTGAACCGGTAGTCACGTGGGTCCGCGAGGCCGAGCAGCTGCTCGAGTCGGCCACCACCGAGGACGACCTCGAGCGCACGGGTGGGATCGGCGGCCACCAGCTCGTCGAGCGGTGCAGCGTCCGTTGTCAATGACAAGGCGACGCTTTCGAGTACTGCGTTCGCCGACAGCTTCGCTCCACTCCGTGCCCACCGCCGCCGACGCGTCGGCTCTGCAAGCTCGTACGACGCAGCAACCACTGACGCGAGAGCCTCCCAACGTTCTCGAATGTCAGCTGGGAGCTGGTGCCAGGCGAGCGTCCCCCGAATCCCTTCGATCACCTTCTCACGTCGGTCGTTCGGATCGATCACGTCTGCGACGTCGGCCAGGTACCAGCAGTATGCGAGGAATCCATCGACCGAGGCAGGGACGTTCTCGAGGACGAGCGCCGCCGTTGCGTGAATCAGCGCCTCGTACTCGCCGAGTTCCTCGAGTGCCTCGTCGAGGTTCAGCCGGCTCTGGATGTCGTGGTGGCGATCGAGATCTGCGAGCGCCCGTCGCGGGTTGGGCGCGCCGTACTCGTAGTTCAGGATCACCCACCCCTCGGTTTCGCGACCGGCTCGACCTGCACGACCTGCGGCGTTCATCAACCCGGCGGCGTCGATGAAGGTGTGGTACTCGGCGCCGTCGTAGTAGCCGCGCTCGCTCACGATCACCGTCCTGACGGGAAGGTTGATGCCCTCGGTCAGGGTTGTTGTTGCGCAGACGACGTCGATCGCACCGCTTCTCACTCCGTCCTCGATCTCGGCCTGGATGTCGACCGGTAGCGCGGCGTGGTGATACGCGACGCCCCGCCGGAGCACCTTGACAAGTCCGTGGTCACCGCCCAGGCGTTCCTCTGCCAGTCGAACCAAGGCGGGAGGGGCCTCCTGATCGGCACGGCTCGAGGCCACCTCGTGCGCCATCCTCTCCGCTGAGACCTTTGTGGCGTGCACCGTCAGCACCGGGCCCGACAGGGACGCGTGCTCAACGATCGGAAGCAGCTTTTCTGCCCGAGACGGCTGCTTCTTCTGCGTGCCGGCTACGACGACTTGGCCGAGCTTCGCGGACCCGCGTGCGACAGCAGACCCCTCATCGACGAAGAGGTCGACGTACCCGTAGAGATCCGTAACGGTCCGTGGAATCCTCTGCTTGCCGGTCGGGGCGACAACCGCTCTCGAGTTCTGGTCCTCGGCGTACGTGTACGTCGCGTGGAGACGTCTGGGGCCTCGCCACCTTGCCGATGTGGAGACCATGGGGCTGTCGATCCCTAACCAGGTTCGAACGCTTGCGGTTCCACCGAGGGCGGCAGAAATCAGGATCAGGCGATGATCGGTGTCCTTCGTTATCGAGTGAAGTCGGCTCACGGTGGACTCGAACGTCCAACCGCGAGTCTCATCGTCGATCAGGTGCGCTTCATCGAGAACGAAGAGGCCGAACTCGTTGAGCAGGTCCTGCTCACCGGCCCGCATCCTGGCTGCGAGCTTCTCGGGTGTCATGACAACGACGGGAGCACTGGCACCGTGGCTGTCACCGAGCGGGCCGTCCTCGACTGTGAACTTCCGTAGCGCCCACAGTCGGCGATCGAGTCCCTCCCGAACCTCCCGGCAGAGGCTGTGACTCGGCGCTACGAAGCAGACACCCGTGCCCGCGACCGCAAGGTGTCGCGCAATCACAAGCTGCGAGAGCAGCGTCTTGCCAGCGCTCGTTGGGAACGTGAGCACGGCACGCTTGACCTCCGTCTTCAGCGGCGACGCGTCCTCGTCTGCCAGAACGCTCACCTGGGGTGGCCAGAGGGTCATGACGGGTGGCTCGCCGAGGGTCATGGCCTGTCCTACGCCTGGAGGGGTGTCGGAGGGCAGGACAGCCCAGACCGACGACGTCCCGAAGTCGTCGCAGAGGTCTGCGAGATGCGCCGCTACCCACCTCGAGTCGAGGTCACGACGAGACGAGAGGGCGTTCGCCGCCGCCACGAAGAGGGTTCGAGCGCTCTCGAGCGACCCATGGTCGCCGGTCGTGAGGTAGTTCTGAAGTTGACCCACTCCTTCGATCACCCCTAACGCGCTGGCGAGCCCCGACTCAGGTCTGTCGATGTCGCCCGTGATGGATGAGGTCTGCTGGCGAAGCTCGCGGAGGAGGCGCGTCGTTTCCCCACGATTCAGCGTGAGGAGCGCACATCCCAGCTCAAGCGACGTCCGTCCGGGCGCTGCGTGCAATCGCGCTGCCGGCAGCGGGAGCCGGCGGCCGATTGCCGTGGCATTGGGCGCCCGGTCGCCACGGAGCGAGCTGACCTGAGCGGCGAAGCTCATCACCAGGCGTTCGCCCAGGCTCATTTCCTGGCGCTCAAGTGCGAGATCGAAGATGTGGGCGGCGACAGCGTTGGCCTGAACCTGGCGAGCGGGCTCGTAGATCTGGAGCTGCGGACGCGCGGTCCCGACGTGGTGGAGATTCCATGCCACTTCGAGCAACGCGTCTTCGATGTCACCGTCGGAGCGGAAGAAGACAGCGACCTCCGCATCGGCGAGCATGGTCCGAAGCTCGTTGGGGGTCGGAAGATTGGCGGTGTCGTCCAGCGCTCCGGCCAGCAGACCGAGGTTCAGTGCGCGGTCCATCTACTCGATCCCGCTCAGGATCACCTGGCGAACGAGGTCGGCGAAGCCGTCGAGATCAAGGATTTCGATGATCAAGCCCTCTCGATGGGCCGGCCCGGGTAGGTCAGCGAACGTCCTCCTCAGCCCACTGAACGGGCGTGCCGGCAGCACTGATCGCGTCGTGCCCACCGAGATCCCGACGGCACCGCGGTCGTCCCGGGTCGTCCACAGCCTCACGATCGTTCCGCCGAGGTGCTGGACCCGAGGATCCTCGCTCAGCTGAAGTGGCTTCGACATGCGAGCAAGGTATTGAGCGGCGTCCTTCTTCAGCTGGCCAGCGGCGCCGGTGATGACGCTGGTGACGGATGTGCTCGTGGCGTCGTGTCGCTTGGATTCCCAGAGCCGGAATCGGAGATCAGGGGCTCCGAATTCGTAGACGGACAGTCCGTCTCCGCCGTGGTCGATCACCGAGAAGTGATCATGCTCAACCAGAAGCGGTGAGCCCCATCCGCCCTCGAGCCTGTCGGCGAGACAAGCCCACAGGTGTTCGACGACCGCACCCTGCAGCCTTGTCGTGTTCGCCGGGTTAGCGAAGTCCGCGAGGACATACGCCTCGATCTCGTCACGCGTGGGTTGGTCGTGTTCGGGACCGCCGGCACGACGTTCAGCCCATGCGTCGAAGGCTCGCTCGCTCGGCTCACACAGCCGTTCCACGATGTCGATTGCGACCAGTTGCGCGACTTCGTCACGTTCGCCATCGGTGATCTTGGCGTGGAACCAGCAGGCGTCCTCGTGCTCGACGTAGCTGATTTCGAATCTGGCGGCGAGCGCTCCCCTCATCCGCTCAGGACACCCGAACCACCGCCCGCCGCCACCGAGCCACGTGCTAACGGCGAGCTCGGAGCCGATCGCACGACGCGGTCAGACAACTCTCGCACCTGCCCAAGTAGGTGGACACCGGGACGACTCAGATCGAGGGCGTGCGCTCGAATTGTCACTCCGGCGTTGCGGACCTCGTGGCTCGTCTCGGATTCGTTGCCCTTGGCATAGATGAGGTGGCCTTCGGGCAGGTCGAGGGCCGTGCAGTAGGCGAGCATCTGGTACAGGTCGGCGTCGGGGAAGCCGGCGGGCTTCTCGGCCTTGTACTTCGCGTCGAGCACGGCGGCCGGTGCGCCGTCGAGGTACCAGACGAGGTCGGGCTTCATGACCACCCGGTCTTGCGTGTCGAGGTGGTGTCGATCCTGGGCCCGGCACTTACCACCCACTCGCTCCAACTCACGGGTCATCGCAGCGGTCACGAAGTCCTCGAAGACCTTGGCCATGTCGACGAGGAAGCCGTTGACCCGAGCACTGCCGGGGATCTGGTCGACGGCGTTGTCTCGCAGGATCAGCTCGGCGAGCCACAGGGCGACGTGGTAGCGAGCGTTCAACCGCGTCGGTGACCACGACGGAAGGCGGGCGCCTCGCTGGATCGGAGTGATGTCTCCCAGCACCTGGCGTAGTCCCCGAAGACGGGTTCGGGTCTTGTTGTCGACACCCGGGAGGCGAAGGAGTCGATCAGTCGCCGATCGCAGTAGCCGGTTCTCGGCGATGTCGGTTGTGTGGTCGTCGAATCGCACGAGCAAGGGCACGGCCACGCCGAACCGGCGACGCAACTGCTCCTGGTCGCGTAGTCGACCTCGGAGAACGGTCAGCGTGTCGTCGACTTCGACGTAGCCCTGGAGAAGCCCGGTCTCGACCGCCCGCTCGGACTGGTCGACGAACGCCCCAGCGAGGGCCGGGAGCAGATCGTCGACCTCGTCGAGCGGCACGTCCTCGGTCGACCAGCCGGGGTTCTTGGCGTACCCGAGCAGGAAGAGGATGCGGTGCACAGACAGCTTCGGACGGATCCACACCGTGGTGTCGCCGACCCGAATGACGCCGACCTTTGTCCCTGGTGCGACTTCCCAGCGATCAGCGGACAGGCGGTAGGCGGTGACGACCGCGGAGGCTGCGAGCGTCTCCCCCACATGGTCGAAGAGCTCCAGGACTCGAGGTGGATCGTTCTCGGCGAGATGGAGCGAGTGCATCACTGGTCGCCTGGCTCGAGAGCGTCTGAGCCACCAACCTCCGTCTCGTCGGGCGCACCAGGTGCAGCCAACGACAGGAGAGCTTCGAGGTGGTAGCGACGCTCGACGCTCTCCCACTCGCCGTAGTGATGCTCCTGCAGCAGGGGCAGGATCGAGGTTCGCCAGATGCGAGCGAGCCGCTCCGGGGAATGGGCATCGGCCGATGTGCTCTTCATGAAGTACGAGGGCCCGATCCGGAAGTCAGGGTCGTCGATCCGCCGGTTGAGTTCGACGAGCAGATCCGCAGCGGTCGAGCCGAGTCCGTGATGGTCAGACCAGCGGGCGAGCAATGAGCGGGTCGGCTCGAGGTCCGGCGACAGCTCGACGAATGCGAACCGTCGACGCATCGCAGCATCGAGCAGCGCGATCGAACGGTCGGCGGTGTTCATCG
>SXGQ01374028.1_pt1 | contig 10681 bp, 12 predicted proteins | sample 3178371 | NCBI WGS metagenome assembly SXGQ01 (sample SAMN11356859, study PRJNA531348) | freshwater metagenome | isolation source: freshwater sample F1-20 | place: China: Fuxian Lake, Yuxi | collected 2017-12-25 | reverse complement strand
CAAAGTCTCAGCTGAGATTTCTAGGGCACGTGCAATCTGCTGCAAGATGTCGGCAGATGGCCGCCGGATGCCTCGTTCAATTTGAGACAGATACGGATTTGAAACGCCTGCAGACCGCGCAAGGTCGCGAATACTCTGCTGCGCATTTTCGCGCTGTTGGCGAATGAACTCGCCGACATCATGCAATTTATCTGAAGGACGAATGGCCATTACTGATCCTTCACCACAGAGCCTGCACCACTAGCGCGCACACTTGCAACAAGAGCTGCGGTTAACGCATCGATTTTTTCAAACAGATCGTGACGAAGTTGAGAACATGACTTTTCAAACATGCTGAGAGCGCCCGCAAGTTCAGAAAGCGACTTCGAATCCAAATTCTCTAGTGATTCAAATTCATAGTGCTCACATAACTCATCGAGTTCTTTCACTAACGGATGATCCGCAGGAATATTTGTTTCACGTGGTGGTCGCGCACTGCCACCGCCATGTTGTTGACCAAATACATCTGCAAGTCGATCAGCAAGTGACCCCACTGGCGTTTCAGTTCCACTCGCACGACGACGTTCTTCGTCTTGCACCAGATCAAGACGGCCTTGCGCTAGTCGGCGAACAAAAGAAATGGCATCTTCTTCAGCCTGTAACGCATTGCGTTGGGCGCGAATCTCTGCAACGGACTGTGGTGGTTCAGTTGCCATTAGATTCCTCCCGAGACAGGCGGCAATACCGCTACCTCATCTTTATCGCTCACGAGGTGGTCGCGTGGCACTTCTTCGCCATTCACCCACACTTTGCTCATGGCAATCACACGCTGGAGGCCCTCACCGAAGGCAATAACGGCGTTATCCAATACATCGGCCACTGTTGCGCCTGCGATCTCGGCCTGGCCAACACCTGCTGCTTCTCTCGCTTGAGCAAAAAAACGAATAACAGCCACGGTGCGCATCGTATCGGCGTGGTGCTATCGGATTTCAATACCTGGTGTCTCGCCTGTGAAATGGCCAATCTGTGTCCACTGGTCTGTGGAGCACAATGCCTCAGCAACCTCGGCCGTAACTGCTGCAAGGAGTCCACCGGACGTCTGCGGATCCATACATAACGCCACATACGAATCATCTGCTGTTGCGGTCAATCGATCTGCCACGTATGCGCGGTTGCGCGGGTCGCCTCCTGTGCGATGACCAGACGCAGCAATCTCGTGCGCACCTTCATATAGAGGTAACGACGCGCTTTCAATAATGAGACGTGCGCCAGACCTATCGGACATTTCCCATCCGTGGCCAGCTAATCCGTATCCGGTCACATCAGTGACTGCGTGCACGCTGTCTTGATGTTCTCTCAACTGTTCTGCAGCTGCGCGATTCAAAGTACGCATTCCAGCAATGGCAGATTTCTTTTGTTCCGCTGTGCCCGCTGCAGTCACAAGACCAGTTCCGAGTGGCTTCGACAAAATTGCAATGTCTCCAGGCAACGCCCCACTCTTGCGGAAAATATGTCGCGGATCAACAACACCTTGTACTGCCAAACCAAAAATGGGTTCCGGATTGCGAATGGTGTGTCCACCAGCAATCGTGCCGCCTGCATCGCGCACTGTCTCTGACGCCGCAGTAAAAATTGCTGCAATCACATTGCGTGGTAACTCTTCAGGGAACGCTGCAATGTTCACAGCCAACACCACGCGACCACCCATAGCGAAAACATCACTACAAGCATTCGCGGCCGCTATCGCACCAAAGTCAGATGGGTCGTCCACAAGCGGTGGGAAAAAATCGGTTGTGCTCACCAAGGCAACTTCGGGCGTGAGTTGATACACCGCAGCGTCATCAAACGGTGCGAGTCCCACGAGCAGAGAAGCATCAAAACTTTCGGGCAGGTCGCTCACCAAATCAGAAAGGAGCGATGCTCCCCACTTGGCGGCGCATCCACCACACGAAGTCCATTCTGTCAACTTGATGGTGCTCTCGTTGTTGTTCACAGTTCGCAAACTACTAGGTTGACAATCGTGAGCAACCAGCAAGTGCACCCCCCGTCTGTCGACGCTATTGCACGTGAATTGGCTAAGTCGTTCACATTGCCACATGCCGTACTTGTTCATTGTGCTCGTGAAGCAGTGCGGGATGCTCCACAAGATGCTCAAGGTGTGGCGCAGGACAACGCTTTGCATTTCTCACAGTCGTTGCTCACCACCGTCGTGAACGGCACCGGCGTGTTGCTTCATACGAATCTGGGACGCGCACCACTAGCAATGACCGACTCTCACAGACCAACGAATCTTGAATTCAATCTTGCAAATGGAGAACGTGGCTCGCGGCATTCATCCATTTCGGAATTGTTCGGGCAACTACTCAATGTTGAGGATGCAATTGTTGTCAACAACAATGCAGCAGCTGTCATGTTGGTGCTCGCTGCACTTGCAGAAGGCCGCGACGTGGCAGTGTCACGTGGTGAAAGCGTTGAGATTGGCGGTGGCTTTCGAATACCTGACGTTATGGAACAATCTGGTGCGCGTCTTGTGGATGTAGGCACAACCAACCGCACTCGCCTACGCGATTACGAACGTGCCATTGATTCGCGCAAGAACGACATTGCGTTATTGCTGAAAGTGCATCCTTCAAATTTTTCTATTGAAGGTTTTACAGAACAAACAACTATCTCCGAACTTGCCACACTCGAAGTTCCTGTTGTTGCCGATATTGGTTCTGGCCTCTTAGACAACACTGCACCGTGGCTACAGGGATACCTTGACAATGTTCCGTCGTGGATTGCACATGAACCTGCCGCACGACAAGCAATCGCCGACGGTGCAGACCTCATTACGTTTAGCGGCGACAAACTTCTTGGCGGTCCACAATGCGGAGTGATTGCCGGTCGTGCAGATCTGGTGGCGCAATGTGCTGCGCATCCACTCATGCGTGCCTTGCGGCCTGGCGGTCATACATTGCTGGCATTGCAAAATGTGTTGCTGTCCTACAGTGCGCGCACTGTGTGCTCACAGATTCCATTTTGGTCAATGGCCACAACGCCTCTTCAAGAACTAGCCACACGAGCAGAGCGCCTCATCGCTGCAACGGGGGTTGGTACAAGTGTTGCATTGGATTCACTCATCGGAGCAGGCTCAGCACCAGGAAGCACCATCGCATCACATGGAATCTCTTTGGCTGGCGACCAACGCGCTGCACTTCGGCGCCATGCAACACCCGTAATTGCTCGCACGGTAGCCAACACCACATATATAGATCTACGAAGCGTGCACCCCGATGATGACTCCATCATCATCGATGCTGTGAACTCTTTGAAATAACTCATGGCAGTCATTGCAACCGCCGGACACGTCGACCACGGCAAGTCTTCTCTTGTTCTTGCATTAACTGGGACAGACCCAGACCGCCTTGCCGAAGAAAAACGCAAAGGCATGACAATTGACCTTGGTTTTGCCCATTGCGTGACACCCAACGGAACATCATTGAGTTTTGTGGATGTTCCTGGTCATGCTGATTTCATTCGCACCATGATCGCTGGCGTCAGCGGAGTTGACATCGCGATGCTGATTGTTGATGCCCATGAGGGCTGGATGCCACAAACGCAAGAACACCTCGATGTGTTGCAACTGCTCAACATACGCACAGGCGTCGTTGTCATTACCAAGAGCGACAAGGCGACCGAGAGTGAGTTGACCGAACTAGAAGAAGATATTCGTCAGCGCCTAACAGATAGTTCCATCCATTGGACCAACATCATGAGCACATCCGTAGTCACGCAAAAAGGATTACCAGAACTACTGCAGCATCTCTCGTCTCTTCTTGAAAATGAAGAACCACCTGCATGTGCAAGACCACCCCGTTTATTTATCGATCGCGTGTTCACTATTCGCGGGTCGGGAACCGTGGTGACGGGAACTCTTGAAGGTGCACCTGTCAGTGTTGGTGACGTGCTGCACGTTGCGCGCACTAGCCAAGAGGCACGCGTGAGAGAGGTGCAAACTCTTGATTCGTCTGTTCAAACATGCGAACCACGTTCGCGATGTGCGCTGAACATTGTGGGCGTCGACGGCTCAGACCTTCACCGCGGCGATGCACTGATACAACAGCAGTCATATTTCATGACATCAGTTGTTGATGTGCGCTTTACTGCTGTCTCAACACTAAAGCGTCCGATGACTCACCGTGGAAGTTTTACTGTGCACATCGGCACCACCATGCAAAGCGTCACTGTGCGCATTGCTCACACTTCTTCTATTAACCCCGGAGAAACTGCCACTGTGCGATTGCGTTTCTCACAACCGCTTCCGTTGGCAATTCATGATCATGTTGTTCTGCGCGATACAGGAATAGACCAAACCGTTGGCGGTGGGCACATCATTAATCTCGACCCACAAGGGCCAGTGCGCTTTGCACATACAGATGCAACGCCCGAAGGCATCCTTCAGCAACGTGGCTTTCTTCCCATTACTCAGGCACGACTGCTCACGGGGCAAGATCTGCAACCCACAATTGGTTCGTGGTACGCACTGCCTGCCGTTTACAACGATGCAGTTGCGCAACTGAATAAACGACTTGAGAATGAAACGTCCATCACAATGACAGATCTTGCTGCATACGAACAAGACATTGTGAGAATACTGAATGATGTTGTTGTTCACAACGGTGTGGCGTCGCGTGCGAAACAAGACCCGCTACTTGATCACGCGTATGTTGCCGAGTTTCAACAAGCAGGTTTACTCACACCCGACACCGCAACACTTGATCGAAACATCATTCGCCAGTTAGTGCAACGAAACATTTTGTTCGAACATGACAATATTGCTTTTCATGTAGACACATTGAACGACGTACGCCCTCATCTGGCGGTTTTATGGCAGTCACACCCAGACGGTTTCACCATGGCTCAACTTCGCGATGCACTTGGTATTACCCGCAAGCATGCAGTACCCCTTGCCACTTGTCTCGACAAAGTGGGTCTCACCAAACGCAATGGTGACGTGCGCTTGCCGGGACATGCCTGGTGATGGCGGAGGCGGACGGGAATCGAACCCGCCGAACGGGGTTCGCCCGTTCCGTCTGTTTTGAAGACAGCGAAGCCCACCAGGTACTCAAACGCCTCCGCCGTCAGAGTAGCGTTCGGCCATGAGTTCTGTTGCGCCAGACCTTCCTAACGGATTCGTCGTCATCGTGAAGCGTGAATGCGCCACCTGCCAAATGGTGGAACCTGTTCTTTCTCACATTGCTTCTGCCACCAACTCACTGACCGTTTATACGCAAGATGATCCAACCTTCCCGTCTTCCGTCTCACCTATTCACGATGAAGATTTATCTGTCTCGTGGCACTACGACATCGACACTGTTCCCACACTGATCAAAGTGGTCAATGGTAAAGAAGTAGAACGAACATTTGGTTGGAAAGCTACTGACTGGCAACGCATCACCGGCATCGCCGACCTCGGAGCTGAATTACCCGCAATGCGACCTGGTTGTGGCTCCATGAGTGTCGACCCAGACATTGTCGACAAGTTGCGTGCAAAGTTCACCGATTCACCCGTGATTGCACGTACCGTTGAATTTTCAGCAGCAGAAGATGAATTTGAAGCCATGTATGCGCGCGGATGGACAGATGGTTTGCCTGTCATTCCCCCAACACGCGAACGCGTGTTGCGCATGCTCACCGGAACCACGCGCCACCCACAAGACGTCATCGCCATTGCGCCGCCAGACCTTGTGGAATTAACAGTGGAAAAAATCGCAATCAATGCAGTGATGGCCGGTTGCCTTCCCGAATACATGCCGTGGGTAATCGCAGCTCTTGAAGCAGTGTGCAACGACCAATTCAATATGCACGGCGTGTTAGCCACCACAATGCCTGTTGGCCCCGTCATCATCTGCAACGGCCCAGGTACACGCGCCATCGGAATGAACTCTGGCATCAACGCATTTGGTCAAGGCAATCGTGCGAACAACACCATTGGCCGCGCCGTTCAACTCACGATTCGCAATGTGGGTGGTGGCCGCCCCGGTGAAGTCGACCGTGCAACACATGGCAACCCAGGAAAAATCTCATTCTGTTTCGCTGAAGACGAAGAAGGTTCGCCGTTTACTTCGTTAGCCACAGAACGTGGAGTGCCGCTTGGCCAAAATGCAGTCACCGTGTTTGCCGGCGAAGGACCGCGATGTGTTGTTGATCAACTTGCACGCACACCAGAAGAACTCACTAATTCACTTGTGGCTTCGCTGCAAACTGTGCATCACCCGAAATTGGTCATTGGCTTCGACGCAATTTTGACAATCAGCCCCGACCACGGCCGCGTGTTCGCTGAAGCAGGGTGGAATCGCGAGCGACTCCTTGCTGAGATCACCGAACGTTCTCTCACGCATGGCAGTGAACTTGTTCGTGGTGCACGCGACATGGCAGAAGGCATTCCTCCTCATCTAAAAGAGGCCACACTTCCTAAATTCCGTCCAGGAGGAGTGCTCCTTACATATGCCGGCGGTGGTGCGGGATTGTTTTCATCCATCGTTGCCGGATGGGCAAATGGTGCAATCGGCTCAGACCCCGTCACTCGTATCGTCGGCTCGTGACATACTGATACCCATGGCAACTGGCATCACCATTCTCGATCCAACCAATGAGTCGGCGCCCGCCGTACGACAATTGCTTGCTCGCCCCGCCAGCATCAAAGGTCTCACCATTGGATTACTCGACATTTCAAAGCCACGTGGCAATGTCTTTTTGAATCGCATCGAAGAATTGCTCACGGAGCGTGGAGCCAAAGTTCTTCGTTTTTCAAAACCAACGTTTACAAAACCTGCGCCAGTTGACTTGCGGCAAGAAATTGCTACACAGTGCAACTTGGTCATTGAAGCACTAGCCGATTGAGGCAGTTGCACGTCATGCAGTGTGCATGACATTTCAGATTTAGAACTTCGCGGAGTACCTGGTGTGTTTGTGGCCACCGAGGAATTCATTTCAGCCGGCGTTGCTCAATCTGTTGCTCTTGGTATGCCCTCAATGAAACGGGTCTATACAACGCACCCCGTGCAAGACCGAACAGATGATGAAATGATTGCAATGGCAGATCAGTTCTTTCTGGAAATCCTTTCCTGCATCACTTCTGGCGACTAACAACAGTTCGAGGACTGACCTTCACCCAAGTATCCTCGTGGGGTGACTCTTCCCACCAAAATCTTGATGCTTCGCCATGGGCAAAGCGAATGGAACGCTCTTGGTCGCTGGCAGGGTCAGGCAGACATTGAACTCACCGACCTCGGATACGAACAAGCAAGGCGTGCTGCACAAAAGCTCGGCATGTTCGACGCCATCGCATCAAGCGACTTACGCCGCTCACGCATTACCGCTACATACATCGCCGAAGGTCTTGGCATTGGCTTGTTGGATGCCGACCCACGCTTTCGTGAAACCGATGTTGGTGAATGGCAAGGTCTCACCCACGACCAAATTGAACGCGATTGGCCGGGTTACCTAGAAGCACATAGTCGCCCGCCTGGTTTTGAATCAGATATCTCCATTGTCACGCGTGTCACTGCTGCACTTGTTGATCTTGCCGAACAGTTCCCCGGTGGCGAAGTATTAGTTGTTGCACATGCCGGCGTGATTCGTGTGATGCGTCGTTCGCATCGAGTAGTTGATAGTCGCATCCCCAACCTTGGTGGTTGTGAGTTCATCGTTCGACCAGATGCAACCGAAGTCATCACCGTTGGTGACGTTGTTGAGTTATTTGAACACGGCGAAATCGGCGAAGAGCTCTAACTCGATGTTTTCTCGCTTCATCGATAACACATACGCACCTGTTGTTCGCAAAAATTTAGACAGGCTCATTTGGGGTCGTCTGTTTTCTAATGCGTGCTATCGCTTTGCCCCACCATTTATTGCAGTCATCGCTCGTGGTTTAGATGTGAGCGTTGCGCAAATGGGCGTTGCGCTCATGATCGGCGAATTTGCCGGACTCGGTTCACCCATTCTTGGACGCATGGTTGACAAAGGAAATCGCATTGTCTCCATGACAATCGGCATGGTGGGCATCACTCTTGCTGTGGTCGGTGCTGCAGTGTCTACCAACTTGGTGCAGTTTTCTATCTCAATGTTTGTCATGAGTGGAGCAAAAGTCTTATTCGACACTTCACTGATTATTTGGGTCAATGATCATGTCCCCTATGAACGACGTGGGCGCATCGTTGGAGTAATCGAGACCTCATGGGCGCTCTCGCTGTTTATCGGCGTAGCCGCCATGGGTGTTGCCACCGCAGTTTTCTCGTGGCGTGCAGGTTTTGCAGTGGGGGCCATTGCCATGGCTATCTCAGCGTCGTTCATTCTCAGCGCGCTACCTCGACATGAAGCTCACGCCCCCGTTTCAGATGCAATCCGAGGCACTATCCCGCGCAGTGGCTACTTAGTTTTTGCTTTGTCGTTCTGCCTCATGGGTGCGAGCCAATGCATCAGCATCACGTTCGGCCCATGGTTTGAAGATGAATTCGGTTTTTCTAGCCTTGGCCTCATCGCCGTCATCATCGCGCTTGGCGTCTTTGAATTGGTGTCAAGCATCGGAAGCGCACGAGTCACTGATACGTGGGGCAAAGAAATCAGTGTTCGACGCGGTGCTGTCTTGATGGTTCTCGCAACAATCCTGATGGCAACAAGTACGCAACTGTCATTTGTTGCAGTACCCATGCTCATCATCTTCATCTTGGGTTTTGAGTTTGCCATCGTGAGTATGTTGCCATTAGCGGCCAACATCGTGCCCACAAGCGGCGGCATCGGTCTTGGTCTCACTGTGGGCGCAGGTACATGTGGACGCGCAATTTTCAGCACTGTTGCAACGTTTTTGTATGACTCTGTTGGGCCCATTGCACCCGCACTTGCAGCGGCAGGTCTTTCTGGTGTGGCTGCGCTATTCGTAACTTTTTACGCGCGCTCTGAGCAATAACCATTTGTGATTGGCATACGCCGATCTTTACCAAAGGCTTTCGTCGACACTCGCACACCTGGTGCACACTGACGTCGTTTGTATTCGTTCACATCAACTAGTCGAGCAATGCGAGAGACAACAGCTTCATTGAAACCAAGTTTCACAATCTCAGGAACTGTCAAATCGTCGTCAATGTAATGACGCAAGATGGGGTCAAGTTCCTCATAGGGCGGAAGACTTTGGTCGTCTCGTTGATCGGGACGCAATTCAGCAGATGGTGGTTTCGTAATAACGGTCTTAGGAATTATCTCGCGGCCGGCGCGCTCATTGATGCGGCGGCATAGTGCAAAGACTTGTGTTTTGAACACGTCCTTAATGACGGCATACCCACCGACAGAATCCCCATAAATGGTGAAATAGCCAACAGCCATCTCGCTCTTGTTGCCGGTTGTTAAAACCATCCATCCGAACTTATTGCTGAGCGCCATCAGTGACATTCCACGGCAACGGCTTTGCAGGTTCTCTTCAGTGAGGTCAGGGTCTTTACCAGTAAACGAAGGTGCAAGCATGTCGAGATACGCAGTGAATGCAGGTTCAATTGACATAACGCGATGATCAATGCCGAGAGCCGTTGCTAATTTTTCTGCGTCATCAAGCGAACCTTGGCTTGAGTAGCGAGACGGCATCGCAACACCATGTACGTGGTCTGCACCTAATGCATCGACTGCAATCGCCGCAACGATAGAAGAGTCGATACCGCCAGACAGGCCGATGACAACATCGGTGAAACCGTTCTTGCGCACATAATCGCGTGTTCCAAGTACAAGTGCTTCATACACGCGATCTAGGTCTGATTCGAAAGCAACTATGTCTCCGAGTGCAACTGAGCCATCACTTGCAATATCGACGACGGCGAAATCTGAATCAAAAGATTTCAGACGCTTCACGATGTCGCCGTGTGCGCTGACCACAACGCTTGAACCATCAAAGACAAGTTCGTCTTGCGCACCAACTTGGTTGACATACACAATCGCGCTCTTTGTTTCGCGTGCACGTTCCATCAGCATTGTTTCGCGTTGTGAATTCTTTCCTTCATGAAATGGAGACGCATTTGCGTTCAACAAAATACGAGCACCTTGCGATGCTTGTGCAACAACGGGACCATCGGAATACCAAATGTCTTCACAAATAGAAACGCCAACTGTTACTCCGTGCACTGTGAACAATCCGGCAGCCATTCCATCGTTTGTAGCGGGACCTGGTTCGAAATAACGTTCCTCATCGAACACTGCATAGTTCGGCAACAATTGTTTGTGATACACGCCTTGAATGCCACCGTTACGACACACCGCAACAGCGTTATACAAGTGCCCACCTTCAGAGTGAACAAAACCAACGATGGCCGCACAATCACCCGTGTCACTTGCGATGCGTTCCACAGCCAACTGGTTGTCACGCACGAATGCCTTTTTCAATAACAAATCCTCAGGCGGGTATCCCGTGACAGCCAGTTCGGGATACACAATCACCTGACAACCAGCTGCTTCAGCCTTGGAATAGTCGGCCTGGATCTTGCTTTCGTTCCCTGGCAGATCGCCCACAACCGGGTTTATCTGTGACAACGCCACCCGAAGGCCCTTCGGCGAGGTGGCTGGTCCGGTTGTACTCACATCGTCAGACTAACCACAGACCCCGTAAAGCCCAATATGTATAAGGCTTACCCAACATACGGCCTGCCCCTTGGCCCCGTTTCACACAGCGTTCACATTT
>SXGQ01639388.1_pt1 | contig 10682 bp, 10 predicted proteins | sample 3178371 | NCBI WGS metagenome assembly SXGQ01 (sample SAMN11356859, study PRJNA531348) | freshwater metagenome | isolation source: freshwater sample F1-20 | place: China: Fuxian Lake, Yuxi | collected 2017-12-25 | reverse complement strand
GCTGACGAAGCAGTTAGCGCAGCGTCGTGGGGAGCAGATCGTTGCGGGGCCCGAGTCAGTCGTGACTCCGCTCCGCCGCTCGCGCGCCTGAGCCCTTGCTGTTGCCTTCAACGGTGCTTGGGGTGAGTGACGGGACTCGAAGGTGCCCGGGTAGCCCTAGTCGCGCATCAGTTGTGAGTGCAGATTAGTTGAAGTCGGCGGCTTTCAGAGGTGCTCAGTGAGGTGCAGTCAACTTGCCCCCAGTTGTGGCCGGTGATGGCGGGGGGCAGATGTCAGGCGACTTTGTCGGAGTAGCGCTGGCGTGCTGCCTCTCCGGTGGTGCCGACAAACAACCCGATGGCTGACCAGGACATACCTGATTCACGGGCGAGACGAATCGCGTCAATCATGTGGCGCTCGGCGTCAGAGCGCTCTTGCACCGCGCCGCGCAATGCGGCGACCGCCTCTGAGTCGAGCTCATCGGCGGCAGAGGGTTCGTAGTCTTCAAATCGCGCAGCAAGTTCGTCTGCGTGCTGAAGAATTTCATCGACTGAACGCGGCATCGTCATCACCTCAGAAACTTCTCACGGGCGATCATGGCATGAACGATCACAATCGCCACGTCGCCCTCAATGTAACCGACTTCCAAGATGAGAGCGGCCCTGTTGGGGCCGACCATCATGGTGAATCCATCTCCAAGATCCCAAACCCGGAGCGGGTTGCGGTAAGCGTGAAGGATGTCTTCGCGGGAGAGCCCGTGCTTGAAGGCCGAGGGAGCAATGATCGGCTCATCAGGCACGGTAGCAAGATAACTTGGAAGTTGATCCTCGGTCAAGAGGTAGTCGCTTGATTGACGTTAGGGGAGCGACCGAGCCCGTTCGACTGGGGTGAGTGACGGGACTCGAAGGTGCCCGAAAAGCCCTAGTCGCGCTTCAGTTGTGAGGGCAACTTAGTCGATGTCGGCGACATTCACAGACGCTCAGTGAAGCGCAGTGAATCTGTCCCCCGCGGGCACTCAGAGCTTGGCAACGCGATCGATGAAGGCATCGATGAGGGCATGGGCACGCTTCACGCTGTCGGCCTCCTCCTGGGCGACAAGGCGCTGCAGTTTCTGGAGGTCCTGGGAGTCTGCAGCGATGGCGGCTGGCGTCCCGCTCCCGGTGATCTCTACGTCGAGCATCCATTCGGACAACGTGTCTGGTGTCACCTCAGGATGAAACTGGACGGCAAGTGAGCGTCCTAGCACGAATGCCTGGGACGCCAGGGGGCTGCGGGCTATTTCTCGCGCCTTCGGGGGCACCTGCCACCTGTCGTAGTGGAACTGGAACCAGGGTCCAGGTGGGATCAAGTCCCTATCGTCCGAGTGAATCCACGTGTAGCCGATCTCCGGCCGGGGGCCCGGCGCAACCGAGCCCCCCAATGCGCGCGCCAGGGCCTGTCCGCCGAAGCAGACGCCCAGTGTTGGCACCTCGTGCTGGTGCAGTTCCCGTAGCCACTCGAGTTCGGGCAGCAGCCACTGCCCGATGGCGTCGTCGTCCCAGGCACCCCAGTTGGCCCCCATAACGATGACGACATCGAACTCTTCCCATGACGGGAAGACGTGAGGGATGTTCGGCTGCGTGTAGTGCTCGGCTGGCACCACCACCATGCGCGTGATGGAGTACCCGCGTTGCTCAAGGCGCTCAGCGAGGGGCCCCGGCGGGCTGAGATGGTCGTGCTCGACAAACAGAGCCCTCATTCACCCGTCACCCTTCAGCGGGAAGGGCAGAAAGGGCAGGTGGGCTTCCCATCGTGATTCCAAGGCTCCGCTCGCCAGAGCCAGAGCAAGCCCCTCGTTCAATGCAGCGACTAGGTCGAGGTTGCCCTTGCGGACGCCGCAAGCCCATGGATGCCTTGATTCGATCGAGAACCCCAGTTGGAGCCTCGCATCCCGCTCGGCCAGGGGAACGACGGCTGGCTCGTCATCAACGAACCCATCGATATCTCCGGCGACGGTCGCATCGATGAGGACGGTGAAGATGTCATCGACGTCTCCGCTGAAGGAGACCGCCTCCACTCCTTCCCAGCTTTCCACTAGGGCCAAGTTCGTGCTGGCCTCGGCAGCTCCAATGCGCAGCCCTGTGAGCTCTGCGGGAGAGTGGGCGGTCACGCCTCTGCGGAGAATGCACGATTCGTTGAAGTAGGCGTATGGGTCTGTGAAGTCGAGCACCTGGGAGCGGTCTGGCGTGATGCTGACGCCGCACCAGACTCCGTCGGCCTCTCCATGGACAACGGAGTCCATGCGCGCGCCCCACTCCGTGTAGTTCCACACCAGGGAGAGTCCAAGCGCATCGGCCACGGCTTGGGCCGCCTCTGGTTCGTAGCCCCGACGCGTCTCGCCGTCATTCCAGAAGAGGGGTCGGGCGTCGAGGCTGCTGGTTGACAGCCTCAACACTCCAGGCTCAAGGGTCATGCTCATGGGAGGAACTCCAGGTAATTGCGGCGATCCCAGTCGGTCACGGCTGCCGATGCCCGCTGCCATTCGTCACGCTTGCACGCGAGGAAGAGATCCAGCAGCTCGGGGGGCAGACTCGAACGCACGAGGTCGGAGGCCTCCATGGCACTGAGCGCATCGCCCAGGGAGCGGGCGAGGGGCGCAAACTGCGCGTCTCCACCCCCGCGTGCCGAGTCCTCCGACGCTGGAGCCCCAGGCTCAATTCGATTCGTAAGCCCTGCGTCCATCATCGCCAGGACCAGTGAGTGGGATAGGTAGGGGTTCACGGACGCGTCGGGCAACTTGTACTCGAGTCGCCCGCTGGCGCTCACTCGCACGGTGCAGGTCTTGTTATCGAGCCCCCAGTCGACATTGACCGGAGCGAATTGGCCGACGTCTGCGAACCTCTTATAGGAGTTGACTGTGGGCGCCAGCATTGCCATGCAGTCGCTCGAGTAGGTGAGAAGGCCTCCTATCGCGTGCTCGGCTTCCTTGGTCACGTGGATCTCGGCGATGGCGGGATCCACGAAGACATTGCGCTGCGATCCGTCAGGTGCCACTGACCACAGCGACACGTTGTGGTGGCAGCCATTGCCCATGGTGCCTTCGAACGGCTTCGGCATGAAGGATGCGATGATCCCTAGCTCACGGGCGACCTGCCGGCAGACGAGGCGATACAGCATGAGGCGGTCCGCGGTCTTCTCGGCGTCGTCGAACATCCAGTTGAGTTCGATCTGGTAGAGGTCCTCATAGTCTCCCTCGACCATGTCGAGGCCCATCGCCTGTGCATACGTGACGACTCTCTTGACGATCTCCCGATTGTCTTCGAGGGTGCCCAGGTGGTAGTTGGGCACGAGACCGGGACGCGTGAAGGGCTCGCGCGAATCGATCCAGGACATCTCGGGCTCGCATCCGGACTTGAGGATCAACCCCGTGCGTTCGCGGAAAGCGGCATGGGCATCCTGCAGCACCCCACGGACGTCGAGGGGAGAAGCCTGGCCGCCGTCTTGAGGGCTGTCCTCGCGCACGAAGAGCTCGCAGAAGACCATCGCCATGCTGGGATCCCACGGCAGGACGACGAGCGTCGCGATGTCGGGCATCGCGGTGACCTCACTTGCCTCCGCTCCACCACCGAGCAGATCGCCCCCCACAGTGGTCGTGAGGTCCGAGACGGCGGAGGAGTGGAACTGCACCCCCTTCTCGAGATTGCGCATGAGGTGATTGCGAGGGACGACCTTGGTGAGGACGCGTCCATTGACGGAGACGAACGAGTAGTAGATGAACTCGACTCCGTTGGCGTCCAGAAGGTCGTTCGCTCTCCGGACCGCATCTGGGTCGAGATTGGAATCGCGCCTGCTCTGGATGGTTCTCATGATTCTCCTACTCCTCAGCCCTGTCGTTTCGCGGCGTACCATGCGTCGAATCCCACCGCCGCTAGGACGATGCAGCCCTTGATGACTTGCTGAATCGCTGGCTCGAAGGCCAGCGATTGGAAGATGTTGTTCAACACAGCCAGGATCACGATGCCGACGCCTGTCCTCCACACGGACCCCTCGCCACCGAGCAAGGAGGTGCCACCGATCACGACGACAGCGATGGCATCAAGTGCCATGCTCGCTCCGAAGTTCGACTGCGCGGTCCCCACCTGGGCAGCCAGAGCCGCCCCTGCCAGGCCCGAGAGGCAGCCCACCAGCACGAACACGCTCGCGCGCAGGAAGCCGACGGAGATTCCTGAGATGCGAGCCGCTTCTCTATTGCCGCCAATGGCGTACAGGTTGCGGCCGTAGACCGTCCGCCCAAGCACGATTCCGCCGATGACAAAGACGGTGAGGGCAAACCATGCACTGGGAGTCAGCCCGAGAATTCGGGTGCGCCCAATCCATTCGAAAGCCTCTGAGTTGACGAGCAAGGCTTGCTGGCCCGCCAGGATGGTCGCCAGGCCGACGGTGATCGCAGCTGTGCCTAGCGTCGCAATGAAGGGATTGATGCGAAATCGAGTCACGAGTACGCCGTTGGCGGTGCCCACTGCCGAGCCGACGACGGCGCACAGGATGATGGCGAGTGCGGCGACCATGATGCCGTCGACTCGTGCGTAGGCGATGGCACCGAGGCCTAGGATGGCACCGACGGAGAGGTCGAAGGCGCCGGTGATGATGACGTAGGTCATGCCCACCGAGACCAGAATAAGTCCGGCATTCTGAGCCAAGATGTTGGAGATGTTGGTCCACTCGTAGAACCCCGGATAGAGGATCCGAGCCAAGATCAACAGGAGTATGACGACGATGAATGACGGGGACTTGAGCACCCACGTGAAGCGTTTCACCCCCGAGGGTTGCGCGACATCCGGAGCGCTGGGACTGATCTGGCTAGTCACGGGTTTCCTCCCTGGAAGTTGCTCCGAAGGCCAGCCGAAGCAGGCTCTCGACAGATGTGTCGTCTTGCCCTGAGATGAGCGTGGCCACGATCTCGCCTGATTTCATGACGAGGATGCGGTCACTCAGGGCCGAGACCTCCTCGAGTTCTGATGACACGAGGATGACGCTTCGGCCCTGCTGAGTGAATTCACGCAGAGCGTCCTCAATCTGCTCGCGAACGCCGACATCCACGCCCCGGCTCGGCTCATCAGCGAGAAGTATGGGTTGTGATGCGACGATCCAGCGACCGAGGAGGAGCTTCTGCTGATTGCCTCCGGAGAACGTCCATGCAGGGTTGGCGAGTCGTCGCGTGTCGAAGCCGAGGCCGCCCACTGCGTCACTGCACATTTCTCGGAGCGTGGTCGCGTTGACGAACCCGAGCCTTGCGGCCTTGTTGGACTGCCCCATGGAGATGTTTCCGGTGGCCGACAGGAGCATGGAGAGGCCCTGAAGCTTCCTGTCCTCTGGCAGCAGCGATATGCCGACGTGCTGGGCTTTGCGTACCGACCAGGGCAGCGTCGACTGCTGACCCGCTATGGATACGGTCCCCTGCGCCGCGGAATCGAGACCCGCCAGGGCCCTCAAGAGCGATGTGCGACCTGAGCCCACCAGTCCGGCGATACCCAGGATCTCGCCCCTGAGGAGGTCGAAGTGCTGGGGCGAGGCCGACTTGCTGGTGGTCAAACCCGTGACGGACATGAGGACGTCGCGTGGCACAGGGCCCCGCCTGGCCTCCTTGACGGGCCGATCGGCCAGCGCGGCTCCGAGCATGGCGGAGACGAGAGTCGACTTGGTCGAGTCCCCGACGCTGGCGCTCTCGACCACTTCACCGTCGCGGAACACTGTCACGTCATCGGAGTGGGCGAGGACCTCGTCGAGATTGTGGCTGACGAATGCGATGGCCACGCCCTCGGCCTTGAGTTGATCGACCACCCGAAAGAATGCTGTCCTCTCGGAAGCTGCCAAGGCTGCCGTTGGCTCGTCGAAGAGAATGACGCGAGCGTTGCTGCGGACCGCTCGGAGAATCTCGAGCATTTGCTGCTCGGCGACGGATAGTGATCCAGCGCGGGACGCGTGGGAGACTCTGACTCCCACGCGCTCGCAGAGGTCGACGTACTGCTGCCGCATTTCGCCATTGCGCAGGAACCCCGCCGTACGCAATTCAGAGCCGAGGAAGACGTTCGCCTGGGGGCTCAGCGCGGGCACGATGGTGAGTTCTTGGTAGACGGCGTGGATGCCGATCCCTCGAGCTCGCTTGGGCGTCAGCCCTTGGAACTCCCCGTCCGGTGTCCGGATGAGCCCGGTGGTGGGAAAGATGCGGCCGGCCAAGACCCCGAGCGCGGTGGACTTGCCGGCACCGTTCTCTCCGACGAGTGCATGGACTCTCCCCGGCTGGATCGTGAGGTCGATTCCCTTGAGCGCTCGCGTCCCACCGAAGGACTTCGTGATGCCCAGAAGTCCGTAGGGCTCGTCTTGGACAGCCTGGGCCTCGACTGTCTCGTCCATGTGGCATGTTCCTTTGATCGGGGGAGATGATGAGTCCAGGCCCCACTGGCGATGGGCCCCGGCTGACTTAGTCCGGTGCTGCGATCTTCGGTCGCCTCGACGTCGAGCGCAGCGCGCGCATCCGGTGTCCCTTTCCGGGCGGCTGGAGCATCAGTCGACGGGCGACATCGGCTCGGGTGAGGCGAATCTCCGAAGCACATTGGCCGTCAGCCGGGAGACGTTGTTGTCGTAGTTGTTCATGGGCAGGCTGGTGGCCCACGTCATCGATGGAGCCGCGAACATGGCGCCGTGCTGACGGGAGGTGAAGAACGTGATGTCACCTCTGACGAGCGGGTGCTCCGCCCCGTTCATCCCGGACGAGGGGAAGTACTGGTCCTCGGGCACGACCATGTCGTACTGGCTGTGTCCAAAGGACGAGGCCACCAGGAGCGTGTTCGGCGGCGTTCCGAGGGTCCTGTCGTATCGGTCGAACTCGTGCCCTGCAGCTCCGCCGCCGATGAGCCCGGTGTCTCCGATGGGCTCATCAGGACCAATCCCCTCGAACATCCACGCGATGCGCTCATCGCGTGAGTCGGGCAGCTGGTAGAAGGGCGCGCCCAGGCCGAATGCATGTGACGTATAGCCCACGCCCCAGACACGCTGAGCCGCTCGACCTCGAAGTCGCCACAGGCCGCCCTTCTCGCCACTGTGACTGTGGAAGGCCTCTCCGGGATTTGCCCGCCATCCCTGGTCGCCCTGCTCTCCCCGTCGAACCTCGATGAGATACGGGGCCTCGGGGTTGGGGACGGCGACCCAGTACATCCCATTGCCGCCGAGATACATTCCGCGCCCACCAGAGGAGATGTACTGCTCCCAGGCATCGACCATCGGTGTGGAGTAGTACTCCGGGTGGCTGGATGTCATCACCACGCGGTACTGCGAGAGCAGGTCGGCGCCCTGATCGTGCAGGTCGTGATCGGTGATGACGTCGTATTCGAAACCGAGTGCCTCCAGCCAGCTGATGATGTGGAGGTCCGTGGTGAAGTTCCAGAGAGTCGAGTAGCAATAGCGGTGCTGTGGCCGCATATTCATGATCGGCCGTCGCCATGTGCTGTACTGCACGCCCTTGCCATCGACGTGGTAGTCGTACGTGGACAGGCCGTACTCCAGGCTTCGCTCGTGAACTTCAATCTCGTTGTCGTGCAGGACAGCCGTATGCGCAAAGACAGACTGTGCAACAGCTGCCTGAATGGCAACCTGCTGGTTGGCATAGGCGAGGTAGGTCAGCGTTGACGCCAGAAGGGCGATCGGCTTGCGCGCCTCAGGTCGTGGCCTCACGAAGAGCACGATGCCCTCCGTGTCTCGACCCTGGGTCGCCTCGAGCGCGTAGATGCCGCTGGGTAGGTCTTCGGGCAGGCGAAGGGTCACAGTGGGATCCCACCGGCAGTCGTCAATCGAGTCCGGATGGAACCAGATGGCGCCGTATTGCTCGGGAGCGTGGATGAAGTGGTGCTCGGTGTCGTCCCAGAGCCGCCCGGTCATGGCGCGGTCCGGAGTATTCACGCAGTGGCCGTGGGCCTGTCCGACGACGTCCTCGATGTGGAAGGTAGGAATCCCGGCCTTGGTAATCCCGTGTGCAAAGTCCCAGGCGCACACCGCGGACGGCGGCAGATCGCCGGCCGCCAATCCGGCAACCGCCGTGCGATCAACCGAGGTAGTGCCCAGGATCTTGGGGGCTTCGAGTTTGCCGGCGAAGTGCGCCGTAGTCCATGGGCGCTCGCTCGATGCGTCCTCGAGGAGCGCTGCCATGGTGAGTGAGGCGTCAACCGTCTTGAGCGGGAAGCTCCCGCCGATCATGTCGACTGAGTCGCTGTCGAGATCGACCACCGGGCCGAAGAGGCTGTTGCACGAACCCACGACGGCCGTCTGAGACAGCATGAGTCCGCTCTTGGGGTCGTAGGAGGCGCACACGGAGTACCAGACGCCCGGGAAGAGGGGCTTGGAGCTGGTGACGCGCCCGATCGAGTTCCCGTCACCGACGGTGAAGGCCAACGTGCCGTCTTCGATAGTGAGTGCCCAGCCTGTGCGATCGACATCGGACCCATGTCCGAGGATGCCCTGGCGCCCGGCGTCAGGCAGGGTGGCGAGTACGAAGACGTGCACGGTGAATCCCGCGGTCTCCGAGAAATTCCCGGGCAGTTGCGGGACCAGCACGTGGCCCCCAGCCTGAGTCCGCTGATGCTTGCCGTCGAAGGCAATGTCATCGCAACCGGGCACGGGAATTGTTTTGGCCCCAGGCCCCTCCGGGTTGGTGTCGCCAAGGATGACGCGGACGAGACGCGCTGTGCCGGGGCCGGGATGGTCACAACTGATGTGGAATGTGACGACTTCGCCGGGTGAGGCGGTGAGGGGATCGCAGTAGCCCCGGATTGTCAGCGGCCTCATGACTGCACCTCGTCAACGTCGACGCCGATCTTGCGAAGCCGGCGCAGGAAGATCTCGTGCACGACGGTGTCCTCGGAGCCATAGGTCTCGCTGACCGGGTACACGACCTCTTGCCCGCGGGGGCTGATGGTGCCGATGCGGTACTCGCTGTACGGCACCGTCATGTAGGCGAATTCCTTGCCCGGGGTGGGTGCCATACGCAGGTAGTTGAGGACCTGATTCAGGTCGCCGCTGTGGTGATGGACCTCCCCGACCGGGTCTGCGCGGTGCTCCTCGATCACCTCGATTGTCACGAGGGCCCGCACTTGGGCGCCACGACGCTCGTGCCAGAACTCCATCCAGTCCAACGATCGATCCGGGTATCGGGAGGGATTGCTCACACCCATGGGAGTCCCCTGTCGCTCTGTCTCCACCGGACTTCGGCGGTCAGGCGCAGGCTACCCTCAAAGAACCAAAGATATAGAGGTTTTATATTTTTCTAGTCGGCGGTGCTTATCTCTCCCAGGCGCCCCAGGAGCAGACCCACGTACCAGTTAAAGGTCCCCTCGACGTGGCGCAGCATGACGTCGCGAGCGAGGCGCGCATCCCGCGATTCGATGGCGCGCAGGATCATCTCGTGCTCCTGATGGCTCGCGGCGTCGGCCTCGGTGGGTCCGGGGATCGCCTGGAGGACATCGGAGAGGCGGCCCTGGATGCTGGTCTCCGCTGCGAGGAGCGCAGATGACGCCGACACCTCTGCCACTCCGACGTGGAGTCTCGCATCGGCCATGCGGAAACTTTGAAAGTCTGAGACAGCAGAACCGACCGCAGCGGACAATTCCTGGAGGCGAACAACGTCCGCCGCAGTTGCGCGTTCGGCTGCCAGAAACGCTGCTTCACCTGACACGGCACGACGCCAGTCGGTGAAGTCCCTGATCTCGTCCACCGACAAAAGCGGCGTGTCACCAGAGTACGAACGCAAGACGCCGTCAATATCCGCGCACACAAAGGTGCCGCCGCCTCGCCCTCTCCGGGTCTCCAGGTAGCCTGCGCTGCGCAGCACGTGGAGCGCCTGTCGCAGCGTGACGGTCGAGACACCTAGTCGGACGGCCAGATCGCGTTCGGACGGGAGGCGTTCACCGGCCGAAAACACGCCGGCGCCAATGGCCTCGCCGAGTCGTCGTACGACGAGTTCCACAACCCCAACGGCGTGAACAGGGCTGAGCACAAGGCTTTCTGCTCTCCCGGCTTCCGCCAGACTCGTCATTGCCTTCCTCGCCGTAAGTGTGTCCACGTCCTAACAGTGAGCCTAGACCACGCACGAGCCACGACCGAATGCGCCACGGCGCCTAGTCGTGGGGGCTGAGACGAGTGTGCCGGCGTCATGTACGACGGCACGACGGACCGAGTTTCGCCTCGTCACCCGACATGCGCGCTATTGAGGAGCATCCAAGGGGCCGTGGGAGTTGTGCGCGGACATGATGCTTCGTGAACGCGGCTGACTGCCGTCTCGCATTCGGGATCTAGCCTCGACCAAAGGGGCGACCGATCCGGAGCCTAGGCGTGGTCATGGGGTAGCTCGTCCCCTGCAGGCCTGGTCCGGAGGGCTCCAGCTCGCCGGGTGGGGCAATCGGACGTTATCTAAATGCAATAAACAACTACGCATTTTGTGTTATGTTCCGTCTGTTGGTCCCGGTGGCGAAGTCTTAGGGAGATTCATGGCTACTGAGGTTCGAACTCAGTCCTGGCCGCTTCGCCGTCCATTTAATCCATCAGTGGCCTGGGCACCCGGCTCCGCTGGTGCTGACTAGGGAAGGAAGTGACATGACCTCTTCACATCGATCGCGTGGCAGTGCGCTGACTCGTCGGGCCGTGCTCCCCGTGGCCGTGCTCGCCATGCTCCTCGC
>SXGQ01049181.1_pt1 | contig 10683 bp, 8 predicted proteins | sample 3178371 | NCBI WGS metagenome assembly SXGQ01 (sample SAMN11356859, study PRJNA531348) | freshwater metagenome | isolation source: freshwater sample F1-20 | place: China: Fuxian Lake, Yuxi | collected 2017-12-25 | reverse complement strand
TCGGGAGTTCGAATCTCTCCGGGCGCGCCATTTTCCTGCCAGGGTGCATGCTCCGGGAGACGCATGGGACGGTTCATCCGTCATCAATTGGTCTTTTTCTGGTTGGGTCTAGCCTCGCTGGCTGGCGCGTCGTTCCCCGTTGTCGTGGCGGCCGCCGAGCGTACCCTGCACCGTGTCGGCACCGACGATCCGGCCACGGTCGACCCCCACAAAGTCTCGCTGCCGGGCGAGCAGTTAATCGTGCTCGACCTTTTTATGGGATTGACGACCCCGGGCATGAATGGTCGACCGATGCCGGGTAGCGCCGAGTCTTGGACTGTGAGCGCCGACGGCAAAACCTACACTTTCAAACTCCGCCCGAACTCGCGTTGGTCTGATGGTCGACCGTTGACCGCGACGGACTGGGTGTGGTCCTTCCAGCGTATGCTCGATCCGAAGACCGCCTTTCCGTTGGCGTCTCGTCTGTTTCCGATCAAGCATGCGCGCGCCATCGCCACGGGGGCCATGCCGATCGAACGCTTGGCTGTTCGTGCGATCGGCACCGATACGCTGGTGGTCGAGCTCGAGAACCCGACGCCGTATTTCACCGATGTGATCATGTCCTCGGCCATGCCAGCGCCGCGACATGCGATCGAAAAACACGGCACAGCTTGGTTGCGTCCCGCCAATTTCGTCGGCAATGGTGCATTCGTGCTCAAAGACTGGCGACCGAATGCGCATGTCGAGCTGGTGCGCAACCCAAATTTCTGGAGTGCCTCGAAGGTGCGTTTGGATGGTGTGTTTCACTATCCGCTCGGTAACCCCGCCACCTTGGTGCGACGGTTCGACGCAGGCGAGCTCGATCTCATTCTCGTCGTTCCGCCCGAGCGTACTGCGGAGCTGCGAGAGCGGCACGGAGAGTCCCTGCGTCTCGGTCGCGGTATCGCCAACGAGGTCGTCGTGTTCAATGTGAAGCGAGGTCCTACCGCGGATGTGCGTGTACGGCGCGCACTGGCCATGCTGATCGAACGCGAGGTCATCGCCCGCAATGTCATCGGCTTCCCGGGTGTGGAGGCCTACTCGTTCGTGCCGCCGGGCGTACTCAACTATAGCGCTGCCGCAGTACCGGACTTTGCTAAGTGGCCGGCAACGCGTCGAGTTGCCGAAGCGCGCAAGCTCTTGACAGCGGCGGGCTATGGCGCAGACAAGCCGTTGAGTTTGCGGCTCGCCTTTCCGAGCACGGACCTGAACCGCAAAGTGGCGGTCGCTATCGGCGCGATGTGGTCGCGTGCCGGTGTGAGAGTCGACTTGCAGTCCAAAGAAACCAAAGCGTTGTTCGCGGATGTCGGTGTCGGTGATTTCGACAGTACTCGTTCGGTTTGGTTGGCAGCTGCCAGTGACCCTTACGCCTATTTGGAGCGGCTGTTGTCGGCAGGGTCGGCGGTCGGCGTAAATACCTCAGGTTATGGCAATCCCGCCTTCGATGGGTTGTTGGCTGCGGCTGCGGCTGAGGTGGATGTCGCGCGACGCGCGGCGAAGCTGCGCGAGGCGGAGGCGTTGGCGCTCGCCGATATGCCCGTCGCGCCCGTGTACTATCTCGTGGGACGTCGTCTCGTCGCCAAGCGCGTGCAGGGCTTCGGTGACAACCCGCGCGGTCTGTATCCGAGCTGGTTGATGACGGTCACACCCCGCTGACGGAGTAAGCCTGACGTGACTACGCAAACTTTGTATACCCCGAATCGTGATGAGCTGGCGCGGCAGCAGTTCGTGCTCAGTCTCAAGTTGCTTGCCAACGGTCGGGCGCAGCAACGAGTGCGCGACTCATACCGAGCCGAAGTGCTGCCGGCGATTCTCTCGAGTCAGGGCGCAGCGCCGACGCATCGGCGTGAAGTCGCGACGGCCCTTTCACAGCGCAATGAATTCAAGCTGTGGGCGGTCTTGACCCATCATTCGCAGACGATGATGTGGGACTCGATCGAGCGCACGGTGGCGCGGGTGTTACCCGACGTCGAGCATCGTTACGCTGTACTTCAGTCGGCGGAGAAGCGAGTCGGTTCGCTGACGCTCAATCCCGAGTTGGCCGTGCCGCCGCCGATCGGTAACACCGAGATCCATCGTCAGCCGGGCGGTTTCGTGGGTCGCCGCGATGTCGAGGACGTCGCACCGGGTCTACGCTACTTCGGTGCCTCCGCGATTTATGCTGTCGGCAAGGGTCAAAAAAATGCGACCGGGGATGGACGGGCAGCGCCCTTGCTCAATCAATTATCGGCGCGGTTCGGTGCTTTGGCGCCGCGCCGAATTCTCGATCTCGGGTGTGGGATCGGTGTGCATGCGCAGGCGATCGCCCGCGCTTTTCCGCAAGCTGAGTATCACGCGATCGATGTCGCCGCGGGTTTGCTGCGCGTTGGACATCTCATGGCTGAGGATCGGGGTGTGCCGATCCATTTCCATCAGCAGGATGCGGCCAAGACGTCTTTCGAGTCGGGCAGTTTCGATCTTGTATTATCGAACATTCTGTTCCACGAGACCAATTCGGCGCGACTGCCGCAAATTCTGCGCGAGTGCCGGCGCCTACTGCGACCGGGCGGTGTGATGCTGCACCTCGATGTGCCGACGCAGGTCACTCGCGTCGGATTGGATGATCAAGTGATGAACGACTGGCAGGTCCGTTGGAATGGCGAGCCGTTCTGGAGCGGTTTCGCCGAGCGGGACATGCTCGAAGAAATCATCGCCGCGGGTTTCGAGCGCGAGCGCAGTTTCGCGACGCACGTGAGCGCCAACGGCAGCACCGTCTACGTGTTTGGCTCGAGCGTCTGAGTCGTCATTACGCGTCGCTAGCGCGCTGCTGTCACGCCTGTTTCGATCAACTCGATCAATTCACCCGCCGGACCCCGCAGCGTGCCCGCGCGTTGGCCTCGATACGCCAAGCCCTCATGGCGAGTCGGTAGTGCAATCCAATCGACGTTCAGTGCATCGAGGTCTGCGACGGCAAAAGTGGTCGAGACGATACCCGGTGGCAACTGCCCAGGCTCGAACGGACGCGCGCGGGTACGCTTTGAGTAGCCGTCGAACTCGATCAGATTGCCGCGTTCGGCAAGGCGTGCGGTGGCCAGCGGAGTGAGTTCGCCCTCGGCCAAGCCTTGCGCGCGTTTGATGACACCGACCGTGAGCATGCGCGCCGGGTTACGCACGAAGTTGAAGCGACTCGAATAGAAATCAAGCAGCGTGTCGATGTCAGGGCCGCCAACGACCATGATGAAGATGCGACCCACGGGACCACCCGGTGGTGGCAGGATGGATTTGCTGCGATCGCCGGTCTCGGCGGTCAAGTACAACACCTCTCCGCTCGGACCCACCACCTGGAAGGCCTTGATGGTGGGAAATGCGCCAAGCGGTGCGGGTTCGCCAATTACCCGGAAGGGCGACTCACGCAATTGCTCTCGTAAGGCAACCGGATCATCAACGATGATTTCGATGCCATTCCAACCCCAGGTTGTTAGCGGTAGCCAGTCCGCCGGCGCCACTTCGCTTTCGATGACTCGAACGAACACTTCTGGTGAAGGTTCTGAACTCAACAACAGATAGCGCTTGCCTGCAGCACCGGAGGCTCCCCAGGCCTCGGCGAGCTCAGCGCTCACGACACCGCGTTCGCGCACGTGATAACCCAGCCAGCGCGAATAGTCTCGCTCGACACCGGCCAAGTCTGCGGAAGTGAATGTGGCCATCGTGATCCGCTGCAACGCAGGACCATCCGCCAGCGCAGCTGCGGCATTGAAATAGAACATCGCCATCATCACGGCGAGCGCGCTTCGGAAAATCGACCGACGGGTGTTCATAATCTCACGCGAGTTGTCCTGCCAATGGCATCCTACCAACACGACGCTATGATGAGCAGCGTTTGCGGCTAACATCGAGTTACGCGTGTCCACTCCTTACCCCAACTTGTTTTCGCCGCTACGTTTGCGGCATCTGACGTTACGTAACCGGCTGGTGCATGCATCGATGTCCACCCGCTACGTGGCGGGCGGGAAGGTCACCGACCGGCTTGTCGCCTACCATGCCAATCGCGCGCGCGGTGGCGCGGCGATGCTCGTCACCGAGCCACTGAATTTGTTACCGCGTCAGCGCAATCTGCAAAAGGTGATGGTGTGCGATCCGGATAATCGTTCGGGTCTCGCACGTTGGGCTGCCGCAGTGCGCAAGCAGGATTCGCACTTGCTGGCCCAGATCCAAGATCCGGGTCGCGGACGGCATCAACCGGGGCGATCTCATGATGCGATCGGGCCTTCGGCCCTACCTGATGATCTGAGTTGGACCGTTCCGCATGCGCTCGAGACGCAGGAAGTCGAAGCGTTGATTCGGGATTTTGCGGATGCGGCACTTATCTTGCGTGATGCGGGATTCTCGGGGGTCGAGATCTCCGCAGGTCACGGTCATCTGTTCCATCAATTTCTTGCAGCGCGTTCGAACATTCGTCGCGATCGATTCGGTGGGGATCTCGAGGCGCGAGCGCGGCTGCTGACCGAGCTTTGCTTGGCATTGCGCGCGCGTTGCGGCGAAGAATTTTTGATTGGTGTGAAGTTACCGGGCGAGGATGGGATGCAGGACGGCATCGACCTCGAGACGGCAGCCGCGGTCACGCGCCTGATCCACGCGACGGGTGTCGCCGACTATCTCACGTGGTGTTGGGGCGCACACTCGAACACACTCGACTGGCACTTGCCGGATCTTCACGGACCTCGCTCGCCGTACATCGACAAAATCGCGATGCTCGCGAGGGAAGCCCCGGGAGTGGCGATCGGTGCGCTCGGGCTCATTACCGATCCGAATGAAGGCGAGCGATTTGTACGAGACGGGCTGGCTGATCTCGTCATGCTCGGCAGACCGCTCGTCACTGACGCGGCGTGGGGCATCAAGGCCGAGCAGGGACGCGAGGCGCAGATCCGATATTGTGTCTCTTGCAACACGTGTTGGGGCGCAATCGTCGGTGGCAGCACGATCTCCTGCGATAACAACCCGCGCGTCGGTGCCGACGACGAGGCGGATTGGCAACCGACACGAGCGGTCAAGTCGCGGCGCATCGTCGTGGTGGGAGCAGGTCCGGCGGGGCTCGAGGCTGCGTGGGTCGCAGCGGCGCGAGGGCATGACGTATCGGTGTTTGCAGCGAGTTCCGATGTCGGTGGCAAAACGCGTTTGCACTCGTTGCTGCCGGGAGCGGAGAACCTCAGTAGCGTCTACGACTACCAGCGGCTCCGTGCCGATGAGTTTGGCGTGACGTTCCATTTTGATCATCGTGCCAGTGCCGACGAGGTGCTCGCCTTGCGACCGGATGCCGTGATCTTGGCGTGTGGTTCAACACCGGCTTGGCCGCATTGGTTGCCGGCCGACTATCGCGACGCGCAGTTCTTCCCTGACGTGCGTGCGGTGGCCGAGCGATTCTCGGCCCGTCGCGCCCGCGAAGCGGGCACAGCGGTGATTTACGATCAGGATCACACCGCCTTCACGTACGCGACGGCACAGTTACTCGCGCAGCGATATGAGCGAGTCGTCATCGTGACACCGCGCGAGGGCGTCGCTGCTGAGGAGCCGCTCGTGAATCGGCAGGGAATACACCGACGATTATCAGCGCTCGGCATCGAAGTGCAAAACTGGTGTGAGCCTGTTTTCGATGAGGGTCTGTTCGAGGGGCGTATGACTCTACGACCCGTGAACGCAGGTCCGATGCGCGTTATCGACGAGGTTGCATTGGTGACGCATGCGACGCCGCGCGTGCCGAATGATGAGTTGGTTGCGCCGCTGCGAGCAGCCGCCATCGAGTTGTTGCAGGTGGGTGATTGTCACGCACCGCGTTCCTTATTGATTGCGACGGGCGAGGGTTACCGCGCCGGTATGGGGGTTTGAAGAGCATGAGTACGGAAGCTGAAAAACCGTGGCCGAATCGCATCTATGCGTGGTACGTCGTCGCGCTGTTGGTCCTGTCTTACGCTAGCGGTGTCGTCGATCGCATCGTGATTGGTTTGCTGGTCAAGCCGATCAAAGAAGATCTGAACTTGAGTGACACGGAGATCGGTATCATTCAGGGGCTCGCCTTTGCGCTCTTCTACAGTCTATTCACACTGCCCATCGGTTTCCTCGTGGATCGTTGGAGCCGCAAGGCGGTCGTGTGGGGCGGATCGTTCGTTTGGTCTTGCGGCACAATCGCCGGCGGCCTCTCGAACTCGTTCTGGTCGTTATTCGGCTCGCGCGTCGTCATGGGCGCAGGTGAGGCAACGATCACACCGGGTTCCTCATCACTGATCGCCGATTATTTCCCACCCAAGGATCGACCGCGCGCCTACGGCGTCTTTGCGATGGGCGGCTCCATCGGCATCGGTATCGCCTATTTGTTGGGTGGTGTCGCGATCGGCTTTGCCGATACGGTCCGAAATTGGATGCCCGCGTTACTCGGCGGATTTGCCGATTGGCACATCGTCTTCTTCATCGTGGGCGTACCGGGGCTGCTGCTCGCGATCCTGATGGCGTTGACGATTCGCGAGCCTGAGCGTCGCGGCGGGTATACGCCACAGGGAACCAAGATTTCTTTGATGCCGCTGTGGCGTGAATTGTCCACGAATCGAATCGCGCTGATGGCCGTGATGATGGGTACGATCATGAACGTCATGATCGTGAATGCACAGTTGGCGTGGTTCCCGACCTTGTTCGTGCGTGTACACGAGTGGGAGCCGACGCGAATCGCAATGGCGCTAGCTTTGGTGGGAGTGCCTTTCGGCATCATCAGTGCCATCACGGCGGGTTGGTCGCTCACGTGGCTCGCTAAGCGTGGTCGAACCGACGGCCCGATCCTCGTGATGATGTTGCAGTGCACAGCGTGGGCGGTGTTTGGCACAGCCAAGTGCTTGGTGCCGACGCCGGAGCTGGCGCTGGTCGGTCACGTTTGTACCTCGCTCTTTGCCACCTGGGCGATCACCGCTGCGTTGACCGCGCTCAATCAGGTGACGCCGAACCAGCTGCGCGGGCAGGTGGTTGCGGTCTATACGCTGTTGACCGGCCTCGTGGGTATCGCCGTCGGCTCGGGAGCCGTGGGTTTGCTCTCGGATTACGTCTTCAATTATCCGACCGGGATCGCGCCGGCGCTCGCGCTCGTCTGTCTGACCGGCGGCCTCGCGGGCATTGCGATGTTGGCCTACGGCCGCAACAGCTATAGGGTGGCTGTCCAACGAGCTGCCAACTGGGGCGAAGGGAGCTGATTTGTGCGCACTAAACCCTGTCTCACCCACGAGGATGTTCGTCGTATCGCCGAAGCAGCCCGAAATGCCGCACTCGCTGAAACGGTCGCGATGAGCATCGCCATTGTCGACGATGGCGGACATCTGCTTTGGTTCGAGCGTCTCGATGCGCGCGCTAGCACCGTCACGGTCGCGACCGGCAAGGCGCGAACCTCGGCGCTGATGCGCGGACCGAGTGGTGCGCTTGAGGGGCGTATCGCAACTCAGCCTGCCTTGCTCGCACTCGACGCGATGCCTTTGCAAGGGGGTCTGCCGCTGGTGGTGGCGGGGGATTGTGTCGGTGCGATCGGGGTATCCGGCGGCACCGGCGAGCAAGATGAACGCGTCGCCTCGGCCGGATGTCGCGCTCTGTGAAAAAACTCGGCGTCCTGTGGCTCGTCGTTTTTATCAGCCTCGCAGGTTTTGGAATTACGACGATTCCCTTTCCGCTGGTCGCCGAGTCGATGGGAGCGTCTGATTTTTGGAAGACTTTCGGTGGCTCGGGTATCTTTTCTTTGTTCCAATTGGTAGCGACGCCGATCTGGGGACGCTTCAGTGATGCTTACGGACGCAAGCCGATTCTGATCATCAGTTCCGCCGGTACCGTTTTGTCCTTCGTTTGGCTTGCGTACGCGCCGACCTTAGAGTCGATGTTGCTCGCGCGGGCCTTCGGCGGTATCACTTCGGGCAATCTCGCTGCTGCCTTCGCTTACGCCACAGACGTCACGGACCCGAAGGATCGTGCCAAGGGCTTGGGCATCGTGGCCAGTGCATTCGGCGTCGGTTTCGCGGTGGGCCCGCCCTTGGGTGGCGTTTTGGGCTCGCTCGACGGCGTACCGAGTATGTATTGGGCCGGGCTCGCGTCGGCGGCCTTATCTTTGATCGCCTTCCTCGGCACCGTGCTTCTCTTGCCTGAGAGTCTCCCGATGGAGTCTCGTAAACCGTTGCGACAAGTCGTCATCGAGGGGAAAGCGCGCTCGCGCTCGGTTTCCTTGCTCGATTCGCTGCGTGCCCGACCGGTGTTGCTTGGGTTGATGATGGCATCGCTGCTCGTCGGCGTTGCAGGCGCGGCGATGCAGTCGGTGTTCCAGTTTTGGGGGCGCGACTTGTTCGACTATTCCTTGCGCGATGTCGGCCTGCACTTTGCCGCCTTTGCGCTCTTGTCGGCAGTCGGGCAGGCAGGGCTCGTTGGTCCGTTGGCGCAACGCTTCGGCGAGAAACAGGTCGCCCTCGGTTCCATCATCGGCGTGACCATCGGACTGGGCTTGTTTGCGGTTGCGCAGACTGATGCCATGGTATGGGTTGCGATTTCCGTCTTCGGACTCGCTAACGGTTTGTTTCTGCCATCGATCAGTAGTCTCGTGTCCTTCGAGACCGATGCGGGCTCGCGCGGTGCGGTGATGGGTATCTTTAACGCCTCGAGCAGTGCGGGGCGGATCTTGGGACCGGCAATCTCGGGTCCTCTATATTTCAAACTCGGTCCGGCAGCGCCGTTCGTTTTTTCCGCTGTCTCGACGGCGCTCGGCGCGCTCATGCTCAGTCGTGCTCGCGCGCGTCGAGCCGACGAGGCAAACTGATCGCTCGCTGAGAGCGTCGATTTGAGGTCGTGATGCAGCGGCGCCAGTTTTTATCCCGGACCTTCGCCACTTCGTTGACGCTCGCGAGCTCCGCCGCGAGCTTCCCGGGTTCGCTGTGGGCCGCGAATCCTGGGACCCTGGATGTTTTGCGTCGCTCACGCGGCGGTAACCTCACGACACTCGATCCGCATCGCGCCTTGTCATCGGTCGATCTCGAGGTGGCAGCCGAGTGTTTCACCGCTCTAACTCGCGTCGATGCCGACGGTACGATCGTACCGGCTTGCGCGAGTCGCTGGCAGATATCCGCGGATGGCAAGCTTTACGAGTTTGTTTTACGTGGCGGTTTACGCTGGTCGAACGGCGCGCCGATCGAGGCGGCCGATGTTGTGGCGAGTATTCGTCGGCTCCTGCAACCGGAGACGGGCGCATTACTCGCTTATCGCTATGACGCCATCAAAGGCGCAGCCGTCTACCGCCTCGGCAAGACGACCGGAGCGACACTCGGTGTGTCAGCACCGGCACGTGATCGAGTGACGATCGAGCTTGGGCATCCGGACACCGATTTGCTGAAGTTGCTCGCTTTGGCGTACATCGTTCCGACCCGACTCATCACCCTGCGTGGTACCGATTGGTCGAAGCCACCGTCGATCGTCGTAAGTGGCGCTTATCTGCCGATGTCTTGGACGCCGAACGGCAGCCTCGTTCTGGAGCGACAGCCGCATGTACAGCGTGCGGTTCACGGCGCTACGGCGATTCGTCGGGTCGAATGGCTGATGGGTGTCGATGACACGACGCGATGGCGCTTGTTCAAATCGGGCGAGCTGGATCTGGCGCAGATCGGCGAACCATCGGTGTTGACGACGGCGCGACGCGAGTTACCGACGGCGCTGCGCAGCACGCCTTTTTACGGTGGGGGCTGGGTGGGTCTCAATTTGCGCAAGCCATCGATTCGTGATTTGGCGTTTCGACGGATGCTGGCGCTGTCGGTCGATCGGCCAGCGCTGGTCGAGAAAGTTCGAGGTCTCGGTGAGCGCGCGAGTGAGAGCCTCGTGCCCGAGGCGGTGCAAGACTATCCCGACCGTGCGCGGCCTGTGTACGCGGGTTGGTCCCTGTCGCGTCGGATGGCTGAAGCCAAGGCGTTGGCGGAGTCGCTAGGCTTGTCGCGCGCTCGACCACGGCGACTGACGGCGATTTTTTCCTCCAATAATCTCACTCAGCGAACCTTCGTTGCGCTCGATGCGATGTGGGCACCGCTCGGTGTTCGGCTCGACCTGCGGGGATTGGAGTCACAAGCGTACAGTCTTGCGCTGAATCACGGCGATTTCGACTTGATGGACTACGCGCCATTCTCCGCGGTACAAAGTGCTGCGAGCTTCATCGGACGATTCCAGAGCGCATCGTTTCTCAACTATTCCGGCTATTCCAGTACTGAGGTGGATCGTCTGATCGCGCTGGCCGAACAGCAGCAGGCGCCGACGGAGCGGGCACGCTACTATCGTGACGCCGAGGCACTTCTGTTGCGTGATCTGCCCGTGATCCCGCTTTACTCGGGTATCACGCATCGCTTGATCGGAACGCGTGTGCGAGGTTCGACGGCAAGCGCGGCATTGGCGTTGCCCTCGGCGTATTTGTCTATCGCTCAAGGTGGGAGAACAACATGACGATACTCGATGTGTCGGCGAAAACACTCGAAGGTGAGGAGCGTTCGCTCAAAGATTGGCAGGGTAAGGTTTTGCTGATCGTGAACGTCGCTAGCCGCTGTGGTTTTACGCCGCAATACACAGGTCTTGAGGCGATTTATCGTCGTTATCGGGACCGCGGCTTTGAGGTGTTGGGATTTCCGTGCGACCAGTTCGGTCATC
>SXGQ01542985.1_pt1 | contig 10685 bp, 9 predicted proteins | sample 3178371 | NCBI WGS metagenome assembly SXGQ01 (sample SAMN11356859, study PRJNA531348) | freshwater metagenome | isolation source: freshwater sample F1-20 | place: China: Fuxian Lake, Yuxi | collected 2017-12-25 | reverse complement strand
GTGTGGAGCATCGCGCGGAAGCCGGGTTCGCCGATCGGATTGTTACTCAGATCGAGGAGCGCGACACGGTCCAGATGCGGACTTTTGGCCAAAATCCGCGCGCCTTCGTCCCCGATGTTGCAGTTCGCGAGCGTCAGCACGGTCTGGTTCGCCAAGTGCGGGCAGTGCGCCAGAACCGCGGCGCCCGCATCGTCCAGCGCGTTCGCGTCGAGGTGAAGCTCTTCGAGTCGCACGGTTGCAGGGTCGGCGTTGAGCCTGCGCGCGAAGATAGTTTGCAGCCCGGTGAAGGTCAGTCCGTTCAGGGCGAGATCGAGAACCGGCACGCGGAGCAGGTCGTGCGCGCGCGATAGCGAAAACAGACGCGGCGCGCCAACATCGTTGTCGCTCAGCCCCAATCGCCGGAGCGCGGCCAGGCGTTCGGACCCGGCCAGCGCCTCCGCGCCGGCAGGGCCGAGCCGGTTCTCCCGTAGTTCGAGCCGTTTCAGGTTTGTAAGGTACGGCGACGCAGCCAGCGAGCGAGCGCCCGTTTCGCCGATCTCGTTCTCACTCAGGTCGAGTTCCGCGAGGCCCGCAAGGTTGGGCGAAGTCGCGAGTTGTTCGGCCGCGTCGTCGGCGAGTCGGTTGCGGGCCAGGTGCAACACCTTGAGACCGGTGAGATGCGGTGAACTCGCGAGCGCACGCGCGAGCGGTTCGCCGGCGCGCTGCGCGTACACCGTGAGCGCCGCCAGACGACTGAGATACGGGCACTGCGTCACGGCCGGAAGACTCCCGCCCACGTCGAGCAGGTGAATGTGCCGTACCGGGGCCGCGTCAAAGATTTCGTCCGCGTGTCGCAGGAGTTGCCGCGCCTCGACCTTCACCTCATTGACGAACCCGCGGCGAAACACCGGCCCGGTGACCAGTCCGCGGAACGGGGCTTCGTGCGGTTCGTGCCGCTCGACGCCGGCGAGACGGCCGCGCAGGCCGTGCACATGGTGGCCATCGTCGACGGCCGCTACGCCGTGCAGACCGGCGGCGGGCTCGTGCCGGGCGACTACCGGGTGGAGGCGGCCGCCGAGCGGCTGACCGGTCGGCTCGTGCCGGCGCTGCACGAGGGAGCCCCGCTGCCCGAGCGGCAGCCGGAAAGCGACCCGGCCTTCGCCGGCCCGAAGTCGCCGCTCGAGTTCACGGCCGTCGCCGGCCGGTCCGCGACGTTCGACATCGACCTGCCCGCCGCGGCGCCGGCAAAGTGACCGCGACCCCCCGCCCCCAGGCAGCGGGAAGCCCTACGGGGCGCCCCTCTGGAGCACCAACTCAAGCCACTGACCCTCGTTGTGGCGGCGGGCCGCCACGGCGGCGGCGGCCGGGTCCTGCCGCCGGATCGCCGCCGCGATCTCCCGGTGCTCGCGGTTCGCCATTTCATCGCGGTCCAAGGACGCCGGCACGTGCTGGAGGTACCAGGCGCCGTGCAGGGCGAGCACGTGCTCGTGGTGGTAGAACTGCGTGAGCAGCCACTGCCCGGCCGCTTCGATGACCGCCGCGTGAAACTGCATGTCGAGCTGCACCGCCCGCCGCCATGCGGATTCGTCGAGCACGCCTCCCGGGCAGACCTGGGGCCGCAGCGCGTCCATCTCGTCGCACAGGGCCTCGAGCACGGCGGCCTGCTGGGCGTCGCCGCGGACCGCCGCCTGCTCGGCGAACAGCGGCTCCACGACCGCCCGCAGCCGGTAGACGTCGGCGATCGCGGCCGCGTCGATGCCCCGCAGGCTGACACCGGACTTCTGCCGCTGCTCGAGCAGCCCCTCGGCCTCGAGCCGCAGGATCGCGTCGCGCATGGCACCGCGTCCCACGCCCACGTTCGCCGCCAGGGTCCGATGTGAGATCCGCTCCCCCGGCGGCAGACCGCCGTCGAGAACGAGATGCTGGATGGCCCGATACGCCTCGGCGGCGTGCCGCCCCAGGCGTTGTCCGGAATGGTCCATGATCGTTCCTCCGTGCGTCAGTTGAACTCGTCGGCACCCAGGTCGGGACGGCCCTTGCGGGGCTGGCCCTCGAAGTCGTCCTTCACGAGCGGCGGCTCGGGGCCGCGGTCGATCGCGTCGGCGGCGGTCGCCACCAGTCGCAGGTCGCCGATGGCCGGGTCGCGGAAGTAGGCCGCCACGTCGCGGTTGAGGTTGTCGCGAAACGTGATCTGGCCCTCGCGGTTCTCGGGAGATATCTCCGGGCCGCTGAACACGTTGCCGGCCACCACGAGCCCCTCGTTGGGCCCCGTGGCCCGCAGCAGCCGGCGGAACCGGCCCTGGGGATCGTGGACCGTGTTGTGGAGGAACTGGCAGCCCTTGGTGGAGGAGGCGAAGAGGTTGCTCTCCGGGCAGCGGACGACGAAATTGTTGCGGACGATGCAGTCGGTGGCGTGGGCCGCGCCCTCGTCGCCGCGGGCGGAATTGCCGAGGCACACGCCCTGGTCGCAGTCGAGAAACAGGTTCCGCTCCACGACCGCGTTCTTCGAACCCACCCAGATGAACACGGCGCCGCGGCCCTCGCCCGTCTTGCCGTGGATGTTGCGGAACACGTTGTCGGCCACGACGAGGCCGTCCACGCCCATGACGTCCATGCCGCCGATGTAGTTGTGGCCGTATGTCTGGTTCTCGTCCTCGTAGGGATCGTCGCCCACCTGCTTGGGCCGGTCGTTCTCGAACAGGCAGAACTCGACCCGGTGGCCCGGCGCCCAGGCGGGCTTCCCGTCGGGCCCCGGCCGCACCTGTGGCCCCTTCACGTGCCGCTGCCAGACGTTGCGGCTGTGGACGTTGCGGAGCCAGACCCGCTCCGCCCCGAGGTCGCCGTTGATCTTGATGCCGTTCTGCTTGATGTTCTGCACGGTGAGGTCGGCGAGCAGGGCCCGCTTGCACCGCGTGAACACCACGCCCTCGGTGTGCCGGCTGTCGGCGAAGTCGATGACGACCTTCGACCGGTCGCCCCCCGCGCCACGGACGGCCACGTCGTCGGCGTTCTGGATGACGAGCGAGTGCGGCATCTTGTAGACGCCCGGGGCGAGGAGAATCGTCTGCCCGCTCTGGAGGGCCGCCGCCGCGGCCACCAGTTCCGCGGCGTTCGTGACCCGCACCACCTGGCCCTGCGGCGCCGGCAGTGCCGGCGCCTCCCGCAGGAAGCCGCCGGCCGTCGCGCCGGCCGCCTTCGCCTTGCCCTTGAGGGCCGCCGCCTTGGCGGGCTTCGGCTTCACCCCTTCGGCCCCGGCGTCGAGCACCTTCTGCTTGATCTCCATCACCTTGTGCACATTGAGCCAGCCGCGGAGCAGGTAGCCGCACTTGGCGAGATTTTCCGGCGTGGCCGGCCCTGCGGATCCCTCGGCCGACGGATGGACGCCGTCGCCGCTGATCAGCGTGCCCTGCCAGGCGTTCCCCGGCTGCCGGGCGAGGATCTCGCCGTGGTAGTCGACCAGCGGCAGGCCGTGCTTCTTCGCCAGGGCCACGAGGCCCACGTTGAAGGGCCCGACGCGGCCCGCCGGGTCGGGATTCCGCGGCGGCACCGTCGTCACGACGGGGATCGTGCCGCGGTCGAGGCACTTCTTGTAGATCGTCTCCATGGAGGCAAGGTAGCGCTCGACGGGCACCTGCTTGCCGGCGTCGTTGGTGCCCAGGAGGATGATCGCCACCTGCGGGTCGTGGTCCTGGAGAATCGCGTCGAGCGCCGGCAGGCCGTGATGGCCGCCGGCCAGGCACTCCTCGGCGGTCATGCCGCTCGAGGCCGTCCAACTGCGGCCCGAGGGCTGGTCGTCGGCCGCCAGCCACCAGCCGTTGGTCTTGTCGTTGACGTCGGACCGCATCCACTTGCAGATCGCCACCTCTTCCGGCGTGCGGCCCTCTCCGCGGCGGGCCCACTGGCCGGCGGGGTTCGCGTAGGTGATCGAGTCGCCGATCGGCACGACCTTCCCCTGGGCGCCCTTGAACTTCGCGGTCACGGCCTTCATCGCCTTCGCCCAGTCCCACGAGTCCTTGATCACGTCGGCGGCCCGGGCGGCCGGCAGGCACGCCACGCATGCCGCGGCAACGAGCACCCATCGCTTGAGCATCACTGCATCTCCACGAGGAATCGGGCGCGTCGCGCCCGGATGATCGACCGGTCCCGACAGCGTCGAGAAAGCCGTCAGTATGCCGCTGCGCCGGCCTGGCCGCCCAGTGTCGGAAACGACAGGTAGCGGCTGGCTTGCAGCCGCCGTGGCCGCCCGGCGGGTATGATCCGGCCGCGAATCCACCCCGGCCCCGGCACCAACCAGCCATGCCCCCACTGGCGATCGTCCGCGGCACCGCGATCCTGCCCGACCGGCTCCTGCCCCGGGCCGTGGTCGTCTGCGACCGGGGCCGGATCGTCTCGGTGAAGCAGGGCGGCCGGGTGCCGCGGGGCGCTGAGATCATCGATGCCCGCGGCGGCTACGTGTCGCCCGGATTCGTCGATCTCCACGTCCACGGCGGCGCGGGGGCCGACTTCATGGACGGCACGGCCGCGGCCGTGGCCACCGCCTGCGCGTGCCATCTGCGGCACGGCACGACCACGATCTTCCCCACGACGACGACCGGAAGCCCCGCACTGATCGACGCCATGCTTGCGGCCTGCCGCGCGGCCAACGCACCGAACTTCGGCGGCGTGCACCTCTACGGGCCCTACTTCGCCGCCGCGAAGGTGGGCTGCCACGACGCCGACGGCCGCCGCGACCCCACGCCGCGGGAGTACGACCGCTACCTCGCCACGGGGCTCGTGAAGATCGCCACGTGCGCCGCCGAACTTCCCGGGGCCGAGGCCTTCTACCGGGCCGCCCGCCGCCGCAGATGCCTCGTCACCTGCGGCCACTCCGACGCCACGTGGACGGAGATGGAGCGGGCCTTCGCCGCCGGAATGCGGCACGTGGACCACTTCTGGTGCGCGATGAGTTCCGTGCCCTCGCTGCGAGCCCGCTGCGGCACGCCGATGCAGGCGAGCATGGCCGAGTTCGTCCTCGCGAACCCCGCGATGAGCACCGAGGTGCTCGCAGACGGGGAGCACCTCGCGCCGGAACTGCTCTCGTTCGCCGCCGCCATGCTCGGCCCGCGGCGGCTGTGCCTGGTCACCGACTCCAGCCGCGCCGTGGACATGCCGCCGGGCCGCTACCGCTTCGGCCACGAGAGGCAGGGCACGTGGTTCGAGAGTGACGGCCGCGTGGGCCGGGCCGCTGGGGGCCTCGCCAGCAGCGTCGTGGGCATGGACCACATGGTGCGGCATTTCCACCGGGCCACGGCCGCGCCGCTCGCCGACGTCGTCCGCATGGCGAGCCTCACGCCGGCGGAGCGGGTGGGCATCGCCGGCCGCACCGGCAGCCTGGAGGCGGGCAAGCGGGCCGACGTGCTCGTGCTCTCGGCCGACCTCGAGGTCCGCCGCGTCTTCCTCCGCGGCCGCGAGGTCACCTCCGCCGCAGCCGCCGCCTCGTGACCCAGGCGCGGTAGCCGAACATGAACCAAAGGCTCGGCCACGAGAAGAGCACGCGGGTCACCAGGCCCCAGGGCCCGCGCTTGTGCTCGTATTCGATGTGCTCGCGGATCTCGGTGCGGCCGTCGGCCAGGGGCACGAACGAGTGCGTGTGCTCCCACTTCGCGGCCGGCCCCTCCGCCTGCACGTCCGTGAACCCGCGGTCGGAAACGTCGCGGTGCACCGCCTTCCAGCGGAGGGGCAGGGGGCCGACCCACAGCGTGAAGGTCGACACCGACCCCTCGGCGAGTGGTTCGATGGCGTGCAGTTGCACGATCGTGGGCGGCGGCGTAAGGATCTTGAGGGCCGAGGTGTCGCGGTGGAAGTCGGCCACGGCCGCGAGCGCGGCGTCGACGGTGAAGGCGTAGTCGAAGACGGGCATGACGGCACGCGGGTTTTTCGTCGCCGCATGCGGGCGGCTCCACCCAGTTGTAGCCGCCGGGTATCCTGCGGCCACCCGCGAGACGGGAACCGCGAGAACAGGAGACATGAACATGACGAACGCACGAGCCTGGCGGCCCGCAGCCTGGATCTGCCTGGCGGCCGCCGCGACCGGCGCCCGGGCCGACGACCTCACGCCGCGGCCCACGATGGGCCAGATCATCCGTGTGGCCCCCGGCGCCGACGAGGTCCTGGCGGCCGACGCCGTGATCGAGGTGCTGGCCAGCGGCCTCGACTGGAGCGAGGGGCCGGTGTGGATCCCGAAGGACGAGCGCCAGCCCCACGGCGGCGGCTACGTGCTGTTCTCCGACGTGCCGCAGAACCGCGTGCACAAGTGGAAGGAAGGGGAGGGACTCTCCGTGTTCCTCCAGCCGAGCGGCTACACGGGCCTGCCGGGCTACGGCCACGAACCGGGCAGCAACGGTCTCGGCCTCGACGCCGCGGGGCGGATCATCTTCTGCGAGCACGGCGACCGAAGGGTGTCGGCGCTGGCGCCGACGGGCGGCGGCAAGCGGACGCTCGCCGACACGTTCGAGGGCCGGCGGTTCAACAGCCCCAACGACTGCGCCGTCGACGCCGCGGGCGGCATCTACTTCACCGACCCGCCCTACGGGCTGCCCGACGGGCCCAAGGACACGACGACCCGCGAACTGGCCTGGCACGGGATCTATCGGATCGCGAAGGACGGGAAGGTGACGCTCGCCTCCAAGGAGATGACGTTTCCCAACGGGATCACGCTGGCCCCCGACGGCCGCACGCTCTACGTGGCCCAGTCGGACCCGGCGGCCGCGCTGTGGAAGGCGTTTCCCGTGAACGAGGACGGCACGCTCGGGCCCGCGCGGGTGCTCGCCGACGTGACGACGATGGTGGGCAAGCACCGCGGCCTGCCCGACGGCCTGAAGACCGACGCGGCCGGCCGGATCTGGGCGACCGGCCCCGGCGGCGTGCACGTGATGACGCCGGACGGCACGCTCCTCGCGCGGATCGATACGAAGATGGCCTGCGGCAACTGCTGCTTCGGGGGCGACGACGGCGCGTGGCTCTACGTCTGCTCCGACGCGTTCCTCGTCCGCGTCCGCACGAAGACCAAGGGCTGGCGGCCCTGACGCCCCCGGCTCACTCCGGCAGCGGACCGGCGAGGATCCGATCGTTGTCGCTATCGGCGATCACGAGTCGGCCGGCGGGATCGAGGCAGCAGCCGTGCGGCCGGCTGAGCGCCGTCGTGCGCAGGTTGGCGCCGACGGCGGTCCCGACGCGGGGCGGCGTGCCGGCGACGAGATCGATGCGGCCGCTCGCCGGGTCGTAGCGGCGAATGCAGTGGTTCTCCGTGTCCACGATGAGCACGCGGCCGCGTCGGTCGAGGGCCACGTATTTGGGGCCGGCGAGCAGCGCCTCGCGGCCCGGCCCGCCGTCGCCGGCGTAGCCCGACCGGCCCGAGGCGTTGACGACGGTGCGGATCGTGCCGCCGCGGACCTCGACGAGCGCGTTGCCCTCGCGAAGCGCGAGGTAGATCGTGCCGTCGGCCGCCTCGCAGGCCGCTCGTGGGCCGGCGAGGGGCGTCTCGAGGGCGCGGCTGCCGTCGACCGGCTTGCCCGCCTCGCCGTTGCCGGCCACGGTGGCGACGGTGCCGGCGACGAGATCGACCCGCCGCAGCCGCGCGTTCTTGAGGTCGGCCACGAGCAGCGACCGACCGTCGGGCGCGAGCGAACCACAGTAGGCATGCTCGAACGCCGCGGCCGCCGCCGGGCCGCCGTCGCCGCCGAAGCCCGCGGTGCCGGTGCCGGCCACCACTGCCACCGTTCCCGCGTCGGGATCGAGGGCCCGGATCTGGTGGCGAAACGTGTCAGCCACGTAGACGCGGCCGTCGGCGGCCACGGCCACGTCGTGCAGGCCGTTGAACCGGACGTCGGCCGCGGCGGTCGCGGTGTCGATCGGGAGTTTCGCGCCGTCGGCCGTGACGTGGAACCGCCCGGCCACGAACGCGACCGGTCCGCCGCCGGCGTCCGCGCGGAAAAGCCGGTTGCCGCGCGCGTATTCGACGCCGTACATCCGGCCCGCGCGGTCGAAGGCCACCGCGAATGGCTGGTTGACCCGGGCCGGATCGGGATCGGTGGCCACGCGGCCCCGCGGATCGCCGACCAGCACCTCGACTTCCGCGGGGCAGGGGGTGGCCAGCGTTGTCGCGAGGACGGCGGCGAGCAGGCCGCGTATGGAACCTGCCACCGGTGGGTTCACGCGAGCAACTCCCGCAGGGCCCGGAGATGGCGGGGCACGGCCGCGAAGGCGTCCTCGGCCGCTTCGTACTCGAGCGTCACGAAGCCCTGGTAGCCACCCTCCCGCAACAGTCGCACGACCCGGGCGGCGTCGGCCGGCTCCTTCGGGCCGTCGGCCGCCCGCTGCACCTCCACCTTGTATTGCACGTTCACGGCGTAGGGCACGCAGCGGGCGATCTCGGCGTAGGGGTCGGCCACGCGGAAGTTGCCGGTGTCGAGGTTCACGCCGAGCCATGGGCTTTTCACCGCGCGGACGATCTCCAGGAGGCCGTCGGCCGTGGCCACGATGCCGCCGTGGTTCTCCAGGCCGAGCATCACGCCCGCCCGGCCGGCGTGCTCCGCGCAGGCTTCGAGCGCCGCGATGCACGAGCGGCGGGCGTCGGCCAGCGTGCCGCCAGCGGGCACCTCGCCCGCGAACACCCGCAGGTGCGGGGCCCCGAGCGCCGCCGTCTTGTCGATCCACTCCTTCGTGGCGGCGATCTCCGCGTCGAGTTCCGCTCCTGGCGGCAGCGTGAAGCGGTTGCCGACGGCGCTGCCGCTGATCGCGAGGCCCCGCAGGAAGGCCCGTCGCCGCAGGTCCCGCATGGCGTCGGCCGTGGCGCCGGGGGCGAAGAAGTAGCTCGTCAGTTCGGCGGCGTCGCAGTCGAGGTCGGCGGCCAGATCGAGAAACGACTCGGGCGTGAGCCGCCGGGAGGGATCGGCGGCAGGCGGCTGTTCCTGGCCGCGGTTCCACCGGAAGAACTGCCGAAACGAGTAGGCGGCCAGGCCGAGGCGGAACCGCGGAGCGCCCGGCCGGGCGAACGGCTCGACGCCGAAGGCCGGGGCGGCGGCGAGGCCCAGGGCGGTGAGGAACGTGCGGCGGGTCGGCGCGGCGTGGCGGGACATCGCAGGCATCTTTCAGCCCGGCCGCACCGCCACCACCTCGATCTCGTAGCGGAGCTGCGGGCCGAGGCAGTTGACGATCGTCGTGCGGGCCGGATAGGGCGGACGAAACACCTCCGCGTAGAGCCGATTGTAGAGCGGCAGGTCGTCGTTGTCGCGGACGTAGTTCCGCGTCTGCACGACGTGTGCGAGGTCGCAGCCCGCCGCGGCGAGCACCCGCCGCACGTTGTCGATCGACCGGCGAAACTCGCCCTCGAACGTGTCGCCGACGATCTTGCCCGTCTCGTCGACCGACGCCTGCCCCGAGACGAAGACGAGATTCCCCACCACGACGACGGGGCTGAAGGGCAGATGCGAGACCGGCGTGCCAGGGAGGACGGGGTGGGAGACGTCGGGGTGATGCATGTGCGGATGATTCCTGATGCCTGGAAGGCCGACCAGCCTGTCACGGACAAGCGTACTCACTTCTCTTCCGGGTCGCGGAGCCAGGCCAGGATGTCGGCCACGTCCCGCGGCCCGAGCACCTTCGCCAGCGAATCCGGCATCATGCTCACGGGGCTCGCCGTGAGCGACTCGATGTCCTTGCGGAGCACCGTGTGTGTCTTCCCCTCCTGCTGCTTGAGCGTGACACTCGATCCCGTGTCGGCCACGAGCAGCCCCGTGAACACCTGCCCGCCGGTCGTGAGCAGCGTGTAGGTCGTGTAGCCGCCCGTGATCTGCGCGCTCGGGGCGAGGATCGAAACCAGAAGCGTCTCCTCCGGCTGCTTCGCCTCGCCTGTGAGCGCCGGCCCGACGGCCACACCCACGCCGTGGGCCTGGTGGCAGGTGCCGCAGTGCTGCTTGAAGAGGGCCGCGCCGCGGGCCCGGTCTCGCTGGCCCGCGAGGGCCCGCGAGTAGGCGGCGATCTGGCCGTCGACATCCGCCAGCAGCCTGGCGAACTGCGAGTGCGCCCGCCGGGCCACCGCAGCGTCGGCGTGCCGCTCGAGCGCCGCCCGCTGGAGGGCGGAGCAGGCCGAGGCGGGCTGCGCGCCCGCCTCGATCGCGTCGACCACCGTCGGCAGCCGGTCGGCTCGCGCGAAGCAGGCCTCGAGGATCGCCTCCCGTACTCGTGGCGTGGCCGACGCAAAGCTGGCGACCAGGCTTGTCGTGACCTGGGGGTCGTCGTCGGCCGCCAGTTCCGCCACGGCGGCGAGCCGCGCCTCGGGATCGGCTTCCGGATCGCCGACCTGCGCGGCCAGGCCCGTGATCCGCCGCCCGCGCTCCTCCGCCGACTCGATCCTCAAAAGACGCACGAGATCCCGCGCTGCCGCCGCGACCGCGTCGTCGCCATCCTTCACGGCGGCACGGATCGCCGCGAAGGCCGGCTCGTCAAGAGACACCTGCACCGGGCCGGCGAACGCCCGGCGAAGCCCCTGCCAGCCGGCCAGCCGCAGCGGTGGATCCCTCGTGGCCGCCACCGCGGCGACCGCGGCTGAAAGTTCGGCGGCGTCCCGCCGCGCGGCCACGGCCGTCGCCAACGGGGCGACGAGCCGCCCGGCCTGGCCGATCGTCTCGGGCGCCGCCAGGAGCCGGCCGAGCATCGCTCCCGCCCGG
>SXGQ01083043.1_pt1 | contig 10685 bp, 8 predicted proteins | sample 3178371 | NCBI WGS metagenome assembly SXGQ01 (sample SAMN11356859, study PRJNA531348) | freshwater metagenome | isolation source: freshwater sample F1-20 | place: China: Fuxian Lake, Yuxi | collected 2017-12-25 | reverse complement strand
ATTCCCGCCGTGGGCGGTGCCATGGACCTAGCTGTAGGCGCTAAGCAGACCTGGGTAATGATGGATTTGCTCACCCGCAACGGCCAGAGCAAGGTGGTGCCGCATTGCAGCTACCCGCTCACAGGCGTTGCTTGCGTGAAACGTATTTACAGCGACCTGGCCACACTGGCTTGTACCCCCGAAGGATTGAGGCTCATCGACATGGTCGAGGGTCTCTCTCACTCAGCATTGGAAGCCTTGGTGGGCTTGCCCATCGCGGCCGCGGATGGATTCGCTCGTACACATTAGCAGGAGACCACATGACAAAAGACTATGGCGTGAACGATGAAGGTGAGAGCCTGCACCCCGATGAAGTGCTGGCACGCGCGCTGAAACGACGGGGCGACACCTTTGACCAGTTCAAGCTGCTCATCCGCGAATCGGCCCCCACCTATGACTTGATCTCGAAGACGGCGGGCTACGTTCACCACTACACCGGAAAAACGGGCTCTCAGCAGCAGCTGTCCGGCGTTATGCGCGAGTTGATCACACTGAGCATGCTTGCCGCGAAGGCCGAACACGGTTTCACGCCCAACCACGTTCGGCGTCTCTACAACCTGGGCGTGACCAATGCGGTGATGTTCGAGGCCGCGGCCGCCATGGCGGCGGTGACTGGCTGGACCACGGTGGCCCACACGGCGTCGGCCATTCTGGTGGCGAACACGCCCGACTACCCGTTCGGTTCCATGCCCCCCGATGGCGAACCCAAGGAACTGGTGCCATTCCCTGAAATGGAACAAGGCCGCAGCCAGGACGGCAGCGTGTCCGACAACGAGCGCGACCAGGACGAGTACGCCTATATCGCCGCGCTTGACCCCGAGCTGGCCCGCGTGGCCGCGCGTTGGGTAAACCATTGCCTGACGCCCGCGCCAGCCATGCGCCTGGGTGCCGGCCCGCGCGAACTGGTGGCTATTGCAGCGGCATGCGCGCGCGGCGAGACCGATCTGGCCGCCCAGCACATTCGCCGCGCTTATGCCTATGGCATGACCCGCACGCAAGTGCTGGAAGCCGTGTCATGCGTGCTGCCCATGACCGGCGCCATGACACTGAAGATCGGCGTGCAGGCCATGCGCAAGGCCGACGCCGCCGTCTGAGCATTCCACGTCGACACAAAAAAGGAGACACCATGACACCCCGCAGAACCGCCCTGGCATTCTGTCTGGCCGCCCCATTGGTGGCATTCGGGCAGTCAGCTACCTGGCCGAGCGGCCCCATTGCCGTTATCTCGCCTGTGCAGGCAGGCTCAGCGGGTGATACGTCGCTGCGCATGGTCTTGCAGAAGATGGGGGAGAACATGAACCAGCCATTCGCGGTGGAGAATATGGCCGGTGCCGCCGGCATGATCGGCCTGGACAAGTTGTTGCGCGCCCGTCCCGACGGCACCACGATCGGCGGCATTAGCGACAGCACGCTCACCTACGTACCTATCATTCAAAAGCGCGTCAACTTCAATGTCCTCGATACGCTGGATCCGGTGGGCATCATTGCCGCCAGCACCTGGGTGCTCGTAGCACATCCGTCTGTGGGCGCCAAGACTGTGGAGGAGCTAGTGGCCAAGGCAAAGGCCCGGCCGGGTCAGTTGAACTATGCCTCGGGCGGCATGGGCGGTTCACACCATGTGGTGATGGAGATGTTTAAGTCCGCCACGGGCACCCGTCTTTTGCACATTCCGTACCGTGGCGCCGGGTTTGCCTTGGCGGATGTTCAGGGGGGACAGGTACAGGTGATGTTCTCTGCCTTGTCGGTTGAGCTAGGGGCTATCGAAGCGGGTAAGTTGGTGCCACTGGCCGTAGCCTCGACAGCGCGCACGCCCTTGCTGCCGCAGGTCCCCACGGTGGCTGAAGCCGGGGTGCCGGGCTTTTCGTTCTCTACCTGGTCCGGCATGCTCGTGCCGAAAGGCACTCCGCCCGCGATCATTGAAAAGCTGAATCAGGAATTGAATAAGGCCCTGCGGGACCCGCAGGTGTCCTCGAGCCTGGCCAAACTGGGCGCCACACCGCGGCCGGGCACGCAGAAGGATCTGGGGGAACTGATCCAGACCACCAACACCAAGATGGCCAAAGTCATCCGGGAGTCGAACATCCAGGGTGAGTAGCGGAGCAGGGCAGTGTGAACACAGCGCGTGGTGGTCGCAGTTCAACGCCTGCATTGACTTGCAGGCAGTTTTATTGACTGCTACATCGGTACGGGGGCATGAGCGGGGGAAAAGTTGCACTACGTGCTAGACCGCTCTTCATAAACATTCGGTCCAAGCGCCTTTATTCTGACTTGATCGAATAACCGCATCCACAAACTTGATGCCCATTAAACCGTCATAGGCGTTAGGGAAATACATCGCCAAGGGGTCAGCAGCCACTCCTTGAATGCGGCTTGCGATCGCCTCTGCTGCATCGGAATAGAGATTGGCAAATCCTTCGTGAAAACCTTCAGGATGACCCGCCACGATGCGCGAAGAGCGTGCAGCTAAAGGGAGCGTGCCTGGGCCGTTGGGTGTTCTGATTTGAGCGGGTGCGTCAAGCGGTTTGAACGACAACACTTGTGGATGCTCTTGATGCCATTCCAAACTTCCCAGTGATCCACTTACACGTATACGCAGTCCATTTTCAACACCGGCAGCAGCCTGTGTGACCCAAAAGCTTCCACGAGCGGTAGGGGATTCGTTTGGAGTGGCTGATCCTAAACGCAACATTGCGCCTGCAAAATCATGGGCGTTGCGATTGGGAACAATAGCGCCAATTTCAGCCGCCACTTGGTGAACTTCAAGTGAAGTGATAAAGCGCAAAAGGTTGTGTGCATGCGTTCCAATATCGCCCATGACCAAGGAGGTACCGCCACGCAGGGGATCTTCTTTCCAAGCCCTTCGACCTGGGCCAGGCTTTGCACGACCACCTTGTACATATTCCACTTGGACCAATCCAATTTTTCCGATCAGGCCAGCGTCCACCATAGCGCGCGCCTGCCTCACCATCGGGTAACCGGTGTAGTTGTGAGTCAAGCAAAAAATCAAACCTGACTTCTTGACCTGATGATGTAAGTCGGTGGCTTCTTGCAGGGTATTCGTCATAGGCTTGTCGCAGATGACATCAAAGCCTAAATCCAGGGCAGCTTTGGCATAGCTGTAATGGCTATCGTTGGGCGTCATGATGGCGACGACATCAGCTCGATCTGGTGGGCGTTTTGCTTCTGAGCTTAATAACTCTGTGGCGCTGGCATAGCAGCGATCGAGAGGAAGACCCAACGCAGCCCCCGCTTTTTTGGAAAGCTGCGGATCAGAAGACAAGGCCGCCGCAACGATGTCATAGCGATCGTCCAATCTTGCGGCTTGGCGGTGCATGGCGCCAATAAATGAACCGGGTCCACCACCAATGACGGCCAAGCGCAGGCGGCGATCTAGTAGATTGATGATGGGGTTTAGTTTTTCAATGGGATCTAGCATGTGATGAGAAATTGAAGGTTGAATTGAAAAGAGAAATGGACTGGACAAACGCGGCGCCCTTAGTCTGGCGATTTGACATACAAGCACCGAACCATACCCCACGATTGACCGTGAACACAAGCCTGGTTTCGCATGCAAGTGAAAATGCTTTTCATGGGTAATCGATACACTTCATCCAAATAAAGGGATGTGCGTCAATCATGAACAAATGTATTTGGATAGTCTGCTTTGGGTTCGGTTTAAGCAGTTTTGCCCTGGCGGCTGAAGAAAAAAACAAAGCGGTACAGCCCGCTAAGCCAAGTCTCACGGTTGTTTTGGTCAAACCTCAACAAGCGTCAATGTTGGAGTCTGTCTTAGCCAACGGTTCTCTGGCCGCATGGCAAGAAGCCATTGTCGGAGCCGAGGCCAATGGTCTGAAGATCACCGAAGTCCGTGTCAATGTGGGCGATCGGGTTCAACGAGGGGATGTCTTGGCCATCTTGCAAGCCGACAGCCTTCGCGCTGAACTGGCGCAGGCAGAAGGCACTTTGGCCGAAGCCGCTGCCAGCGCACAAGAGACCAAGGCCCAAGCCGAGCGTGCCCGCAGTTTGCAGCAACAGGGTTTTTACAGCAGCGCACAGTTGAGTCAGGCCCTGGCTGCGGACGCTTCGGCCCAGGCACGCGTGCAGTCAGCGCGCGCTTTGGTCCAACTGCAAAATGTGCGGCTTTCGCAAACCCAGGTTCGCGCGCCGGATGCGGGTGTGATTTCGGCCCGCCAGGCCACAGAGGGAAGCGTGGTGGCCGCAGGAACCGAATTGTTCCGGCTGATTCGTCAAGGCCGCATCGAATGGCGCGCCGAGGTGATGGCTTCAGACCTGGGGCGTGTGAAAGTGGGCGCGCCCGTGCAGATCACCGCAGGCAGCGGGCAGCGGCTGCAGGGCAAAGTGCGGATGCTGGCCCCCTCGGTGGATTCGCAAACCCGCAACGCGCTGGTGTATGTCGACCTGATCGGCCCCACCGGCAGTGCCCGCGCTGGCATGTACGCCAAGGGCGAGATCACCCTGGGTCAAAGCCAGGCGCTGACCGTGCCGCAAAGTGCTGTGGTGGTGCACGATGGTTTCAGCTACGTCTACACCGTGGGCGCTGACAAAAAGGCCAAGCAGGTCAAGGTGCAGACAGGTCGTCAAAGTGGTGAGCGTATCGAAATTGTGCTGGGCCTGTTGGCCGATGCCCGCGTGGTGACCGCTGGTGGCGCTTTTCTGAACCATGGCGATACGGTACGCGTGGTCGATGCAGCTCCAGCCGCCTTGACAGCCAAATAAGGGGACGCCGTGTTGAACGTCTCTTCTTGGTCGATCCGCAACCCGATTCCGGCGGTCATGCTCTTTGTGCTGCTGACTGTGGCGGGCTTCGTTGCATTCGGTTCTATGAAAGTGCAAAACTTTCCCGACCTGGACGTGCCCACCATCACGGTCACCGCCAGCTTGCCGGGTGCTGCGCCTTCGCAGCTGGAAACCGACGTCGCCCGCAAGCTTGAAAACGCGTTGGCGCCGCTGCAAGGCCTCAAGCACATCACCACCAAAGTGCAAGACGGCACGGTGTCAATTACCGCCGAGTTCCGCATGGAAAAGCCGGTGCAAGAAGCGGTGGACGATGTGCGCTCAGCCATTCAAGGCGTGCGTGCCGATTTGCCCGGTGACCTGCGTGACCCCGTGGTGCAAAAACTCAATTTGGCGGGTTCACCCGTGCTGGCTTACACCGTTCGCTCTGCGCGCATGGACGACGAAGCCCTGTCTTGGCTGGTCGACAACGACATCAGCCGTAAGCTTTTGTCTTTGCGCGGTGTCGGCGCGGTCAGCCGCGTCGGCGGTGTGACCCGGGAGGTACAGATTGCTCTGAATGTCAACCAGCTGCAATCACTGGGCATCACGGCAGCCGAAGTTTCCCGTCAGCTCAAGCAGGTTCAGCAAGAGGGCTCGGGTGGCCGCATGGACCTGGGTGCTGGTGAGCAACCCGTGCGTACCTTGGCCACGGCCAAGACAGCGCAGGAAGTCGGCAGGATAGAGCTGGCCACTTCGCGTGGCACCCGTGTGCGTTTGGACCAGGTGGCTTCTGTCAAAGACACCTTGGCCGAGCCGCGTTCCGCCGCCAGCTTGAATGGCCAAGCTGTGGTGGGCTTTGAGGTGGTGCGCAGCAAAGGTGAGAGCGAAGTGGCCGTGGGTCGCCTGGTGCGCCAAGCTTTGGCCGACTACCGGCTGCAAAACCCCGACATCGACATCACAGAGTCTTTTGATTTTGTGACACCTGTCGAAGAAGAATACAGCGGCTCTTTGGTGCTGCTGTACGAGGGTGCGGCTTTGGCGGTGCTGGTGGTGTGGTTGTTTTTGCGCGATTTTCGCGCCACCTTTGTATCTGCCGTGGCCTTGCCTTTGTCGGTCATCCCTGCATTCATCGGCATGGCTTACCTGGGTTTTTCCATCAATGTGGTGACTTTGCTGGCACTCTCGCTGGTGATTGGTATCTTGGTGGACGACGCCATTGTGGAGGTCGAAAACATTGTGCGCCACCTGCGCATGGGCAAAACACCTTACCAGGCCGCTATGGAAGCTGCTGATGAAATTGGCCTGGCGGTGATCGCCACCACCTTCACCCTGATCGCTGTATTTTTACCCACCGCCTTCATGAGCGGCATACCCGGTAAGTTTTTCAAACAGTTCGGCTGGACAGCCTCGCTGGCGGTATTTGCTTCGCTGGTGGTGGCCCGGGTGCTCACGCCCATGATGGCGGCTTACCTCATGAAACCCATCGTCACCGCTGAGCGCGAACCCCGGTGGCTGCAGCGTTACATGGTGTGGGTGGCTTGGTGCATGAAGCATCGTGTGATCACCATGCTGCTGGCGACCTTGTTTTTCATTGGCTCCATCATGCTGGTGCCGCTGCTGCCCAAAGGTTTTATTCCGCCGGATGACAACTCACAAACGCAGGTGTATGTCGAGTTGCCTCCGGGGGCTACGCTGTCTCAAACCAAGGCCAGCGCCGAACAGGCCCGCCAGTTGGTGATGCAGGTCAGCAACGTTCAAAGTGTCTACACCACCATTGGTGGCGGCAGCGCCGGCAGCGATCCGTTTGCCGGCAGCGGCGCTGCCGAAGTGCGTAAAGCCACTTTGACCATCCAGCTGAGTCAACGCGGCACCCGCCCCCGCAAGCAGGCCATTGAGCAAGACATCCGGACGGCCTTGCAGCCCTTGCCCGGCGTGCGCTTCAAAGTCGGCTTGGGTGGATCGGGCGAGAAATATGTTTTGGTGCTCACGGGGGAAGACCCGCAGGCTTTGCAAACTGCGGCCATGGCTGTTGAGCGCGATCTGCGCACCATCGATGGCCTGGGCTCTATCGCCTCCACCGCCAGCTTGGTGCGCCCTGAAATCGCGGTGCGTCCTGACTTCACCAAAGCGGCCGATCTGGGCGTGACCAGCGCTGCGATCAGCGACACCTTGCGCGTGGCCACTTTGGGCGATTACGACGCCGCTTTGCCCAAGCTCAATCTGTCGCAGCGCCAAGTGCCCATCGTCGTCAAGCTCGATGCCGATGCACGCAAAGACCTCGGCACGCTGGAGCGTTTGATGGTGCCTGGCAGCCGCGGCCCCGTCATGCTGGGCCAAGTGGCCAGCATCGAAGTAGCGGGCGGACCGGCCGTGATCGACCGCTATGACCGTCAGCGCAACATCAACTTTGAAATTGAATTGTCCGGCTTGCCCTTGGGCGATGTGACGCAGGCTGTGCAAAAACTTCCTTCACTGCAAAACTTACCGCCCGGCGTGAAAGTGATCGAGATCGGCGACGCCGAAGTCATGGGCGAACTCTTTGCCAGCTTTGGCCTTGCCATGATGATTGGCGTGCTGTGCATCTACATCGTGCTGGTGCTGCTGTTCAAAGGCTTTTTGCACCCGGTCACCATTTTGGCGGCCTTGCCGCTGTCTCTGGGCGGCGCATTTGTTGGTTTGCTGATGGCCCAAAAGAGTTTTTCAATGCCTTCGCTCATTGGCCTGATCATGCTCATGGGCATCGCCACCAAAAACTCGATTTTGCTGGTGGAGTACGCCATTGAAGCGCGGCGCGGCAAACCGGCTCAAGCAGGCCACCCCGCTGTGCCCGGCATGAGCCGATGGGATGCTTTGCTCGATGCGTGCCATAAACGTGCCCGTCCGATTGTGATGACCACCATCGCCATGGGTGCGGGCATGCTGCCGATCGCCGTGGGCTGGGGTACGTCTGACACCAGTTTCCGCTCGCCCATGGCCATTGCGGTGATCGGCGGCTTGATCACCAGCACGGTGCTCAGCCTGCTGGTGATTCCGGTGGTGTTCACTTACCTGGACGATGTGGGCTTGTGGGCGGGGCGCATGTTTCGCCGGCTCACCGCCGGTCGTTGAACAAGTCGGCGGCTCGCAGATTCAAAGCGGGTCGCGCTTTTCTGCCCAATTGTGGCTGGCAATCCCTATACTTTGAACGCTGACCCAACCCACTTTTTCGCCACTTGCCTGGCGTACTGACCCATGGAATTTCTATCTGACCCGAATGTCTGGATCGCTTTTGCGATGTTGACCGCCCTGGAAATTGTGCTGGGCATTGACAACATCATCTTTATCTCGATTCTGGTGGGGCGCTTGCCGCCGCATCTGCGCGACCAGGCGCGCCGCCTGGGGCTGGGCTTTGCCATGGTCTCGCGTTTGCTGCTGTTGTTCACGCTGGGCTGGGTCATGGGCCTGACGGCTGATTTGTTCAGCTTGCTGGGGCAGGGCATCAGCGGGCGCGACCTGGTCTTGTTGTTCGGCGGTTTGTTTCTGCTGTACAAGGCCTCGCATGAAATTTTTGTCGAGGTCGAGGCCCGCGAGCAGCATGCGCCACCCGAGACCGATCAGGCTGTGCTCAAGGCGGCCGGTAACCGGCTCTTCTGGGGCGTGATCGGGCAGATTGCCATCATTGACATTGTGTTTTCGCTGGACTCGGTGATCACTGCGGTGGGCATGGTGGACCACATCAGCGTCATGGTGGCGGCCGTGGTCGTGTCTGTGCTGGTGATGCTGGTGGCTGCCAAACCGATCGGTGAGTTTGTAGACCGCCATCCCTCGGTCAAGGTGCTGGCGCTGGCGTTTTTGATCATGGTCGGCATGGCACTGACCGCCGAGGCTTTTGTCCAGGAAGTGCCCAAGGGCTACATCTATGCGGCCATGGCTTTTTCGCTGGCGGTCGAGGCTTTGAACATCCGTGCCCGCAGCCGACGCCAGGCCAAGGCCGCCAGGCAGCCCTGATCCAGCGCTAGCCTGATGAACACACGCTCCAAAGCGAAGCAGGACGCATGAAACGCATTGTTTCAGCACTGCTGGCCCTTGCCGCCGGCGCCGCCGTACAAGCTGCCGAAGTTAGTGTGGCAGTGGCGGCTAACTTCGCCGGGCCTATGCGCGAGATTGCCCAAGCCTTTGAGCGCGACACGGGGCACAAGGCGGTGGTTGCTTTGGGCTCGACCGGCAAGCTGTACGCTCAAATCAAGCAGGGTGCACCCTTTGACGTGCTGCTGTCTGCAGATGCTCAAACACCGGCCCGGCTGGAAGCTGAAGGCCTGGGCGTGGCCGGCTCGCGCTGGACCTACGCCACCGGACACTTGGTGCTGTGGAGTCCTCAGCCCGGGCTGGTCGACGCGCAAGGCGCGGTGCTGCGCAGTGGGCAGTTCAAGCGACTGGCGATGGCCGACCCCAAACTCGCGCCCTATGGTGCTGCTGCTTTGCAAACCTTGCAACACCTGGGTTTGCTGAAGACGCTGGAGGGCAAGCTGGTGCAAGGCGACAGCATTGCGCAGGCCTATCAGTTCGTCGCCACCGGCAACGCAGAGCTGGGTTTTTTGGCGCTGTCCCAGTTGCTGGTTGATGGTCGCTTGCGCGCCGGTTCGGTCTGGCAAGTACCGGCGCACATGCATGCACCGCTGCGCCAAGACGCTTTGCTGCTGGTCAAAGGCCGCCAGCAGCCCGCCGTGCTGGCGCTGATGGCGTATTTGCGCAGTGAGCCGGCGCGCAGCATCATCATCCGCCACGGCTACTCCGTTTGAACACCATGCTCAATGCCGTTTCGCTCAGCCCTGAAGCCTGGAAAGCCATTGTTTTGACGATGGAGTTGGCCGGCTTGACCACGCTGCTGCTGCTCCTGCTGGCCACGCCCTTGGCCTGGTGGCTGGCGCACACGGCTTCGCGTTGGCGCGCCCCGGTCGTTGCGCTGGTGACTTTGCCCTTGGTGCTGCCGCCCACGGTTCTGGGTTTTTATTTGCTGGTGCTCATGGGGCCGCAGGGCCCCATCGGTCAGCTCACCCAGGCGCTGGGTTGGGGTACTTTGACATTTACTTTCAGCGGTCTGCTGATCGGCTCCATGATTTTTTCACTGCCGTTTGCAGTGCAACCTTTGCAGCATGCTTTTGAGTCTATAGGCCCCAGGCCGATGGAAGTCGCTGCCACCCTGGGCGCCAGGCCTGTCGATGCTTTTTTCACCGTCGCCCTGCCCATGGCTGGCGGCGGGCTGGCCACAGCGGGCATTTTGACTTTTGCGCACACGGTGGGCGAGTTTGGTTTGGTGCTGATGCTGGGCGGCAACATTGAGGGCAAAACGCGCGTGGTTTCCACCCAGATTTACGGGCACGTGGAAGCCATGGAGTACGCGCAAGCCCATGGGCTGGCGGCTCTGATGGTGGTTTTTTCCTTCGTTGTTTTAGTCGGGCTGGCTTTGCTCAAACGCCGCCATGTGCGGCTCTTGCCATGAGCGGGCAGCAGATTCGACTGAGACTGCCGCGTGCCGGCTTTGACCTGGATGTCGACCTGCACCTGCCAGCCCAAGGCATCACGGTGCTTTTCGGGCCTTCGGGCTCGGGTAAGACCAGCGTGTTGCGCTGCGTGGCCGGGCTCGAACGTGCGCAAAATGCTTATGTCAGCATCGACGGGCAAACCTGGCAAGACGATGCAGCCGGTGTGTTTGTGCCCACCTGGCAACGCTCGCTGGGTTATGTGTTTCAGGAGTCCAGTCTGTTTGAGCACATGAACGTGCAGGCCAACTTGAGCTACGGGCTGCGGCGCAGCAACGGACCGGCTTCGGCGCAGGCCTTGCAAGAGGTGATTGATCTGCTGGGCATTGGCGAGTTGCTAAGCCGCCGGCCGCAGGCCTTGTCGGGTGGGGAGCGTCAGCGCGTGGCGAT
>SXGQ01097839.1_pt1 | contig 10686 bp, 7 predicted proteins | sample 3178371 | NCBI WGS metagenome assembly SXGQ01 (sample SAMN11356859, study PRJNA531348) | freshwater metagenome | isolation source: freshwater sample F1-20 | place: China: Fuxian Lake, Yuxi | collected 2017-12-25 | reverse complement strand
CGGTAGGTATATTGCATTTGATAGCCCAAACTAAATTTTAAAAATCAGTTGCTAATGAGAAAAGAATTGCTCTTACTCGTTTCGCTAGTAACGTTCTGTTTTTCCACATTGATGGCACAGCAGAGCGTAACTGGTAAGGTTCTTGATGACAAAGGTGCGCCCGTTGTCGGTGCGTCTGTAGTGCAAAAGAACAATCGCAAGAATGGTACCTCTACGGACGCCAGTGGTAGTTATACCCTGAGTGTCCCCAATGGTGGAACTGTACTTGTTATTTCAAGTGTTGGATTCGCTGCTACCGAGGTAGCTGCTTCGAATGCATCAAAAGTAACATTAGCTGCTTCTTCTGAAACCATTTCAGAGGTAGTAGTTACATCACTTGGTATCAAGCGTGAGAAAAAAGCGCTTGGATATGCGGTTGCCTCTGTAGACAAAAAACAATTGGAGTTACGTCCTGAGGGAGACCCCATGCGTTTGTTACAGGGTAAAGCTCCGGGTGTTAATATTTTAAACAGTAGTGGTATCTCCGGGTCTGGCACCAACATTACCATCCGTGGTGTATCCACCATCAGTGGTAACTCGCAGCCATTATTTGTAGTGGATGGAGTTCCTTTTGATGGATCAACCAATTCACAAGGCGGCTTCCTCTACGGTAACCAAACGGGTAGCCGTTTCTTTGACATCGACCCTAATAATATTGAAAGTGTGAGCGTGCTGAAAGGTCTTAGTGCCACTACTCAGTATGGTTCGCTTGGTCGTAATGGAGTTGTGTTAATCACAACTAAGAATGGAGCGGTTTCTCGCGGTCAACGCAAGAAAACAGAGATTACAGTTAGCCAGTCAGTATTCACCAACGAAGTAGCCAACGTTCCTGAGTACACCACTAAGTATGGTAATGGTTTTAACAATGCGGTGGGTAACTTTTTCAGTAACTGGTCATCTGTTGCCTTTACTAATCCTCCCATGCGCCTTCCGCATCCCTACGATCGTCCAGCATTGCGCGGAGCGTTTCCTGAGCTAGTTGGGGCAAAGTATGACTATAAATACTACCCCTCTATCGATAATTTCTTCCGTACTGGTCTTGTATCTAACACTGGTATCAATATCAATGGGGGTGGACCTGGTTTAGCGATGAACGCTAACTTCAGTACGCTTAACGACAAAGGATTTACCCCAGGAAATGATGTGGTACGTCACACTTTTGGTGTGGGTGGTAATGCTAAGTTGACCAACAATTTTACATTATCTTCTTCTATTAACTTCACTACCACTAAATTCAATACGCCTCCTACTGCAAGTAGTACAGGTAGCGGATCTGATAATGGAGTATCTGTTTTTGGGGACTTGATCTACACGCCAACTTCAGTTGACTTAATGAACTGGCCTTACCAAAATCCTGCCGACGGTTCTTCCGTTTACTATCGTTCTGGTAATGATATTACCAACCCGCGTTGGACAATTGCTAACTCTCGCGTGAAGCAGAATACAAATCGTGCTTTTGGTAATGTGCAATTGCGTTACGATTTAGGTAAGTCACTCAACTTTACTTACAAAATTGGATTTGATAACTATGCCGAGGAGCACATTCATGAACACAACAAAGGTGCTGCTGAATTCCCGCTGGGTTTCTACCGAACTACGTATGTAAACCGTGCAATTTGGGATCACTCCATGTTAGCGAGTTACAATACCAGACTTACTGATGATATCACTTTGAATGTGGAAGCGGGTGCAAATGCTTATATTAATAACTATAAGCAATTTGGTCAATATAGCTCACAGCAGTTAGTGTTTGATTTATTTGACCACTCTAACTTTATCACGCAGAACAAAACAGGTGATAGTGGTAACGACCTCGATTACAAAGTTGAGCAAATGCTGTTGGGGGCCTTCGGATTTGCCTCTGTTGGTTACAAAGATTATCTATATGTAAACGTAGGAGCAAGAAGCGACTGGTCCTCCAAGTTCGAGTCTGCTAACCGTAACAAGGTTTATCCTAACGTAACAGCTTCTTTTATCCCTTCCTCTGCTATTGACGCGTTGCGCTCTAGCAAAGTGGTAAATTATCTGAAGATGCGTTTAGGTTATTCAACCAGTGCCTCTTTTGGAGATCCTTATCAAACGCGTGCTACGCTGGGTATCCAAGCAAACCGCTTTATTACCTCTGGTGGTACAGTTGTTAACTCTAATACTTTGGGTGGCCGTCGTCCAAATACAGCACTTCGTCCTGAGTTGTCTAAAGAGACTGAATTTGGAATTGAAGGACGTTTGTTTAATAACCGTGTTAACCTTGACTTTACTTTATATCGCCGAGTAAACCCTGATCAGATCTTAGATAAAGACTTGGATCCCTCTTCAGGATACACTGTACAAAGTATCAATGCTGCTACAGTAGAGAACAAGGGTATTGAATTAGGATTGGGTTACACTATCATTCGTAATAAGAAATTTAACTGGGACATCAACACCAACTTTACCCTTAACCGTAATAAGGCGTACGACTTCCCTGATGAAATTCAACAAATCGGATTGGCAGGATATAGCGACCTTGGATTATTTGCATTCCCAAATAAGCCTCTAGGTTTGATATATGGTTCTAAAGTACTTCGCGACCCTAATAAAGGAAATCAGCCAGTAGTTGGTCCTGACGGAAACTACTTGGTCGATCCAACACTTGGAATTTTGGGTGATTCTAATCCTGACTTCCAATTGACTGGTATCACAAACTTCTCTTACAAGCGTCTCACCTTCCGTATGCAGTGGGATTACTCACGCGGTGGGGACATGTTTGCTATGACTCCTTTGATCTTGTTATCACGCGGAGTAACTAAAGACACAGAGGTTGACCGTCAACAAATGTGGGTTATCCCCGGTGTAAACCAGGCAGGTGAGCCTAACAACGTTCAGATCTCTGTTTCTGACGTATTCTTCAACAACCGTCTGGTCTCTGCCGATGAGTTTGGAGTATGGGATGCCACTGTAATTCGTTTACGTGAAGCTTCTCTGTCTTACTCTGTACCTGAGAATCTGCTGAAGAAATCTCCATTTGGAAGCGCTTCTTTTACAGTATCAGGTCAGAACCTTTGGTATAAAGCGCCTAGTTTCCCTGAATACACCAACTTCGATCCTGAGACTTCTACTTTGGGAGTAAGCAGCTTTGCCCGTGGTTTTGAATTAATGACTGCTCCTTCTTCTCGTCGTTTCGGAGCTAGCTTAAGATTAACCTTCTAAAATCAGCAATCATGTATAGAAATAAATTAATTCTGATAGCTGTTGCAGCCTCCCTGCTAACACTTTCGTCTTGTAAAAAAAGACTGGACGATATGTTGGCAAATCCAAACGTTCCAACATTGGATAAGGCTGACACAGATTTATATCTTAACGCTGCGCAGCTCAGCTTCGCAGACGTATTTAACTCTTTGTCCGACCGTGGGATGGAAATGACTCGTCAATGGAATATGGGGGGTAGTATTTATCTGAATGCATACCGCCCTGAAACATTTAATGGTGTATGGGGTAATGCCTACCGAAACGTGTTGACACAGGTTAACGCAATGGAGCCATTAGCTCGCACACAAAATCGTTTCTTCCACTTGGGAATAGGTCAGATTTTGAAGGCATACACTGGTATGGCTTTAGTAGACTTCTTTGGTGATGTACCCTGGACTGAAGCAGCAAATCCAGCTAATTCCGTGATCAATCCTAAAATTGATAAAGGACAGGCTGTATACGCAAATTGTCTTGGTCTGTTAGATTCTGCATTAGCAAACTTTGCAAAAACTGCTGCATCCACCCCAACTAATGACCTCTACTACAATGGTAATAAGACACGTTGGATTACCCTAGCTAAAACCCTCAAGTTAAAGGCGTATATGACTACACGCTTGGTGGATGCCGAAGCTGGTAGTAAGATTGCCGCAATTGTAACTGCCGGGGATATTATCGATACTGAAGCTGAAGATTTTGTTTTCCGTTTTGGTACACAGTTGGAAAACCCCAACTCACGCCATCCCAAGTACAATAGTTGTTACCGGGCAGCTGGCGGTGTTGGAATTTATATTTCTAATTACCTAGCATGGGAAATGGTAACAGAAAAAGGGTTGATTGATCCTCGTACTCGTTATTATTTCCGCCGTCAAATCTCAGCACGTAACGGGCAAACCTCCTCAGGCCAGTTCTTACTTCCTGCTACTGCATTATCCTGTCAAGGCCAATTGAGCCCTGGACATTATCCAGCTGGTATGGCTTTCTGTATGGCTGGTGATGGATATTTTGGACGTGATCATGGTGATCCCTCTGGTATTCCTCCCGATGCTCAGCACCGTACTGCTTGGGGTATTTACCCCGCTGGTGGTGACTTTGATGCCTTAGCTGTAAACACTGGAGCCGCTTCAAGTGTGCAGGCCAGCATCGTTACTTTAACGGGCACTCCTGGTGCACGTGGATCAGGAATCCATCCAATTTGGTTGTCCTCTTATACACATTTATTGCTTGCTGAAGCTCAACTAGCTTTAGGAGGGACTGCAACTGCAGCACGCACATTAATGGAAACAGGTGTTAGGCAGTCTATTACTAAGGTTCTTAATTTCCCAGGTACTATGACAGTCACTCCTAATCCTGCCTTTGTACCCTCCACCGCAGAAGTAACTCAATACGTAAATGCAGTTTTAGGTGCATTTGATGCAGCTGCAACTAATACGGCTAAGTTGAATGTTATAATGAAGGAATACCACATTGCTTCCTTTGGTAATGGGGTAGAACCATACAACAACTATCGCCGTACAGGTATGCCCACAAACATGCAGCCTATGTTGAATCCTCAGCCTGGTCCGTTTATTCGCAGTGTTTGGTATCCAACCGATCACGTTACGCTCAACCTAAATGCAAAGCAAAAGACTGACAATACCGTAAAGGTTTTCTGGGATAACGGTTCAGCCAATTGTTTCTAAAACGTTTAAATAATTTCAAATGAAAGCAAAAATTTCTGTACTTGTTTCAGCCCTTTTAGCCCTCGTTTGGTTATCGGGTTGTACCGAGAAAACTGAAAACGACTTTGACCCTTTTATGGCGGGTTTGACAAATGGTTCTTACCTGAAGGGTAAGGCTACTTTTGATCCTGGAACTAATACTTGGACGGATCAAAGCGTTTTAGCAAACACATTGGATGCTGGTAATTTAGCAAATGCCAGGGTTGGTGTGCGTGTTCGTTCATGGGGAAATGACCCTGTAGCAACTGCAAACATTTACGTGGTTCGCAATACCAGTGCTAACCAAACGGCTTGGCGCTTTATTAAGAAATACACCATTGCTGATGGAGATACTAGTTACTTTGATATTAATGTATCTGCACAGGAAATTGCAACCGCTCTTGGCTTGCAGTTGAATGTAAATACTGGAAACTTTGCTCCAGGTAGCATCTTTACATGTTACGTGGAGGCTGTTACCAAATCTGGTAAAAAGTACACCATCAATAATTCTAACTTTTCTGGAAGTGGAGCTAACTTCTATTATTCAATTTTCTCATTCCGCGCCAGCGTAGTTTGTCCATTCAACCCAGCTACAATGCCAGGCAATTATGTTGTAGTAACTGACCAGTGGGAAGACTGGGCTCCTGGTGACATAATTCCAAGCCCTATTACTGCTACTACAGCTACTTCAATGTCTACTTTTGGAATTTATCCTAATATGGCTTATCCTGGTGCTAATAGTCCTCAAACTTGGACCATCAACGTTAATGCAAGCACTGGTGTTGCAACTGTTACCAATCAGTATTATGGTAAATACAGTACTAGCCCATCTGCAACACAGTATGCTGTATCAACAGTTGGAACTGGAAACTTTATTTTCTCTTGTACTAATCCTGTTGTAATGACTATGTTGTTGAACCATCACGTATTTGGTGCTCCAACAGTGTCAGCTGGTCAGTATGTGCTAACTCTAAGAAAGCAGTAATTTCTGCTCGCATGATATTCATAAGAAAGCCTCCAATTTGGAGGCTTTCTTTATTAGTAAGCATTAGCTTTTTGAGGGAAATTTTTGTTGGTACTCTTTTTTGCTCAGTACCTGCCCTTTTACACGAAGCACATAGATGTTGTCGCTCCCCTTTAATTTGATATAGATTTCTTTTAGAAAAACTTCTTCAGCTCCTGCATTATAGGTAACACTGAGCTGGGCTTGTTGACCGGGGGCAACACTGCTGCGACTAATTTTAGGGGTGGTGCATCCACAGCCAGCCCAGGTTTTTTCTATTTCAATCTTTTCCTTACTTGTGTTGGTTATTGTAAATCTGCAGGTGGCAGGTACCCCTAATTGCAAGAATCCAAAATTATGAACGCCTTTATTAAACCTTACTTGGTTCGCTTCATTAACTGGTGTTTGTGCAACGGCAATTATACCTAGCGGAAAAAAAAGGGCTAAAATGGGATTCATATGCAGTCTAGTTCAATTTCCTTCCGGGGTATTGCTCAAGGGCTTTTTCCAGGCAATCCATCGCTGCGCTAATCGATGTCAAATTTAAAACATATGCCAGCCGGACCTCTTGTTTGCCAAGCCCTGCCGTGCCATAGAAGCCTGTAGCAGGAGCCAGCATGAGCGTTTGGCCTTCATAGGAAAAAGAGTCCAGTAGCCATTGACAAAAGCGATCCGAATCATCAATCGGTAAGCGAGCTATCGCATAAAAAGCTCCTCCGGGATTGGGACAAAATACACCGGGCATTTGATTCAATCGTTTGACCAATAGGTCACGTCGGGCTTGATATTCAGCCTTGGGGGCATCAAAAAAATCAGCAGGCAGATCTACTGCTGCCTCTCCCATGATTTGCGCAAGTCCAGGAGGACTTAAACGCGCCTGTGCAAATTTCATGGCTGTTGCATACACCTCTTTATTGCGTGTAATAAAGGCACCAATGCGGGCTCCACAAGCGCTATAGCGTTTAGATATAGTGTCCATGACTACTACTTGTTTCTCCAAGCCTTTTAGGGATAGAGCACTCATCGCTTCACCAGTGTAGCAAAATTCCCGATACGCTTCGTCACTAAATAAGTAGAGATCATGTTTCTTACAGAGTTGGCCCAAGGCCTCCATTTCCTGATCGCTGTAGAGGTAACCCGTTGGATTATTGGGGTTACAGATCAGTATTGCTTTGGATCTTGGGGTCAACACTTTTTCAAACTCAGCAATGGGTGGTAAGGCAAACCCGTTTTCAATAGTTGATGTAATGGGTACTACTTTTACTCCCGCAGCACAGGCAAATCCATTATAATTAGCATAAAATGGCTCCGGTACAATTACTTCATCGCCGGGGTTTAAGCAAGCAAAAAACCCAAATTGAATAGCTTCACTACCTCCAGCGGTTATCATGATTTCCTCATGGGAAAGTGAGATGCCAGCCTTAGCATAATATTCCACTAATTTTTTTCGGTAACTCTCGTTCCCTGCACTATGGCTGTATTCTAATACGGGGATGGATGCGTTTCTAACGGCATCCATAATGGCAGACGGCGTTTCAATATCCGGCTGTCCGATATTGAGGTGATAGACCTTTATCCCTTTCTTTTTAGCAGCTTCTGCAAAAGGGACTAGTTTTCGAATAGGAGAGGGAGGCATTTGTTCACCTCGGGTAGAAATGGCTGGCATGGGGCAAAGGTAAGAACAGTGATTATTCTTATTGAATTACATTTGTGCGTGTTTTTAAAATCCATCCCAAGTCGAAGTCTATTTTTCATTGTATTTTTTTGCGTCGGTATCTTTAATTCAAGTTTGATCGCGCAATTATGCACGGGCAGTCTTGGCGATCCGGTAGTAAAAATTGATTTTGGAAATGGTGCAGCCAACTATTCCTTTACTGCACCTGGTTATCGGCTCACCACAGGCTCCTGCCCCAATGATGGCGAATACAGCATTACCACATTTCAGTCTAATTGTGGTCGACAATGGCACTCGGTAGCTGCTGATCACACGGGTGGGGGAGCGTTCATGATGGTCAATGCCTCTAATACACCGGGCGATTTTTTCTTGCAAACGGTCACTAACCTTTGCCCTAACACCACTTACGAATTTTCAGCATGGGTTTTGAACGTAGTAAACAACCCAGCATTAATCAAACCTAATTTAACATTTAGGGTAGAGTCAACGGCAGGTGCTGTATTGAATCAATATTCTACTGGCGATATCGGAGTATTTTCTCAGCCAATCTGGGAGCCTTTCGGATTTTACTTTACAACCGGTGCGGGTACCACCACGGTTGTGTTGCGGATTACTAATAACGCACCGGGGGGTATGGGAAATGACCTTGCATTAGATGATATTCAGTTCAGGCCTTGTGGACCCACCTTACGTTCTGCAGCCTCAGGTGGAATGGATACGGTGAGGGTCTGTGAAGACATTCAGATCCCAGTTCTTTATCAAGGCAACCTATCTACGGGCTTTACCTTGCCCGCCTATCAATGGCAGGTAAGTACAGACACAGCAAGAACATGGAATGATATACCCGGCGCAAATACACTTCAGTATTTGAGAACTCCCTCTGTTCCCGGGCACTTTTTATATAGACTTACCGTTGCTGAAAATGGTTCTTTGGGTATATCCAGTTGTAGAATCGCATCTAATATTCTGTTAGCTGATATCTATCCAAAGCCAGCGATTAGTGCAGGACCAGATCGAACCAAGTTTGCAGGACGCCCTGTTCAATTGCTGGGCTCTTCTGATGGAGCAGCCAATAATCAGTTTGAATGGGCCCCACCACTTTATTTAAGTGATGCAACAATTGTAGCACCGCTTTCCGATCCCCCTCAGTTACAATCTTATGTTTTAAAAGTGACCAATAGCAGAGGTTGTATAAGTCGAGATACAGTCTCCGTAAATGTTATAGATAAATTGTACGTACCCACTGCATTTACACCCAATGGAGACGGCAAGAACGATCGATGGAGTATTCCAAATTTAGATTTAGCAGACGGAGCATTGGTGCAAGTTTTTGACAGGGCAGGGCAGGTGGTGTTCAATGCTGCAAATAGTTCGGCTTCCTGGGATGGAAATTATCAGGGATTACCACTTCCCACAGGGGTCTATATTTATTTGATTCGTTTCCGGGATGGTTTTATTATGAAAGGCCAACTCACGCTAATAAGGAAGTAGATACAATAAAAAAGCCTCTGTGTGACAGAGGCTTTTGAAATTAAAAGTTATTTGATTAAGATTTTTTTACCGGCGCTTTAGGAGCTTGTTTCTGTAATTCAGCAAAAGCTTCCGTGCTTAGCACCTCTCCAGTAATTTTTACTGTTTTCACTTCATCAATTCCGGCAAATTTGATATTCACGTCTTTTGTGAATGGAGCAACTGCAGCGGCGTTATATTGAACTTTCAGCTTTGCAGAGGCACCGGGTTGAATGGGCTCAGCAATTCTTTCAGGAGTGGTGCAGCCACAACTGGCCCAGCTATTCTCCACAACGAGGGGCTTGTCAGAAATATTTTTAATTTCAAAAGAGTAGTTTACGGGCTCTCCCTGTTTGATCTTACCAAAATCATATTTCTCTGTGTTCATTTTAACCACGGCGTCAACCTTAGTTTGGCCGAATACCACCAGGGACAAAAGACTCAGGGTGGCAGCGAATAATACCTTTTTCATAATAGGATGAATTTGAAAACAAATATAATTAAAAATTAAGCCTTTGGCACGTTCTGACCCTGCGGCTGCATTTTTTAGCAATTCCATAACCCCGTCTATTCTCCCTAATTTTGCGCCCATGGAAGCACCCAGCCAGGAAAAACTCTCTTTTGACCTTTTTAAAAGCAGTGTTTTAAGGGATTATAAGCTTGCTTGTCTGAGTCGTGAGATCAGCCTCTTGGGCCGTAAAGAGGTCCTAGGTGGGAAGGCTAAATTTGGAATTTTTGGAGATGGGAAAGAGGTGGCTCAGGTGGCCATGGCTAAGTTCTTTAAGCCAGGTGATTTTAGAAGTGGTTATTACCGCGATCAAACTTTTATTCTTGCGGCTGGTCTTGGTAGCGGTGAACAGCTTTTTTCCCAGTTATATGCGGATGCCGATTTAAGTCGTGAACCATTTAGTGGAGGTCGGCAAATGAATAATTTCTTTGCTACTCCCTTCTTGGATGCAACTGGCGAATGGTTGGATTTAACTAAAACAAAAAATAGTTCAAGCGATATTGCTCCTACAGCTGGGCAAATGCCTCGTGCATTAGGGCTGGCTCATGCATCAAGCATATTCAGAAAGGTATCCTCTCTTCATGCTTTTTCCCATTTATCAAAAAATGGGGATGAAGTTTGCTTTGCTACTATTGGAGACGCCTCTACCAGTGAAGGACATTTTTGGGAAACCATCAATGCGGCAACTGTGCTGCAAATTCCATTGGTTGTTTTTGTTTGGGATGACGGGTATGGCATTTCAGTTCCCAAAGAGTTTCAAACTGCTAAAGGTTCGATCTCTACTGCTCTTTCAGGAATGCAGCGCAGTGACGCTGAAGCTGGGTTGCAACTTTATAAAGTAAAAGGATGGGATTATGCTGGCCTATGCGAGGCTTTTGAAGAGGGGATTCAATTGGCCAGAGAGCAACATGTTCCTGTATTGTTCCATGTAGAGGAACTGACTCAACCGCAAGGGCACTCCACTTCTGGAAGTCATGAAAGATATAAGACGCCAGCGCGTTTAGAGTGGGAAAGAAATTGGGATGGG
>SXGQ01036442.1_pt1 | contig 10686 bp, 10 predicted proteins | sample 3178371 | NCBI WGS metagenome assembly SXGQ01 (sample SAMN11356859, study PRJNA531348) | freshwater metagenome | isolation source: freshwater sample F1-20 | place: China: Fuxian Lake, Yuxi | collected 2017-12-25 | reverse complement strand
AACGGCACCAGCAAAGGCACCTAAAACGGCACCTAAAACGGCACCTAAAACGGCACCTAAAACGGCACCTAAAACGGTACCTAAAACGGCACCTAAAACGGCACCTAAAACGGCACCTAAAACGGCACCTAAAACGGCACCTAAAACGGCACCTAAAACGGCACCTAAAACGGCACCAGCAAAGGCACCTAAAACGGCACCAGCAAAGGCACCAGCAAAGGCACCTAAAACGGCACCAGCAAAGGCATCAAAAAAATGAAATTATATGATAAAAAGTACTAATTTATATTAGTTTGCGAAAGTCGTTTAATTAATATCTAATAAATAAATAGAATAATATATATAATGTCTGGTAAAGAAGAATATCCGGCATTCAAAAATCTGATAAGAAATACACTAGGTCAAGATTTTGCTCAACAAAATGAAGCAGGTATGTCATTTAGACCACCTACTAGAATGTCACAAAATCCAGGACTAACTCTACAACAATCACAACCAAATACACCTTCTTTTAATTTTTCAGGACGCGCATCATCGCAAGGGCAAGGAGCAGCATCATCGCAAGGACAAGGAGCAGCATTTGGTCCCCCTAGACGTTCGTCTATATTCGATAGAACACCATCTGAAATAGCATTTGAAGAAAGTTTAGAAATTATTATAGAAGATGATTCAAAACCGCCTGGTACAATTGATAAATGGTTACCCAATTATTTTGTTCCTTCTTGGATAAAGCATAGAGACGCTGAAAGAAAAAAAATCCCATTTTCTGTATTAATAATGTCTAAAGAAAAAAAAGAGTTAAGAGATTTGGATGAATTATGGGATGATTATAATACTGTTGTTGATCCTGTTACTAAAACATTAAAATATAATCCTCGCGGTTATTTTGCTGCTCTACTTGATGGAGATATGAAAATGATATCGTTAATAGAACAAAAATGTGGGTTAGGAATAGAAGCGTATCGAAATGTGTTAAAATGCCTTTTATTATATAATTTAAAAAGAATACATAAAATTGTTCAATGGGATGATGAACCGAATACTCCCGGAATACCTGTTTATGACTCAAGTCCTAATAGAATATTTAGAAATATTAATATACAAAAAATTTTTGATTGCGGTACTTTAAATCAACACGAACAAGAATTTGTTAATATAATGAACGAAGAAGCGTATAGTTTATATTCATTATCATCAAATACTAATATTAATGCTAATAGTTCTCCTTTTGTTGATATGAATGAATACGACCAACACAGAAACGACGCATTCTTTACACTAGCAAACTCTAATTTCCGCATATTTTTAAATAGAGTAACTATAAGATACTGGAAATCTCTTAGATATCATAAAAAATATTAATATTAAATAATACACTAAATATATGATAAATAGTATCTTATATTTTAGAAAAATTTGATGGTTTTGTTACAAATTTAAGTGGTTTTTTGTTCATTTTTAATAGACCTTTGACCATTGAATTAAAATCTTCATTAATTAATTTTTTCTCATCTAATTTATTAATATCTTTAACCGACGATATTGTTAATCTAATATTCGCTCTTCCCTTATCCTTGTATTTTTTAATTAATTCTTCGGTAGTCGGTAATTTTTCCATAAATTTCTTTATTATTTGATTTGCTGAATTAGAATTTTTACTACTAGCAGACTTCGCAGACTTCGCAGAATATTCTTTAGTATTGTTGTTATATGCTTTAGTCATATTATCCTAATATATAAATATATTTATTTTTTAGTAAAATATATATATTTTTTAGCGTGTTGTTTTACATCATAATTTATATTATCTCTAACATTTTCGGCACTTGGTGTTCTCATATCATCATGCACATCTTGATATGATATATATTTGTCAGCATCGTAATTATCTTGACCTTCAATTTTTAAACCAGCGTTAACGCTAATATTATTTAAATATGCGCTAGAACTTTCATCTGTATTTACATAATACAATATATTATTATAAGTCTTTTTCAATCTATTAATATACGTATCTTCTTCGTATTCATCGGTATTTCTTTTAACAGATAAAATATCTCTAAAATTTTCATCTTGTTTAAAATCACTTTTATCAATTATTGTCAATACTAACTCATCTATTTCATCTTCTTTATCTGTAATATCAAATATTACTTTTAAATCATCTATGTTTTTAGAATTAGCCGCTTCTGCTGTAGTAGAAGTTACAGCTGTTGTTATATCAGAACTAGTTACCTTTTTTGAATTAATATCAAATAAATCATTGTTATTCTTAATTGTTTTTAAATATATAGTACCTTGTATTAATATATCTATTATCACATATATATTTATTTTTATAACCTTATCTTTATTTGTAGGATATTCTCCTATATGTATTTTGTAATACTGTGCGTTTATAATATTTTTGTTTGAATCATATAATCGTATTGATGGTATATATTCTTTATTATTATATACATATGCTGTTATTTTAAATGTTTGATAAGTATCTAATTTTTTATCATTAGTTAGTAATATTAGATTATCATCACTATTTTTCTCCTTCGTTTCCTCTGTTATATTGTTATATGAGATTTTTCTATTATATTCAAATAATGTGTCTAAATCTCTTGGAATATCATATGATATATTAACGCTTGTAGTATTATTTAGAGTAGTTATAATTTCATTTTTATCATTTAATAATAATACCTTTTTACTAATTTTTTCAAATTTAAATCTATAAACACCAGCAACTATATTAAATCTGTTATTATTAATGCTTACAGGTATATTTGTTGGAAAATTAATACTTTTATAAACATCATCTTCTTCTTTCTCTCCTACTAATACAATATTAGTTATACTTGCTGTACTGCCACCCCAATTCTCATATGCATAAAATAAATATCCTTTATAAGTATAATCTCTACCAAATCTATAACTTTGCGCGCTATTCCACGAAGCATTACTCGGTATACTAACGTGTCTAATATAATCATATGCTTCATAATTATAAGTATACCATCTTCCATAATAATAATAAGAATATTTGGCATCTCTAATACCGTAAACCCACATATGTCTGATATTATTCGATGTACTCTCTTTTCCGCCTATGCCATAAAAGTCAAAACCTGATATTTTATATATTTTATCAGTATATACGTGTAAATCAAAATACGTATAATTATAATACCAGTACCACCAATAATTATATTTTCTAAAACTAAAAAAACTATTCTTATTTGTTTGTAATTCTTTTGTACTTCTTGTTGTTAATATAGATGCTAACCCCTTATTTGCTATTTTCATACTACTATACCATTTTGCTTGTATTCTCCATCCATTTAACGTAAGCGAATTATTATTATTATTTGTTCCATAATTTTTTAAAAAATCAGGATTTGTTATTTCAGCATTTGTTATTATATTTCCTGGTATTTTAGAACCATCTATATTAATAGTTTTTATATTATTTCTTATATTTGTATTTATTCCTTCGCCTGTTATTATAGGTTCTGATACTTTATTTTCTGTATATTTTCTAAAAGATATTTTTCCAGATTGTAAATATTTATTGAAAAAATCTTTAATACTAGTATCATAATTAAATTCGTCTGAATTTATTTTATTTTTAATATAATCATCAATTGTTGAAATTTTATCAGCAAAAGTATCTTTTATTCTTATTAATTCTTTTAATTCTGCCCTTTTTGTTACCAATGAAGCCTTTGCCGGAGCATTTAATGAAGTAATACGATTATCTATATAAGTTTTTAATACAGTTAGTAAAGAATCCCTATTATTATAATATATTGGTTCATCATAGTCTACTCTTTTAAAATTACCTCTTATTTCATATGGTAATTCTGTATCATGTATATCAACAGGTCTAACTAAATTATCTATATTAATTAATGAACCTATATTTAATTTTGTATCATCTAATGATAATTTATCATATGATAATATTTCTTCAGTAGGACATATTAAATTTCTTTCAAATTTATATACCATAATCTTTAAAGGCGTCTCGTCTTTTAAAATTTTAAATTTAAATGTTCCATTTTCATAATAATAAACTATAGAGTTCATATTTAATAATTCAGTTAGCATAAAATCTTCCATTGAGAATAAGTTATTATCAAATGGACTTATAAAACTTTTTTGAATATTATCTATAGTATTACCTTCGTTTAGTGATAAACAATATAACATATTAAATTGTAAAGGAGGTTCTAGAACTTTTTTATATTTAATACTACATATACTTTCTAAAGCGGAATCGTGATAATCCTTGTCATTTAATGAAGGATTGAAATTCATTTGCATATATTCTTTTTTTCCATTTTCTGCCGTAGTAAATGTGGCATATTTTAAGTTATTATAAGAAATCAAATTATTTGCTTTGTACTTATAGGTATTTTTTATATCATCATTGTTTTTTAATTTAAAACATCTAGATTCTTCACTAAAATTATTAAACAGTACATTGCTAGTACCATTTTTTGTAAAAATCTTATAAGGATAATTCAATACAACATCATTACCATTTTCATCTTTATTAGTTATTGTGTTAAATTCTTTCCAGTCATCTTTAAATACGTATGTGCTAGAATTATTTGATGTAAATCTTATTTGGCAAGGTCTTAAAGAAACTTTAGCAGATTGATTAGGATAATAATATGGTAGGGTATCTGTTGGAATACTCTGTTTTAAATAATCATGATTCTCAAATTGAGTTTCCCCGTATTTTTCATATAATGTATAGTGTTTATTGCTCGTTTTATTTAAATAAAATAAAAATATAGTTACTATTATTATTATTAAAATTATCATATATATATAATATAATTTGTTATTAAAACTAAATAATGAGTTTTTAATCATTATTAAAATATTTATTTTCTTAATTTAATATTATATTTTTATATTTGAACTTTATTTATTTTCTTCTTTATTTTATAGAAGAAGAATTGAATGGGTGTTACTGGTTATGATAAAGTCAAAACTAGAGTTATCGAAGGAAAGAAAAAATGTATATATAAAAAACCCAAGGGTACTAAAGAATATGTTAAAGGGTTCGGAAAAATGAGATCAGTAGAAAGTTATATAAAATTATGTAAAAAGAAGACTGCTTCGAAAGTCTCTAAACCTAAACCTAAACCTAAACCTAAATCTACCAAATCTAAAAAAATGCGTTCAAAATCTACAAGAAGATATGGCGGGTTTTTAGAGTTTTTTGCTGATGATAATAAAAACGGTGAAGGTATGGGCGAACACAAAGAAAAAAAACACAGTGAATCATCTGAACAATCTTCGCCCCCTCCTTCTGTGAGCAAATTTACTGATATGCCTCCCATGCCTCCTGGTATGCAAAAATTCTCTCAACAACAACATGAACAAAAAACAGGGGGGAGCAGTTGCGGCAGAGGCGGTTCTAAATCATCTTCCCACGATGATAATGAACAACATCAAGGAGGAAAACGTAAAAAAAACCGTACTTCAAAATCATCTATGTTAAAAATGATGATGGCCGCCTTCAGAAAAAAATCTAAAGGCAAACGTCGCAGAGGTGGTCAAAAACAAGATGACTAAATTGTAAAATATTCATAATTTTTCTTTTATAAATTGCTATAACTATTTTATACTATATTTTTAACATATATTAGCGTGTAATATCCGAATGTAATATATTGCGCAAGTACTTCTATTTCATAACAATCGATATATTTTTAACACATGCATAGTAATAATCTTATTCAACATACTTCGTAATAATTTCTACAATATCTTCATGAGTTTCTGTCAAATAAATCCTTACATACATTTATCTAATCTTATTTATATATTTGTTTGAACAAATGGACAATTATACATATTATCTATTTTTATTCGATTTTTATGATAATATACCAAGAATAGCACATTTTATATAAAATATAAAAAATGATTATTATAGAACAGATAATACTAACACACTAGAAGATGAAAGATAGAAAGATTATAGTAATTATCGGATTTCCTTCGTCGGGTAAATCAACATATGCTAAATCACTTTTATCTAAAAATTCAAAGAATACTATTATATTATCACGAGATACATTAGGTGGTTTGATAACAGATATTATACCCAAATTAAAAGAGATTTTAGAATCAAATAATAAATCTACAGTAATTATTGATAATACTAATATTACTATGGATACTAGAAAACCCTTTATTAAATTAGCACAAGCATTACAAATAAACATAGAAGCGCATTATATAATGAATACTATAGAAGATAGTCAAATTAAAGTTCTACATCGTATGTTTGAAAGATATAAAAAAATTTATATGACAGGGAAACCAGAAAAAAATACAGATGCCGCCAAAGATCCTAATGTATTTCCAGCGGCAGTTCTATTTGCTGCGCGTAAAAAATTGCAGGTACCTACCATAGATGAGGGATTTTCTAAAATTATAACAATAAACGCTAAACCTATTAAATGGGATGGCCGCAAATATAGAAATAAGGCATACTTTTTTGATATAGACGGAACGTTAAGACATACAGAAGATTTAAAATATAAATATCCTATAATTCCTGATGAAGTAATGCCTATTCGCTTTATTCCTTTAGATGAACAGAAAGCAAAATTAAAAGAACTTCAGAAAAAAAAATATAAACTAATAGGCATAAGTAATCAATCTGGTATTTCTAAAGGTACTATAACTGAAGAGGCAGTAATATCATGTATGAACAGAACAAGAGATATGTTAGATATTAAAGAAAAGGACTTTCCTATATCTTATTGTCCCCATAATGCCTTCCCATTAACATGTTATTGTAGAAAACCGCAAGTAGGACAAGTTGTTCATTTTGTCGAAACCTTAAAATTAAATCCTTCAAAATGTATATTTGTAGGTGATCGTAAAACAGATGAAACAACCGCTATAAGAATGGGAATTAAATTTATAACTGCCGAAGATTTCTGGAAAATAAAAATATAAAAATATATATAGTTTTTTGTTGTAAGTTTTTCAGACATTTTTAGTAATTTACTTTGTGATTAAAACCACAACCAGCAATAGTTCCCATATATACAGTACTTATCTTCTTAAAGTTTTCATCATATACGTTTTTATACTTGAACTCGATGATATCATCTTCTTTACAGTGCTTGATATGCGCATATTGTATGGTATCGAAACAATTCAAATCGCGGAGATACTTAAAGGTAGCGCTATCACTAACGTAAATATTATCTCTTGAAATATTTGGCATATTAGACCTATCAGGCTTAAACTGTCGTCTCTTGAGTTTGCGAGGTTTACGAGGAAGATAAGGTTTAGGAGGAGACGGAGGCGGCGTAGGTTTGGATTCTACAATCCAATCCATAATCTCATATTGTTCAATAATATCACAAAGTTCTGCTTTATTCTTTTTATATAAGAATTTAATTCTGATATTCTTGGCATCACAATACATTTTAATCAAATCCCTAAGTTCTTCGTTCTTAATATGCGGATAATTCCTCGCCATTATAGTTGTGGCTAGTTGTTGGCTAGTGTTTGATGTAAGTGATTGGTTGAACAATGATAAAACAAGAATTATCTACTTTTCAATTTTTAGAAAAAAATGGTAAAAATAGAACAAATTTATACAATAATAAAATATAATGTTAGCAAATAGTAAATATGGGCGATTATTTATTTATAGATATACGAAAGAGCGATGAGGTTTATTCGCGCCGTTTTGATAAATCGTATAATTACGACGTATATTATATACCTATGTATATGATAAGGTTTAACGTCGATATGATAAGAAAACATATAAATTACAAAAAAGAAATATATATCGTGTGTAATTCTGCTAGTCGCTCGCAATTTATTAAGAATAAATATTTCGCAAATGATCGTAATATAATTGTCAGCGACGCTCTACAGTTTAATAATCTATCACAAGGTCATAATAATGTAGTATTAAATAATAATACTATAAAAATAAATGTAATCGGGGACAATCAATTCAATCTATATAATATTATGAGAATAACGCAAATAATTTTAGGTTCCTTAATAATAATTATTGGCGGATATACATTTTATTCTACATATTCCTATAAAAATATAAATAAGATTCCTTTAGTAATATTGATATTATTCGGGACAATGGCGTTATTCAATGGTCTCACATCAACATGTACAATATCTACGATATTTGTAGATTCTCTAAATTAGTGTTATGAATGTCATAATATCATACATAATACTAATTTATAAATATTTTTTCAACTTCTGTATCTGTCAAATAGTCTAATTTATATTTTTGTCTTAATATTCTATTACCTTCTTTATCTCTATATTTTCTATTAAATATATCATTGACATATTCTTTATACATTATATTTTTAATCAATCTATATATAACATCGTCGTAATTTTTATTTAGTGTCTGGGCTATAGTAGAATATTCCATACTATCAGCATTAGATAGTAAAAAGGTTTCATCATTTTTACTCCAATTATTATTCTTATATTTTTTTATAACATCATCTATTGTAAAATATAACATTACATCGCCGCTCATTTTCATTCAAATACTATTATAATATCAAGATTTTGATTGAATTAGTTGCGAAGTATATATTTATAATCAGTTGTAATAAATCCGTTAAATGATGAACTAGCCGCAGTAGTATATGCCCCAAAGTTTTCTACATATACCCATTCGCCTACTACTAATTCGGGAAGCATAATTTCATTTGCAATTAAATCCATACTATCACACGTTGGCCCGAATATTTTACTTTTATATAATATTTTTTCATTACGTTCATTAAAAGGTTGTATAATAGGATTGTTGTGGTCAAAATATATACAATTGAATGAACCATATACACCATCATTAAGATAATATATAATAATTTCTTCTAATTCATTTGTATCTTTATTTAAATACTTCTCGCGTTTTTTGCCGATTACATTCAAAACGAGAATATGCGACTTTTCTACAAAATATCTTCCAGGTTCTGCAATAAATTGAATTATCTCTTGTTCTATCTCTGTGCTAAAAAATTCTTTCTGTGCTTTATTGATAGTTTCAGCAATCTGGTCAATATTTATACAATTTTCGGAATATACACCAGGGAATCCACCTCCAATATCTATAATATTAATGTTGATATTATTCTTTATCGCCAAGTCATAGGCTTCTCTACAAGTTTTTATAGCGTTATAATAGTTATCCAGCGAACGACAACCACTTCCTACGTGAAAACTGAACCCTACAAGATTTAGATTTAAAGTATTCATTAAAGTAATTAATTTTTCTACATTTTCTATTTTACATCCAAATTTAGAATTAAATTGACATACACTATTACTATCATCTACTGCTAACCGCAGTAAAAGTTTTGAATATGGATGATATAATTTAATCTTATAAAGTTCCTCTTCACAATCAAAAGTCATCATATCTACATCATTTGCTCTCGCATATTTTATTTGCGAAGACATCTTACAAGGATTAGCGAAGATGATTTTATCTGGATCATTCGTATATTCTATAACAGATTTTATTTCATTCTCTGACGCACAATCAAAATATGTTCCAAGACAACATAACAAATCCAGAATTACTGGATTGGGATTACATTTAACTGCATAATATGGTTTGATGTTAGGAAAATTAGTTGTCCATTTCTCATATAATTTAATAATTTCACCTAAATCTATAATATAAAAAGGTTGTTCGCTTTGATTATTTTTAAGAAAATCATTTATAATATCATATGTGGTATATTCTATGCTAAATAATTTAACATTATATTTTTCTAACAATTGATTATTAAAACTCATTATAATTAATATTTTAATTGTTTATTTGTTTATATATCCTTTGTATAAATTATAAAATATATTATTATAATATAAAATATTTTGGGATAAATTTGTTATAATTTAGCATTTTTAAGATAAAAATTGATACCAAGATTGATTATTATTATTACTTTCATAGTCAAAACCACAGTCGCTCTACGCTCGCTTTACAGTTTCTCTACGGTATCTAACTACACGCGCGCGTAATTAGTCTTCAAAAGCAGTTTCAAGTTTCACCTAACAACAGTTTAAGAAGAATGGCCGCCGGTACTGCTGCTACTTTCGCTGTTGCTCTCAAGGAGCGCATGATGGATATGCCCGATGAACTCAACACGAAGAAGGAAATCGATGAGTATTTCAAGAATATTATGAAGGAACTCAAGGAGGAAATGAAGAAGGAGAAAATTGAGAATGCCGAAAAGAAGAAGAATGACAAGAAGAAAAAGAAGGATAATCTCGACGAGGATGGCAACGAGAAACCCAAGAAGCCGCTCAATAAGTATCAGCAGTTCATCAAGGATAATCAGGATAGGATTAGGGAAGAGTTTCCCGAACTCTCTAACACTGAAAGATTTACTAAACTCGCCGAAGAATGGAACAAGTTCAAGGCGACTCTAGTAGATAAGGAGGAGAAGGAAGAGGAGAAGGAGGAATCTTCTGACGAAGATAAGGAAGACAAGGAGGAACAGCCGAAAGAAGATGAGGAAAAGGAAAAGAAACCCAAAAAGGCCAAGAAGACCACCAAGAAGGGCGAGTAAATAACTATAGGATGCTATAGTTAGATAGTAGCACAGTCTATATCTATATTTATATTTTATATTTTATATTTTT
>SXGQ01888307.1_pt1 | contig 10687 bp, 5 predicted proteins | sample 3178371 | NCBI WGS metagenome assembly SXGQ01 (sample SAMN11356859, study PRJNA531348) | freshwater metagenome | isolation source: freshwater sample F1-20 | place: China: Fuxian Lake, Yuxi | collected 2017-12-25 | reverse complement strand
TGTCTTATTCTTTGCAATGCCCTGTCCATTGAAGAGGCACGTACCGAACCTGCACATGCCTGCCGGATCACCTGCTTCTACGGACTTTCTAAACCAAGCAGCGGCATCTGTGTAGCTCTGGCTGGTTCCCGATCCCTGGTAGTGGCAGCAGCCTAGCCAGCACATTGCGTCTGTATTGCCGGCTTCCACCGACTTTCGGAACCAATCGAAGGCTTGTGTCTTGTTCTCTGCAACGCCCTGTCCATTGAAGAGGCACATACCGAACCAGCGCATGCCTGCAGGATCACCTGCTTCCGCCGACTTTCGGAACCAATCGAAGGCTTGTGTCTTGTTCTCTGTAACGCCCTGTCCATTGAAGAGGCACGTACCGAACCAGCGCATGCCTGCAGGATCACCTGCTTCTGCGGACTTTCTAAACCAAGCAGCGGCCTCCAAATAGTTCTGGAGAGTTCCAGAGCCTTCATAGAAACACTCACCCAGCCGGTACATTCCTCCACTATCACGGGCCTCCGCAGCTCGTTGGTACCAGAGGAAAGCTTGTTGGGGCGAAGCGCGTAGCGGTGATAGGAGCGGTGTCGCCGGGCGGCCATTCTCGTAGAACTTGCCCAGCGCCACCATGGCCTCTGCATGGCCCCCCTCCGCGGCCTTTGTCAGCCAATGAAGAGCGCGCCCGTGGTCGGCCTCAACTGAAGCTTCAGCGTTGCCTTCGGCGTAGAGGTCCCCCAGCCAGCTGGCAGACTCGGTGTGGCCCATGCCAGCGGCTCGATCGAAGAGAGCCAGTGCTTTGGCCGCCAATTCGCGTCTGCGGCCGTGGCTGGTTTCTGCTGCTACGCACTCGTCCCACGCCGTACATGCCTCCTCGAAGAGATGAACGGGGTCAGCCGAACTTGATCGCGGTGGTGGGGCTCGGTCGCTCTGTGTTCTGGGCCGAGGCGATTGATCTCCCGACGGCTCCTCTCGATGAACCGCCCTGATCGCCTCGAGCAAGGCGCCGCCAGTTTGGATGCGTTGGTCCAATTCTTCGACAGCGCAGCGGCCCTTGACCAAGGCGTCAAGCCCGTTGGGCAGGCCTGGGCACGACGCATGCAGTTCCTTGAGTGTTCCACCCATCATGCGCCGGCCCGTGATGAGTTCGTAGGCAATGAGACCGAAGCAGAAGATGTCGGAGGCAGGGGAGCACGGCTCGCCTTGCTGCTGCTCAGGGGACTGGTATCCCGCCGTCCCACCGATGCTCGTCTGTCCCGTGTGCTCGCCGGATCGAGCCAAGCCGAGGTCGATCAGGACAGGATGCAGCATGCCATCGGCGGTCTGCTTCAGAATGATGTTGGCGGGCTTGAGATCCCGGTGCACGATGCCTGCCCGATGCAGATCGGCCAGGCCCTGCGCGATACCCAGCAAGACATGCATGATGGTGTCTGGCTGGAGTCGACCAACCGCATGCTCCCGCCGGATGAACTCCAGAAGTGTGTCACCAGGTACATAGTCAAAGACGATGTACCACTGCTCCCTGTGCGCATCGATCGGTCCATACTCCCGAACATGCACGACCGCGGTAGATCGAACGGCCTCAAGTTGTCTGAGTTCGTTGCTGATGTGGTCCTTGAACTGAGGTTTGGTGACCTTGATGGCAACCTTGGCATCTGTGTGAATGTTGGTCCAAAGGCTGACACTCCCGCCGCCGCCTTCGCCAAGTTCTCGCTCATACTTGAATCGCGTCCCCAGATGAGGGGCGAGAAAGTCCAGGGCGGCGCTGGAATTCCCCCGCGGTGCACCGCTCTGCACAGCAGTGGGTGCTGCACCAGCGATGACTTGACGCCGCAGCAGATCTCGACGCTGGACGTAGGTGGAGAATGTCAACTCACCCCGCCGGACCATAGCCTTCAACTCACGCAGTTCTGGCTGGCGTTGGCTCAACAGGAGCGTCCAGCCCTCTGGGAGCGCGCCGCGCTGAGCCTTCCACAGTGGGGCCCAGGTCTGGGTTGCAGCATCAAGCAACTCATCTTCAAGGTCCAACTCGCGGGCTGAGTACCGTGCCGCGACCTCAGCCCGCGGGACATCCAAGAAACTCCCCTCCGGATCGCGAAACCGACGAAAGGGAAGCAGATCAGCAGGGGTGCCCGGATCGGACATCCGAGCAAGATAGCGACGAACTCCGGGGGTAGAGAATTCTCCGCTACGTTCTAAAGAGTCGGCGGTGTGCAGTCACTTGGCTCATGTTGGGCCTGTGAATCTGATCGGTCTGGTGGTACCTTCCGGGCATGGGAATTCTGACGACTCCATGTCCGGGGCGCACGGCAGATGGCCGGGCATGCACACACCGCTTTTGGCGTCTTCTGCCGCGACCGGCGGCGTGTCCGCGGTGCACGGTCCCAACCGCGCCTGGCGTCTGCCCAGGCTGCCAACAGCCCATGAACTTTGGAGCTAAGGCATGCGGCCGCTGTGCTACTCCCGCGCCGCCGCAGGTCTTCGATGATATCTTCTGGTCGATCCCGGAAGGGTACTTTGCGCGGCGCATCGCGCTCACTCTGAAGCCCAGTGACGATCGCCGATTCATCGTGCCAGCGGGGGTGTCTGTGCTGGCCCTCATCGATGGGATGCAGCGTGACGTTGGCGCGACCGGACTGGACTACTGGACGGTTCTCTCGGCTCGCTTGAAGAGCGCGACCTTCGAGGGCGAACAACTTCGCACGGCCGTTGAGTCCCGTACCGGAGCTCGATCGCCGGTCCTGACCGTGGTGCTGGCTCGGCCCGGACCACACAGCATCATGATGGAGTGGGCCGACCTGCCGACCCGCTCCGGTCTGGCTGCCCAGGTGCAGTTGCAGCTTGATTTCGATGTAGCGTCCGTCGAGAAGGTGCTTCGAGCGTTCCTGCCGTCGCATGCCGAGGCGGTCAGTGTCGACGATGTCGAGAGTCGCGTGGCCAACAGTCTCAACGCATGCATCAGCGGCGCGCTGCAATCCTTTGGGCTCGACGAGTTGTCGGCGTCGGAGGCGCGGAATGCGCTTCTGGAACGGATCCGCCCCGCCTTGACATCGGGTTTGGAGGCAATGGGGCTTTCGCCTCGGTCCGTGACCATCACGCGCCTTGGAGCCAAGGAACTGGAGGAGATGCAACGGGAACAGGCCGGGGCGGAACTTGATGCGCGCCGGGTTTCGACGCTGCAGCTCCGCTCGCAGACGGAGTTGCGCACCCAGCAGGTGCTTCTCGAGCACCTGGAGTCGTTGGAGTCGATCGACGCGCGGAAGCAAGCGGTCATCATGGCGGCTGCGACGCGCACCGCAAGTGGTGAAATCCACGGTTTGCGGGAGCGTGATCGTGTCCAGAAGGTCATTCGTGACATGGAGCGCGCGCTTCAGGTCGAGCAGGTCATCTCGGAGGCTGACCTTGAGGACCTCATTGCGCAGCGGCATGATGCGGCGCAACGTGATGCTACGATCCGCTCGATCGGTCTTCGAAACTTGCTCCGTGAGCACGAATTGGCTGAATTGAAGGCTCGGCTCCATCATCAAGCCCTTGAGGGCGACGGTCGGCGTGCGGGGCAGGTCGCCGATGCCCAGACTCAGGCCGAGATCACCAAGATCCAAATGGAACTGCAGCGGCAACAGGCGGAATTCGGCCTTCAGTTGAAGACGCAAGAGGACCGAGTGGAGCAAGCTCGCTTGGATTGGGAGTCGCGACGCCGTGAGGAGCAAGCGGACGCTGATCACCGTCGCGCGGTCGATCGTGAAGCGCGAAAACAGGAGTTTGAGCTTCGTCTCATGGAGGTGCACGTGAAGATGTCGCCAGAGCAACTGGCGATGGTCCGCGGCATCGACCCGGAACTGGCGCGGGCCCTGTTCCGGAATGACCAGCGTGCAGCGGCCAGCGAGCAACTGGAAGCCCTGCAGAAGGCCGTTGAGACCATGACCCAGTCCCGAATCGACGAACTCAAGGCACAGGTTGCGAAGATGGAGGACGGTCAGACCCGCAAGGATGACCAGATGGCGGCTCTGCATGCGTCCACGATGAAGTCCTTGGTCGAACTCGTGGCCAGCCTTCGTCAAGAGAGCTCGCGGACGACCATCAACGTTGCCGGTGGCGCTCGAACCAGTCGGACCACGGATCGATGAGCGTCGCATCGGTCTGCCATGTCCATGGGCGACTGCCTGAGGGCCAGCAATTCTGTGAACATTGCATGCCGCCCGGGCAGCAGGGCGGCTCGCCTGGGGCTGTCTCATTGTCGGCGTGCGATGCAGAATCTCTCGGGCAGTTTGTTGCTGGTGATTCGACTGGTTTGCTGCGTACGGCGTTGCCAGGCTTCGGATTCGCGGCCAGATCGATCGGTGACCTTGAGTACAACTCAGGTCCGGTGCAACCCGGTGAGCGGTGGACGCTCAGGCTTCGTCTGCCACGCCTCCTTGGCAGGGCAGAGATTCAAGTCCGCGTGGCAGGGCAGAGTCGCTCGGTAAGCCTTGTGAATGGTGGCGAGCACGTCGTCCAATTTGAAGCGTTGATTGCTGGTACCCACCATCTGAACTTCCACGTCCGAACGGACACACGAAAGTTTGAAGGTGATGGCAGCATTGAAGCACGAGTCCGGGGGGTTCAAGGTGACCGCCCCTCGGTGAACGTCAACGCATCAGGCACTGGTAATCTCGTCAACGTCAACGTGGGCTCATCCGAGAACCCCGTTGGCTCTTGGCTGCTCTGCGCGCTGCGGGATCACCCACACGCTGCTGTGACCCTGCAGCCGCGCAAGAACACGGAGTGTGTGCCAAGCGTGGTCTTCCTGCGCCCTCCGTCCGGGCAAGTGTGCAGGCTGATCCGCGGCAATCGCAACATCATCGGGCGGGGCCCTCAGTCCCACATCGATTTGGTCCAGTTGGGACAACCCTCCGCCGAGTTGAGTACTGGCTTTTCGCGCGAAGCTCTGGAGCTCGAACTGCGTTCGTCTGGCTGCGTTCATCTGGCCGTGAGGAATCGCCTTGGTGCCCACATCAACGGTCAGCTGCTTGGGAAGGACCAGTCGAAGGACATCCCGCTGCATGCGTTCGAGAGCTCGCAAAAAATCGAGTTTCCTGGGGAGATCGTGGTCCGATTGAAGTCCATTTCGTCGCCGAGTGAAGGTGGGACCGTGCACAGTCCGTGGACTGAATTCGGGCACATCGCTCGTGATCACCGGGTGGGTGGATTGCATGTCCGAGTGGAGATCCTCGGAGAGCGCATTGACTTGTTTTGGGTCTTGGATGCGGTCTCTTTCCGTGATGTTTCTCCGCGCCTTCCTGGTGCGGGAATCGTGTTTGAACATGGCGAGTGCCTCTACCACCTCGACACCACGGGATTGGATCCGCTTGGGCGCACCGGGCCTGGGTCGGCCTTCCCGCTTGAGCGGGGGGCCGAATGGGACTTGCCTAGTGGTCGTTGGGGAGTTCCGTACAACGCCGATGGAGAAGTTCACGGATGATTCCTAGGGTCTCAGCATGTACAACGTGCGGAGGCATGGTTTCCGCGCACTCCTTGGTCTGCGCAGCGTGCGGCGCAGTTCGCAATGCCGTGCCTTCGACCGGTCCACAGGGCTCGCGTCGATCGGGCTTTTTTCGATCGGTGGCCGGCGCGTCATCCACAAAGCCGACGTCGGAGGAGGCGGCGCACGACATGCGCTCGATTCTGGAGCCGGATGAAGAGTGCCTTGTGGCTGTGTATGCCTCTTTGCTGACCTGTCCGCACGTCGCATCGAACCAGACCTACCGTGCCGTCGCTGGAAGCGTCTGGATCCACTGCTGCCTCTCACCGAATCCATTCGATGCTTATGCATCCCGACCGGTTGGTGATCATCGGCCGCCCTCGGCGGGCGGCAAGAGATCGCTGGGTACCGCGTGTCGACATTGCGAAGAGTCGCCGCCGGATGGTGCTTCAGGAACGATCGTCATGCCAATTGGCTTGCTTCGCTTTGCGGGGGCGCTCTCTGCGCTCGTTGGGGGACCATTGCTCGCCAGCCGTGATGTCGGTCGAATGGCCGCCGCGCGAGGCCGCATGCGTCAGTGTGCCGACTGCCTCCGAGCACCGGACTTTCTGGATGGCCCATTGGTCAGATCATTGATCGAACGTGCCCACGAGGTTGGTCGAGATCCGGCACTGCGAGGATTGGCGGCTGACGTGATGCGTGGCACGGTTGCCGCGGTCTTGGCGCACGAAGTCGGTCACCTGGTTTATGGTCACGTCGATGGCCCCACATCGCTCTTCGAAGTCAGCCGCAACGCGGAGCGGGAAGCGGACAGTTTTGCAGCCAGTGCATTGCTGACCATGCCGCATCCGGAGCGAGCACTGTTGGGTGCTGTCTTGTTCTGGGCTTGCGTCATTCATCACAGTCGACTGCACGGCGAAGAGAGAGCGATCACCCATCCACTCTCGGCCGAGCGATTGGACGCCATGATCCAGAGCATGCCGTCTGCCATGCGCACCCTCGACGCCGTCCATGTTCTCTCCGCCGCAGATCTACGTTCACTGGCGGGGGTTGAGTAACCACCGAGACATTTGTGGTACCAGGACCGTACCCGGGAGTTAGAAGAGACTCTTGCCCTCGACTACGGGATAGTTGCATGAACCGACCGGGACGTCGCCTACCCGTACGCCCTTGATGACGGCGTTGAGGGGGGGAGCGAAAATCAGGTGCAGCCCCTGGTCATCGGATGGACTCAGATCTGGCAGGTCTCCGAGCTTGGACATGGGCTTGGTGGCGTCGAACCGCACGCGAACCTTGTCCCTCTGGACCCAGAAGTATCCGATCGGCTTATAGGTGCGGCCGCTGGCGTCTACCAGCACCAACGGCTTGTCCTTGAATTGCTGCTTGAGTTCATGCAGATCGACCGCAGCTTTACCTCGCGTGACGTTCAGGCGGATGATCGCTGTGCCATCGGGGGGGTGGAAGCCCCGAATCATGGCGCCTTTGGAAGCGACGGAAAAGCCGCCCTTGAGAAAATCAGCATCACCATGCTTGAGGTAGTTGGCCTTCTTGCCCTCATAGGCGACGAAGTCGCCGATGTTGTTGAGATTCAACTGCAGCGGGCTGACCGAGTTCACGTTGTCGATGCCATCGGCGCCGTCGGGAATCTCGCGAGCGATTGAGAAGTCGACCCGCTCCTTGGAGTCGCTTGAATCGGAGACGATGGTCCCGCGGTGGTCGGCCTCCGCCTTTCCACTGGCGGGCTCGTGATCCTTCATCACGATGCCCGCTGGCAATTGACGTGCCAGCCAGTCAGAGGGGAATGCATAGCCGAAGGGCGCCCATCCGAAAAACCACCACGCCCAAAGACCGGCTGCCGCCAGCAACAAGGTCAGCCCCAGGCCAGTCGTCAAGACGGTCCCGATGAACCGCCACCCCAGACGGTGCGATGTTGCCCATGCACATCGCCGGAACCATCGCTTTGCTTCTGTCCTGTCACGGATGCATCCTGTCCCCCACCAGAGTCTCCAGCCAAGAGAATGCATACAACGAAGGTCGCCTCGCTCAGACCCTTCGCGGAACCAGTTCACTGCTTGGGCCAAGTCCTTCGGGCGGTGGACGCCGCGTTCCAAGGCTCTGGCGAGGTGCCACATGGCTCGAGGATGTCCAGCTGAGGCGGCGTCATTGACCCAATCCGTCGCTACGGCATCAGATCGCGCGACTCCGAGCAGTCCCCGACGATAGATCTTGAAGAGTTCGAACTTCGCATCGGCGTTGCCTGCGTTGGCTGCCGAGCGGAACAACTGAAGACTCTCCTCCCATTCATGATCTACACCGTTGATAGTGGCCTTTAGTCGTCCGAGCTCAAACTTCGCCCGTACATCGCCGGACTTGGCAGCTCGTCCCAGCCACTCAGCCGCTTCGCGAGCGTTCCCATTGAGAAGCGCCAGCCCAAGGTCCCGCATGGCTTCAGGGTCGCCGGCTTCGGCGCGGGACCTTATGCGCCTGACTTCACCCTGAAAGAAGCCGAGTCGACGGCTGCGGATTGCCGACGGAGTTGGAGCCGGTCGTCGAACCAGCGGAGATGCACTCTTGCTGCGCTCGCTGGTTTCCTCCAGGCGCTTCAACGCTTCGACCAACTGTCGCGCATCCTTGAACCGTCGATGGGGATCTGCATCCAGACATCGATCCTTGATCAACTCATCAAGGCCCGCTGGCATGCCGGGACAAGCTTGGTTGATGTCGATCAAGCGCGCACCTGCGAACCTCTTTCCCGTTGTGAGTTCGTAGGCAAGTCGTCCGAAGCAGTACACGTCCGACGCAGGCGTGCACGACTTCCCCTGCTCCTGCTCGGGTGACTGGTAGCCTGGGGTTCCGCCGATGATCGTCTGGCCGGAGGTCGCCCCTGACCGGGCCATGCCGAGATCAATGAGCACAGGGATCAACTCGTGGGCATCTTCGGTGGCACGAAGGATCACGTTGTTCGGGGTGAGGTCACGGTGAACCACTTCCTTGGCGTGGAGGCTGGCGAGACCTCTCGCGAGACCCTCGAGGATTCGCCAGAGTGCAGCAGGGGAGACCGGGGCGCCAGCACCATTCGACATGTACTGCCTGAGTGTGCGCCCGGGTATGTAGTCAAACACGATCCACCAACGGCCGGAGTTGTCGTCGAAGGCTCCGCAGTCCCGCACGCGGACCACGTATGGAGATGAGATCAGTTCAAGGTGCTTGAGTTCGGCCTTGACCAATTCATTGAACTGTGGATGAGTGATCTTGACCGCGACTTCCGCGCCGGAGTCCTCTTTGCGCCAGAGGCTCACGCTTGCTGTGCCGCCCTCTCCAAGTTGCCGAACGAACTTGTACCGCTCTGTGATGCTGGCTGGGAAATCGACCTGCACTGCAGTCGACGCAGCAGAGGACTCTTTGCGCGCGACGCTTGGAACCAGCGTCGGTGCCGCGCCTTCCACGACTTGGCGCAGTTGTTGCTCACGCCGCTCGATGTAGGCGGAGTAGGCCAGATCCCCGCGCCGGACTCTCGCCTTCAGTTCCCGAAGTTCCGGTTCGCGTTGGCTCATCAGGGGTCGCCACTCCTTCGGGACCCTGTTGCGCAGGTCCTCGACCTTCCAAAGTTGAATCCACTTCCCACTCCGAGGCTCAAGCCACTCGTCCTCAAGGTCCAGATCGCCCGCACGCAGCCGTTCTTTGAACTCAGTCTTCGGAATGTCATAGTGCACATCCTTCGGATCGCGGAAGCGCCGAAATCGAAGCAGGGGACCTTGGGCGATCTGGTCTGACATGAATCGCTAATGTAACCAACTCAATCGGCTGGCTATTCACTTGATGTTGATGTGCCTACGAGTCCCGTTTCGGCGTTGGACTGAGTCGGCTGTCTCCATGCCGTGCCGCCGGAGAGCTTGACGCGTGTGTCAAGCCGACGCTTTAGAGCTTTACACAGCATACGGCCCGTTCCACAGACGTCCCAAAACGAAAACAGCGCGCGCCAACAGGACAATAGCGATCAAGCCAGCCCCGGCCGTCAAACCAAGCAACAGCCAGCGATTCATTCTGGAGCGCCTGCTACGCATCCAGCGTTTGAGTTCACGGGCGCGCCTTTCGTCGCGGGGAACGCCGAGCCCCTGTTGAAGTCTTCGAGACAACTCCGCAGCCGCCGGAACGCTTCCATGAAGCGTTCTCGCTGCCTCCAGCAGTTCCGTGCCTTTGGAAGCGCTGTGCGGCACGCGTACTCCATCGAGGTAAAACCGACCAAGGGTACAGAGCGCCTGTTCGTGATTTGCGTCTACGGCACGACGCAGGAGTGTCAGAGCCAATTGTTGGTCGGCGCGGGTTCCGTTGCCTAGGTCGTAGCAACAAAACAGGTTGAACATGGCGTCCCGGTCGCCGCGTTCCGCGGCGCGGAGGTACCAGTTGAACGCTAGGTCTAGGTCAACGGCAGCGAGATCACCGTTGGCATAGCGGTCACCCAGCCAGTTCATTGCCGGTCCATGTCCCTTTTCGGCTGCGAGTTCAGCAAGCCTCGCCGCTTCGAGATTACTCTGCTTGACTCCAAGCCCATCGAGATACAACTTGGCGGCAGCGAGCAGCGCAGAAGGATGACCAGTCTGGGCAAGTTCTAATATTGCTCGCCGTGCTGCCTTTCTTGATCGGCGTAGCCCTCTACCGGACTCCAACAGTTGACTGAGAAGCCAGCCTGCGTCGTCGCTTCCCGCGCAAGCTGCGCGCTGGATTCAAGATGCTGCTTCCTTCGGACTGTGATCCAGGATGCTCTTGCCATACGCTAGCATCTCGTCAGCAGTGCCGTCATGAGGCGCTTGAGGCAAGCTCGGCGACCCGGACTCATCCGACTCGTACGGTACGTGCTTCACTGATCGCTCCGGGGGAATGTTGGGACGATTCGTAGCGGGCGACTTTGACCCGTCAAGAACGACCGCCCGGCCCGACGCCAAATCCCGCGCCTTGAGCCGAGGGAAACCGTCTACATGGAATTCGGCGCTGACTTCAATAGAGTTCAGGCGACCAGCCGTTGAACCCACATCGGAGAGCTCTAGAACACCAAGGCTGATGTTCCGCGAGGCGAGTTGGTGCTCGCCCTGCAGGACGTGGATGGTTACGCTGGTCTGGTTGGCGGCCGCGGTCGAGAAGACTTCCTTCCTGGCGGTCGGGATCGTGGTGTTGCGTGCGATCAGCGTGGTCATGACGCCACCGAGCGTCTCGACGCCCAGCGAGAGCGGGGTGACGTCGAGC
>SXGQ01855108.1_pt1 | contig 10687 bp, 11 predicted proteins | sample 3178371 | NCBI WGS metagenome assembly SXGQ01 (sample SAMN11356859, study PRJNA531348) | freshwater metagenome | isolation source: freshwater sample F1-20 | place: China: Fuxian Lake, Yuxi | collected 2017-12-25 | reverse complement strand
GTTTCTAAAGTATCAAGCCAAATTGTTTGTTCCGGAGTATATGGGAATTCGGGGTAAATCGGTGTGGTAGTATTGATTGATTGATTCATGGTATTACCTTCTATTGATTGCCGGATTGATTTGGAATTGCTGGTACTACTGGGAGTGCTTCTACTTCTGGAGTTAGATTAGTAAACACTCTGTCAGGATACTTGCGCATAAATTCTACTATCTTCTCGAAGGTATATCCATGCACATCATTTAGCTGGGCTAGAGATTCCAGTGTTTTAGTAATTGGCTTTCTGGACTTAGTTAGTATTCTCACTTCTACTGGTGGAGATATAGCACCAAAATTAGATTTTAATTGTAGTTTTTTCCAGACATACATAGGTAAAGAGGTAGTAAATTTGATAGGCTCTGCATCTGGATATACCATTACATGATATACTGCGACATTAGTATAATTGGGATTTGATACAGAGTTACCATCTGGTCGAATGCCCAGAGACTCCATTGCTACCCCTAGGCAGCAGTAGTTACCATCTCCCTGTAGGCAGCCAATACCTTGTTCTAATTTGCCGGACACCAGTAATTCCATCCATGCCAATTGCTCCGGAGTAAATGGGAAATTTGGAAAGGTAGCAGTTTTGGGAGTCTTTTTCATATTACAGCACCTCATCTGTATCAGTGTTCAGGTTAGTGAATACGCTAGTAGGATACTTCCGGATAAAATCTGCTATTTGCTTGTGGGTATACTCGTACTCGTCATTCAATTCTACTAGAGACTTAAAACAGGTAAGTGCTATCGGATCCTTCTTTAAGTGCCTTGGTACTGCTATCTGCGGGTATAATGCACCAGCTCCAGAATTCATCTGTAGTCTGCGTATTGCTTCCGGAGTTAGTGAACCTGATGCTTCTGTAGCAGTATCTCCATTTTCTGCGGGGAATTCAAATACTGCTGCTGCCTCAAAATCGGAATTGTAGTTTCCAGTAAATCTGACTGGTTTGATTCCCAGTGAATCCATAGCGACTCCGAGACAACAGAATTTGTTATCTTGCTGCAAACAGAATTTGCCTTGCTGGTACTTGCCAGAGTCCAAATCTGCTAACCATTGCAATTGTTCCGGAGTATATGGAAACTCTGGATACTGTGGTGCTGGAACTGCTGGAACTTCTGAGATTGTATTCATTCTATTGATTCCTATTGATTGGGATTGATTGGGACTATTTTACTTTACTGCCTTGCGCTTGTTTTATCAATTGCACTAACTCGTCGCGGCTTAGTATATTATACCATCTGGAATTGGGATTCAGTCCTACTGTTGCAGGTGTACTTGCCGATACTGTAGCAAGTGTAAACTGTCTGTTATACTTTAGTAATTCCATATCTTCGGCATATATGCACAAGCTAGTTTGCTTGGTTCCGATTATGGTGAATATACCAAGTTCGTCTATCTCATACGAGGTGATTTGGTACAGTGATCGAATAGAAAAGTCTTTCCAATTTGGTATCTCTGTAGGTGTCACGGGGTTAGTATCTCCTGTAATGCTGCTTGAGAATTTTCATTCAGCAGGATATTGTTTCACAGTTCTAGGCAATTGTCAAGAACTATTTTCCACTAACTCGAATTGTCCAGAACTATTTTGTACTCCTATGCGGGACTGGGCAAGGTGCTAACTACTATCTAGCGATCCCTGTGCAGGGTGCAGGGTGCAGGAGAGGGGGGCTATTCCCTGAATTTGCCTCTTTTTCTATTCTCCTATTCCTACTACTACTTGCTACTATCCCAGTCTCCCACTCCGGTACTACTTACCCTACATTCCTACGATTCCTTGATGTCTATTTATATACCCTATTTAAAATTATTTTAATACAAAAATTAAATTCAAAATACTACCTAGCAGGTGGAATAGAATATAGGATAGATACTAACTGGACTGGGAGAATTGCACAAGGCAGGTAAATAGGGAGAGACACGGTAGAATCTGCGCCCTGCATCCTACATAGGGATTGATTGAATGGAGATACTATCTTTAGAGAAGAAACGTACAATTTATTACCTGAATCCAAGGCAAAAAAAAGGGTAATCCAGTTTCCCAGACTACCCTTTTTTGTACTACCTTGCCTTGCTACCAAGCTACTAGAACAGGTTAGCAGTTTCTACCAGTTCCGGTTCCTTTGCCAGTTCCAGTCTCTCCAGCAGGTAACCAGTTACTTCCAGCAGTTCTGCCTGTTGTTCAGCAGTAAGGTGATTCGCATACCAACCCTCGATATTAGCGCGTACCAGATCAAGCCCCTTGATATACTTCCGTACACTCAGGACACCGAATCGGCCTGTAACCATCTTCTGCATGGCTACTACGCCCTTCTCAGTCTTACCGATAGCTTCCAGATACTTCCCGAAAGACTCGGAGACCTCATCAAGTAACTCTTTCGAGTAGGTCACGCCACCAGCAGAAGTTCCGATTTTGCTCAGTCTATCTGCTTCCGCTGCTGCTGCTATCTGCCAGTTACAGTTAGTAGCATTCAACTGGCTACCAGCATTTACTAGCGAGCGTCCGTATTGGTCGATCAAGGTACTAATCATGCTTTGCAATACCTTGTTCTGCTGCTTCCCTTCTGGTGTCTCCAGATCAATTGAGAAACCAAGAGCGGCAGGGGTAGGAACTGGCAGGGAGTAGGTTTCGGTCTTACGCTTGAAAACTACTACTACCGGATCAACCTCGTTACCTTCCTCGTCTTTCTTATTCTCAAGATCAAACAGTATCTTGCGGTCTCCCTCACCAGTTAATACTGGTATCTGTGCAGCGATATTATCTGGTGTGTGGGGAAATCGGCGAAAGTTGTACTTGAAAGAAACAAGGATATGGCCTTCTGGTACTAGCTGAACAATTGGAGCAATTTCACTTGACTCCATATCAATTACCGTGTCATTCATTTTAGATACTCCTGTGATGTTAAAGAATGGACACCCAAGGTCTGAGTGTTCGCTCATATTAGCAGAATGCGGAAACCTTGCAAGGAAACTATTTCCCTAGCATTGTGGTATTACATTCTGACTGTTAAAGAGCGTTGGGAAATACTACCCCATTGCCAGTATAGAGTATTAACTACTCTTGTCAAGCCCCTGCCATCAAAAATCCTGGCATCTCTGCCAGTCCTAAACTTCGACCTGGCACTACTTCGGCTTCGACCTGGCATCACCTAAAACTGGGTGAAACTGGAGTAAACTTCTACTCCATCTGCCAGTGTACCAAGTTAGTATCTCGAATGCAATAGATTTATTAACTTTATTTTACATGCGAATGAGAATCATTATTACTTGGGGGCTGCCGACCCTTTTCGTTTTTCCCAACGCGCGCATCCTTAATCCCTCTACTAAAAATTTCTAAATTTTTTGACATTAGGAAATAACCTGATATAGTATGAGCCTAGGACAGACACGGTAGTATCTCGCATTTAGGGACGATATCTACTAACTGAGATAGCAATGGGAGTTAGTGTGGGAACACATACAGTACTAGATAAAAAAGAAGTAGCTAGCCTATTTGGTAACTCAAATAAGCAGCAGGCAATGCTATTGCTAGGGAAGAATATTCCGGAATCAGCGGTGGCAGAATTACTAGGTGTTACTCCAGCGTTGATTAGCCAGTACAAAAGTGATCCTGTATTCCGGGAAGGAGTGAGGGAGTTGCTAGTGGAGCAAAGTCTAGCGGCCAAGGTAAGAGATGACCGACTGGACGCACTGGAAGATCTGGCAATAACTCAGGTAGAGAAAACTCTGGGCCTACTGTTGCGGCCGACTGATGTCTTAGCAGCACTCAAAGTAATAAATGGACTTCAGCGTAGAGGTACTACTCCACTACCCCGGGATCAGGATACAGATACTGGAAACAATGTAGTACAACTTAGTATACCAAAAGGTATTACCGAGATTGCACTAGCAGTTAAATTAAACAGCAACCAAGAAGTAATAGAAGTAAACGGACAGGAGCTAAGGACTATGCCATCTGCTGATGTAGCTAAGCAGGCAGCATTGAGACTACCACATGGCACCAAAACAATTACAGCAACAGCAGACTCTCCAATTATTTAAGGAGAAACAAGTAGCACTTGCTACTGAATCCCTGGAGAAGTCTAGCAACTTTTTACGTCTGGTAAAAACCACTCAGAAAGCAAGAGTGTTAAGTAAACTCATTCCTATGTACCAAATAGAAAGTACTCTCTAGTGCCGCAAGATAATTCCGCAGTACTACAGGAGGATGAGTATACCCCAGCGTACTTCAAGCCGGGAGAGGTATTAGTACAGGCAAGAGATAATATGAGTTTCCTAGGGGGACTCTGTTTACCAGAGATCTGTACTGTACCTTTTCCGGCTTGGTATCTATACATATGGGGTATAGTAATCCAAGCAATAATCGCGGCAGGCAAGAACTTTGGTAAGTTTGCTATTGCGTTGCCAAGAGGACATGCTAAGACTACTGTAATAAAACTGCTTATAGTTTGGATTATACTGTTCTCCAACAAGCGGTTTATTCTGGTAGTTGGTGCTAGCTTAGACTTGGCACAGAATGTAATAAAAGATGTGGCCGATATACTAGACTCTCCAAACATCCTGACTGTGTTCGGGAATTGGCGAGTTAGTATGGAGAAGGATACAGAAGAACTAAAGATATTTAATTTTCGCGGCAGAGCTGTAATACTAAAAGCTATCGGCACTGGAGTAAAGCTCCGAGGTATTAACGTAAAGAATGCGCGGCCAGATGTTATTATCTGTGACGACATGCAGACAAAAGAGGACTCTGAATCTGAGATTGTATCCAAGAAACTAATAACTTGGTTTGTTGGTACACTGATGAAAGCTAAGTCTCCTAGAGGTTGTGTGTATCTATATGTTGGTAATATGTATAGAGACATTCAAATGGGAGGTAGTACTGGCAAACTGTATACTTGTATTCTCCGGAACTTGCAACTAAATCCTAGCTGGGTGAGTTTAATAGTTGGTGGAATCCTAGCAGATGGTACAGCACTGTGGGAGGAAGTTCAGCCACTAGAGCAGTTGCTAAGTGAATACAATATGGATGCTAGTATGGGCCAAGCAGACGTATTCTTCGCAGAAGTACTGAATGATCCTAAGTGCGGTAGCGGCCAGTTCTTTGATTTGTCCAAACTACCACCATTTGGTATTGATCCAGCAGTGGACTTGAAACTTGGTAGCTTTGTGATGATAGATCCATCACTAGGTAAGAAAAGATCTGACGCACAGATAGTAGCAGAGTTTGAAGTATATGATGCTCCTATGGGAGACTTGCACTATCCAGTAGATATTATAAAGAATGTGCATTTTAAGCAAGTATCTGCGCCCGATCTAGTGGAATTTGTAATAGAATTGTGCACTAAGAACAAAATTCCACTAGTTTGTGCTGAATCTGTGGCGTACCAAGGTACTCTTTTGCAGTGGTTCGAGAAAATAGTACAAATTAAGCGGGCAAATGGTGAGTTTGTCCCAGATATTAAATTTTTACCTATAGCTCCAGGTGGAAGAACTAAAAATTCAAGGATTATTAACTGGTTTAAACGGCTAATGTCCGGTAGAAGTAAAGTACATCCCGAAAGTCTGTCATTGGTACTATCTCAAATTCAAACATTTGATCCCATGACACAGAATAATGTGGATGACGTAATAGATACCGGAGCATACGGGGAAGATGTTGTACTAAATTACCCTACTGAGCTTATGTCTACAGAGATATACTCATTAGATCAAACTGAATATAGTGTTGTTGAAAATAACTGGGCTTTTTAGGAGTTACTTATGGACGTAATGAACCAATTGGAAGTACCAAGAGCTACTGACCATCCACAGAAACAAGATGTTAAAGCAGCCAAGAATAATAACTTCACCCAGGCAGTACAAATCTCTGCACAGTCGCAGCGTATGGTATCAGAGCAATTGGCATCTGACTATAATAAGTTCCCTATGGTTAGTTTCCGTCTGAGATACCAACTCCTGGACTTAGCCTACTACATGGAGAACTCGGAGCATCTGAAAGAAACTAATGCTTCACGAATCATAACTACTCTGTACAAAGAGATGGAATTGCCTATCCTGCAGCCAAATATAGATGCTGCTTTGGGTAGTCTAGTTAAACTCTACCTGGTAACTGATCCTATGTTCCAAGCAGTGAATGATGATACTTCAGATGAAGCGGCGCAGGCAGCTGCTAAACAAATGGATGCTATCATCTCAGAGAACTCCAGGATGACTGGTTGGAAAAGACAATTTACTATCTGGCTTAAGAATAGCCTGAAGTATAATATATCAGGGATAGAGGTAGATTGGATAGTACGCAAAGGTTTCCACTTTAAGACTGATCCGCAGCAAAGTCTGACTCAGGCAACAGTTAGCAATGTTTTGCGGGCAGGCAATGAAGTTATGTCACTTCCTATGTATAACACTTTCTTTGATACTAGTGTTAGTCCTGCCGATGTACACAGTAAGGGAGACTACGCTGGCTATGTAGAGAAGATCTCATTTACTAAATTGCACCAATGGGTAGCGGATCAGTTAGCTGCTGGCAAAACTCTGATGAATGTGGAAGCAGATGGTAAGTTGTGGAGAAGTAGCACATACCACAATTGGCACATTGTACCAAAGATGATAAAAGATATTGTACTAAATTCATCTACTGACTGGGTTAGCTACTTTACTGCTGATGCAATCCCAATGCAAGGTAACTCCAGGGAGTATGAGAAGGTAACCTACTACCGTCGTATTATACCAGCTATGTTTAAGATTACTGGTATTCCAGATGGTAACAATGTCCAGGTGTGGAAGTTTGTGGAAATAAATGGTGTGCTGGTATTAGCAGAACGTAGAACTAATGCACATAACTATTTACCAACTGTATTCTGCCAGCCAGTAGAAGATGACCACGGCACACAGACTAAAGGACTTGGTAGTTTACTGCTGCCATTCCAGAACCTTACTGGTACCATGTGGCGCGCGCGTATATCCAGTTTAGCACGGGCAATCTCTGACAGACTGCTGTATGATCCAACCCGCATATCAGAGAAGAACATCAACTCACAATTGCCTACAGCTAAGATTCCAGTACGCCCAGGCGCCTACGGTAGCAAGATATCAGATGCGGTACAGTTATTGCCGTATGATGATAGAAATGCCCAGATGCTACACCAAGATATAGGAGCAGTTCAGCGTTGGTCTGAGGATGCTGCACATATTAACAAAGCTGAGCGCGGGCAGTTTACTAAAGGTAATAGAACGCTTGGGGAATATTCTGATATCCAGAATAACGCATTCGCATCTCAGATGGTAATGGCGCTGGTAATTGAACACCAGGCTATGACACCAATCAAGGCGATGATTAAGATTAACATCCTGCAGTACCAGACTAACACTACACTCACTGCACCTAATACAAACAAGAGTGTGGTGATAGCACCGGATAAATTGCGGGATGCTATTATCGAGTTCCAGTTAGCAGATGGACTGATTAATAAAGATCAGATGATGGGATACTCGGAGATAATAGAAACCTTCCAAGTACTTTCTCAAGACCCAGAAGCTCGGGCCAGGTATGACATAGTAAAAATGATGGTGGATACTCTGGCATCTCGTGGTAGTCCGATTAAGATGTACGCATACCAACAGACTGCGGATGCCGATGGGAACCAGGTGCCAAATAGAGCTGTGCCGTCGATGCCAGTGTGAGAACTACTATAAACTGAGGATGTTACATGCCAACTACTCCTAGCAGAGATAGAAACCTAAACGATTTAGAAATACCAAAATTCACGGAAGTGCAATTGCAGTTCTTTGAAGATATGGTACAATTAGTAATACAAGAGAGAGCTAATCTACCAACTAATCATGAAGGTAATGAGTTGTTTACTTGGCAGTTTAGTCACTTGAAGCGTATTCAGCAAGAGTACGAATGGCTTATATATATGAGTAAAGCTGTTGAACAGGCTGAACGCAAAGAAAGAATACATGAAGAAGTGTATGATCCTCAGAAGGAACTGATGGAGCTGGAAGATGGAGAAGCAGAAGTACTAACAGATGAACAAATTATTAACTTACTCTAGCAGGAGATAGCTATATGTCAGGACCAAATTTTGCAGGTGTACCACACAATTTTGCTTTCACAGGAACAGGTGGAGATAAAACTCCAATGTCACCTGATAACCAGCATGCTACTATTCCAGTACCAGCAGGTGAGCAAGGTAATGTAAATCCAGGTACTAATCCACTGGATGCTAAATTAGCACAGAATCAGAAAAAGGAGGGATCATCCCCTCTTGATAGATTCAAGCCTTTCTTTGATAATACTCCCAAGCCAGAGTTAAAACCTGGGGATGCAGGATATGTGGCACCAGTAAAACCAAAGCCTACTATTCTAGATGCTACTCCCGAAATGTTGGTTAAGACGGCTGAAGGACTAGATTTTACTAAGGATATCCCAGAGACAGTACTAAAGCCCATTACTGAAAAGTTGGGTGCTGATGCAGCTAAGGCTATCCTGGGGTTAGTAAATCATGTGGGTAGACAGGGATATGTTCAAGGTAGTAGCTTAGCTATAGCTAGTGCTAAAACTGCCTTAGATTCTGTAGGCCCACAAATCACTACTGCTGATGCCATGAATGCAGTAACACTACGAGAAGCTAACTCGAAGCTAGTAACGGATCACCCACACTTTGCGGCTCCGGAACTGAATTCAGTAGCTCAAGGATTGCAGAAGTTATTTCTGTCTAAACAACCAGATTTAACTCCTACACAGCTAGCGGAATTGACTATCGGTTATTTCCAAGCTGGCGGCGGAACTCCAGTACCAAAGAAAGAAGAAAGTACAGAACTTCAATCTAGTATCGGAGACTTTTTCAAAGGCTTATCTTAGGTCAATAACTTAAACGAGGTACTACAATGCAATTTTATACTTCGGCTAATATACCAACCGATCTGGCACAGCGTAGTTTTGCTGCTGGCATCGCGCGTATTATGCCAAATGGTATGGCACCACTATTTGCTTTGTCTGGCTACGCTAAAAAGAAAGTAGCTAAACAAATCGAACATGGTTTCTGGACAAAGACTGCGGTATTTCCATCAGTAACTGTGAATGGTTCTCACGGTACTGGTGTTACTACCCTTGCTGTTGATGACTCTTCGCAGATAGTAGTTGGTAATCTTCTGCGTTACCAAGCTGCTTACGGTGGTACACATACTACCCACGCAACTCTGGCAGAAAATCTCCTGGTAACTGCTATTAACTCTACTACAGAGATTGTAGTAACTCGTGCGTATGCTGGCACCACTGCACAGACTATCGCAGATAATGCTGTACTGATTTCAATTGGTACTGCATTTGAGCAAGGTTCTAATGCTCCTACTAGCTTGGCGATCGTAGCTGCGCGTACACTTAACTTCGCGCAGATCTTCCGCAATGCCTGGGATATGACTGGAACTCTGGCAGCAATCCAGATGGAAATGGGCTACAATTCAGTATCTGAAAATCGTGCTGATTGTGCTAGCTTCCATGCACAAGACATTGAGAAAGCAGCAATGTTTGGTGTGAAGTCTACTGGTGGTACTCTTAACGGCCGTCCTATCTTCACTATGGATGGTATCGAAAAGCGTATCTATGATTCTGCTCCTGCGCAACTGCATGAGATGGGAGCTACTACTACCTATACTCAATTGGAAACAGTACTTGATCCAGTATTCGATCAGATGACTGACTCCATGAATGGCCAGCATCGGGTACTGCTGGTAGGTGGTACTGCTCGCCGAGTTATCAATAACATCGGTCGCCTGTCTGGTACTTACCAACTTACCGATGGCCAAACTGGTTTCGGTCTGCAATTCAGTACCTTCAAGATAGCACGTGGTACTTTTACCATGATTGAGCATCCACTGCTGAATAGTCATACTGACTGGAAAAAGATGGCAATCTGTCTTGATCTTAGCTCATTTGACTTTGCTTACCTGGAAGGTCGTGATACTTTCCACACTGATATCAACACCCGTGGTATGGCTACTAACGGTCGTGATGCTATCGGTGGTGTACTGACTTCAGAGTTAACAACTGAGTTGGTAAACCCATTTGCCTGCGCAATGCTGTATAACTTCACAGCTGCCGCAGCTTAATAACTTCTGCTAGGAAGTTGGAAAATTGGGCATTACTTCAAGTATCTCCAAAATATTTTGATGCTAATGCCCAATCTTTTCTCTCTTTAGGTAAATAGTTTATGCCAGTCACGCTACAGAATATCTCAGATGCTGCTATAACAGAAACAGGACGGTCAGATAAGACTGCTCTGGCTGATCGCATGGCAGCACATGGTGTTATGTTGGCGCACTCTTTAGACTATTTTCCTCAAGACAGACAAGAAGATAATAATGTCCTGCCTAGTTCTGCAGCTGCTACCATGACTAAAGCATTGCCTACTAGATTCAGGAAATTCAGTTTAATAGAACCACTACAGTCTACAGGAATACGGTATGCTGTTGGTGCTAAACGGGTGTTTGTCGAGAAAGATCCTAGTGCTATCTTCTCCTTTGAAGGGGAGCTGATAAAGGAATACTACTATATCCAAGGTAGTAACGTATTTCTGGAATCTGCAGATACTATCAACCGATTGCGGTGGTTGTGGTACCAGTATCCTGATCTTAGTTCTATGTCTAATTAT
>SXGQ01189440.1_pt1 | contig 10687 bp, 3 predicted proteins | sample 3178371 | NCBI WGS metagenome assembly SXGQ01 (sample SAMN11356859, study PRJNA531348) | freshwater metagenome | isolation source: freshwater sample F1-20 | place: China: Fuxian Lake, Yuxi | collected 2017-12-25 | reverse complement strand
TTAAAGAAAAGATTAAGAATGAGGTTCCAAATTCGTATGAAACTCAAGAAAGTCATACCAATTACATAAGTGCTCTTGATGAAGCTAAGAATACGTTCGAGAAAAGTGATCCCAGCAATCAAAATTGTCGCATCTTGATTTGGTTTACAGATGGCGTTTTTGATACCAACGATTCAGATAAAGCTGAGGAAGTTTCACAAGACGTGAGAAGACTTCAGGGTGCAATTTGTTCGACTGGTGGAATAGCAAGTGCATTTTCCAAATCTGATATTAATACGTTTGTTGTTTATCTAAGCCCAGATGATCCCGACCAAAAGCGAAGTGGCGTGTCGCAAGACGCTATGCAGGCAATTACTGGGGATGGGACACCATCTTTTGACATAGGAGGATCAGAAGCACGACAGCCTCAAACTCCATGTCAGGTTAACTCGCGCCACCTCGGCGAAGTTATATCGGTTGACGACGCGGACCAGTTGCTTGGGTATCTCACAGACTTGGTGCCGACTGCAGATGGTGGCATTTCTGTGTTTCCAGGTGACTGTCCAATTGAAGGCAATACCGGCGAATCTTTCGCCCTAATTGATGGACATTTAATTGAGTGGATATCGATTACTTCATGGAGTGAAACGGTAAAACTTGATTCACTATCAATTGTCAGTGTTGGTGGCGAAAGTCTGAACCTGGATCAGATTTTTCAGGTCGGTGAAGATGGGAATGAAAGTGGGCGACTAGTCAAGATCTATCCCAAGGCAGACGATGCGTCTCGTGGGTTGTTGAAGGCTGGTTGGAAATTGTTGATTGATAAGTCTGGCCCAGTGTGCGTGAGGCTTAAAGTGAGGGATCTCTCATTTGTATTGGCCGATATTGAAACTAAATCGGACCAAAATTTACCTCTATATCTTTTTGAGGGCAGTCGTCTGCACTTTTTTGCCGGTGATAAGGAGTTAGCAAGGAGTGAGGCACTAAAAAATCCGTTGTTGCGAGGCGAGCTTGAAGTTGACTTCGGTGAGTTTTTGCCCGTGCCTAAACGTATGGAAGTGAAAGTAACAGTTGAAGGTGCTTTTGAACTGATTCCACCTAATTGTCAAATAAAAGTTGATTATGAAGGTCGTGAGTCGCCAACAGAGGCCATATTCTCAACCGAATGCAAAGTTAAGCCAGCTCGATTTGAAGATACAACGATTGACGCCTCTTCATTTATTGATGAACTCAATAAATGTGAGGTTGGTGAGTGGCGAGTCGCAATTGATGGAATTCCACAGGACAGACCGCAAAAAAGTTTAAGTAAGGGCAGTAATGAATTCTTATTGTCAGTGCGAACAATTGAGCCCCCAAGCAATATGAACAGGTTTTGTCGTCCAAATTTTGTTGCGTCTATACAGATTTCGACTACTGATGGTGCAAAATCAGAAATAGGTACGTTGATCACAATTGAATTGAAGCGCAGGGGCAATCCATCATTGGCAATATTTTTTGCCTTGATTGCGACGATAATTGTTTCGCTACTCTCTTTGATATTGCTTCAAACAATTAATCGACTAACAGTTAAGACAATTGATCCAAATAATTTTTATGGATACGAGACAGAGTGTGAGCTTGTTGGAGATGAGACAGGCCAGGCTTCAACTGTTTGGCCAGAGGAAAACTTTACATCTCGCACATATGTCGCTGATCCGGACCTGTTGCAGCAACTTAAATCAAACGCCTCACGCACCAACTTGAGCGTTGGATCTTTAAAATTTGATCGAATATTACCAAAGTTTTTTAGACCATTTGAAGAATCGCGTTTAGTTCTGTCCAATCAATACTCCGCTAGTTTTTGGCGTGCCAACCGTTATGACGATGGTCTTAGTATTTCGTTTCCGAAAGCGATTATTCTTTCAGTTAGCAATATCGAGTCGAGCTTTTCGCAGAAAAGAAATCGAGCAAAGGTAACAGTGATCGTGCCAAAGCGAGGCCTTGGTTCGGGTTATGAAGGCGCTCAACAGTTAATTCGTGATAAGTGTGATGAGCTCGCAAACAAACTTTTGCCGATTTTGAGTGCAAAAGCATCTGCGGTTTCAGCTTTTACAGCAGACCCATCATCGACCGAGAAGAGTGGAGTTTCGAGCGAGAGTTCTCAGCAATTACCAGGTGCTTCGATGCAAAATGTACCTCCATCGATGAGTCGTGATAAACCGATAACGTCGGTACCGCCCGTTCCCCGCGGGGTTCCAACGATTAAAGATCAACGTAATGAACCACCCAAGAGACCGATTTAATTAGGTTTCGAACCGACTAAGAAAGGAAAATTATGTATCGCAAGATGTTGTTTGTGGGGCTCGGAGGATCGGGCGGCAAGACTTTGCGTGTTCTTAAACGTGACTTGAAAGAGTGGTTAATTGACAATGATTGGAATGGGGCGTTTCCTTCAGGGTGGCAATTCGTTCACATAGACACACCGTCAGTACCTGATGGCCGGAGACCTGGTGGAGGCGATCTTGACGAATCAGAGTATCTGGGTTTGATTGGACCCGGGGTCTCATTTGATGCGGTTGCCGCAAAAATCGACACGATTTCGGGGGTCGATCGGGAGCTTTTGGGTTGGCGTGTGGATGGTCAGGCTTTGGGTGTTCCGTTGACGATGGGTGCCGGACAGTTCCGAGCGATAGGTCGCGCGATTGCCATGTGTTATTCGCTTCCGATAAAGGAAAGGTTGATTCAGGCAATTGGCCAAGTTAATAATCCTGCGGCTGGTGCTGAGTTAGCAAATCTTTATTCATTGGTAATGGGAAAGCCTGCGACCGTCGCATCAGCGTCTCCCATAGTTGTCGTGGTTTCCTCTTTGGCTGGCGGCACCGGTGCGGGATTGCTTGTTGATGTTTGCGATATCCTCCGGGCACTTCAACCAACCTGGGGCAGCGAATCAATTTCTTTGCTTTACACGCCAGACGTATTTTTGGGCCTTGGTGATGGTGCAGTTGGCGGTGTGCAGCCCAACAGTCTCGCTGCTGTTAGCGAAGTGCTCAACGGCTATTGGTGGCATGGTGGAACACAAGACAGTCAGGTTCCGAGAAAGACTCTTTCCGCCCTTAAAGCAGCTGGGATCGCAAATGACATTACGCAGAGTGGCCCCTTTTGTCCCTATTTGGTGGGTAGCACATCAGCTGGTGGAGTTCAGTACACAAGTGATATTCAGTTGTTCGAGACTGTTGGAGCTGCGTTGGTCTCCTGGGCTACGGATACCAAAGTTCAGCAAAACTTTATTGCGCACACAATAGGAAACTGGCAAGCTGCTGCGAAAGCAAATCAGCCTGACCAAGATGTGCTGGTTAATCATGGCGCTGGTTCGATTGAACCTGGTGTTCCAGCCTTTAGCGCTTTAGGTTTCAGTCGCGTAAGCCTCGGAACTAAATATTTGACAAGGTATGCGTCAAAGCGACTTGCGAAAGACTCGGTACTTCATTTAGCAAATGCGCATCTCGCAAGTAATGAAGCTCAGGCAATTATTCAGAGCCGAAAACTGATTGATCCGGAGCAAATTGTTGATGAGCTTGCAAATCGTTATCTCGGATGGTTCTTGCGTTCAGCTGAGTTGGATGAAGTCGGACCTGACGAAAATCAGATAATCGACAAAGTTACGCCAAAAGAATTTGATGCGCAATATTGGGCCGAAATTTCTCGGGCTCAGGAGCTGTCTAATATCTCTGGTAATCATCCCGCAAAAACTTGGATAGATCAGATCATCCCTGCAGTGGAGACTGCGACAAAGTCGTTTCACTCGACTATGACTCTTTTGGTGCAAGAGAACATTACTGAGTGGTTAAAGAAACATCCTGTCCATGTTCTTTCAGTGACTGAGGATGCTGTTTCTCGTTATGGTTTAAAAATCGCTTCTGCGATGGTGATGAAGGCCGCAAATGTTCTTTCCAATCCCGTAAACGGAGTAGGGGCCGAATTATTGGGGGACAGTGAGATGAATAGCTATCTGAGATTCGCGAGCGCAAACGAATGGCAGGGTCAGCTTCGGTTGTTCCTTGATGAATCAAATAAATCGAAGTTTGCCCACGATCATCCGACTATCGGCGAGAGTATAAAGGAAGCTATGAGGTATTCGACTTGCATAAGTCGTGCTCACATTTGTGAGCGTACATCAGATCTTGTCGTAGATTTTGCTAATGGATTCTTAAAGCCACTTTCGCGAGCTCTTGCGGATGCGGCCGGTCTACTTGAAGCAAATATCGGATTAGTAAACGATTGGCCAAATTGGGGAGCAGGTTTGCCGCCGCAAGATCTTTTGCCACCGCGAAGTGAGTGGACTCTGATTGAGCCTGCGGAATTTGCTCAAACTTTTGACCTGAAGCTTGCTGAATCTTTTGCAAATGAGGCTGACTCATTAGCTAAGCAGGATCATCAGGGTTTGGCACGAAATGAAGTGGTTTCGGGTTCATTTATTAGAAAGATGCAAGAAAATAGTCCGGAAATGTTTCAGAAACTCCAAGACTGCCTGCTTTTGTCGCAAGTTCAGAGTTGGGTTGCCGATTATCGGGTTTCTCAAAAGCCGGATCCAAAAAAGGAAGCAGTTTTCAACGTAAATGTCCAACCTGAGGAGATTGACAAACGTGCAACAGCCTGGATGATGCAGTCTGGTACGCCATTTCAGTTGCTTCTTTCAACTGATCTTCGCACTTATACATCGAAGGAGCAACACAAGGCATCTACAGCTTCAGAAACAGAATATAGGACGCGGCAGCGTCGCTTGATCGAAAAGCTATCTGCCGCTATTGCCTCAGCGGAGCCTTTAATCGGAATTGATCAGAATCTTATTGGTTCTCTTCATCCGAAACTAACTGCGGGTGGTTCGATGAAGATTAAACGAGATGTCAGTGAAGTTCCTTTTCTTTCACATCCGGTTGAGCAAGAAGTAAGACAACTTCTTGAGCAAACTTGTTATAGCGGTTCGAGGAAAGAGCAAATTAATAGTGTCGTCGTGGGAAGTTCAAGGCTTCCACACATCGATATTATTTCGCAGCTTGATAGTCCGGTTTCGCCATTAGTTGTGAAGTCGCTGATGCAACCAATTTCAAACTCGTGGACTGCTGCAAGCTCAAGCGGTGTGGCGCGAGGAGGTTTCTGGTCGAATCGTCGGGGTCGAACCTTGAGAGAGTTTGTTCCGGTACCTCAGGAACATTTGCATGCAATGATTCGCGGCTGGTTCACTGGCAAGTTGCTCGGAATTATTCAAGGTGATGTTGGGAAAGAGGTTTCAATTGTTCGTGATGTCAGTGATAGAACTCCAACTTGGGTGAGTTTTCCCTATCCGACATTGACTGAGCCGTTGGATTTCCGCGATCAGCTGCCGGCTGTTCTCGAGAGTTTGACACTTGCGTACGCTGAAGTAGGCACTGTTTCTTCGCTTGCGCCTCTCGGACCGTATTTGGCGTTGCGTGATTTGGGTTCGTCAATGCCTTCGGCAACAGCCGAATTATATTCTTACGAATTTTTGAACCCTGCGCTTCAACAGTGGTTGAAAAATGGGCAACTAGATGGTGCTATGGCAATACCAAACTATAAAGGCGCTAGACCGAATCTTGTTGCCAATTCCGAAGGTGGAAGACGAGAAAAACTGGTTGAGTTTTTGAACTTCCAAATTCGCGATTATTCAGACAAGTACGAGACGCACATTCATTCGGCTCTGCGTGATCCATCAAAACTTGGAAGAGCACCACACTGGCCAGCCATAAAGGATGAAATTGTTGCAGCTTTAGAGCAAATGAAGATTGCGGCATCAATTACAACAGATAGTTCAGACTTTTAGATTGTTGCGTTATTAACATGAAGAGTTCGACTATCGCTGTGTTTGTAAGGTCGTCAGCTGATTCAGCGGCTGCATCTGCTATTGACGTCTTGCGTGATTTAGTCAGACGTCGACTTGTACAAGACTTTTTTGACATTTCAGTCGAGCAATCAGATTCGAGTCAAGCAAGATTTATTGGCGCACATAATTTAGTTTCTGGTTTTGAGAGCTGCGATGTTTTAGATCGACTTGCCACTTTCGGAACGTTTCGGGAATTGAGGCTGGTCGGTTTATCCGCTTTTGGAAATGCACTGGGTGAAGTTGGTGAGAAGAGAGTTGACTCAGAAATTCGGAGATTTCGCATGTCGTTGGAGCAGCTTCTTGGCTCTAAGCTTCGGGTTTCGGACTTCCGAGTCGGGCTTCGAGCTTTCGGTGAAGAAATTCCGACGATGCCATTTTTTGCAATTGACACCAACTGCAACTTGATGGTTATTCCTCAAGATAGGAAGACCGATGGTGGTGTGGCCCGGCCGATTCTCCGGGGTGAGTCGGAAATTGACAATCATTCTTTTGCGCTACATGGGGCTACTGAATTGGCAAGTGTTCTTGGCCTATGGGAGGCCATGTCAAATTCGCCCTTGGATAAATTTGATCCGTTGGTTGCTGGTACTCAGATTCCAAAAGTTCGCTTTAGTCAATCTAGAACTCGAGTACTAGTTGGGCCACCTTTGCCACTGAGCTCTATTGCGCGAGTCAAAGAAGATCTTCCGTTGCCGATTAATTTTTTGCCAGCAACAAGCTCGCAGGCTGCAGTTCAAGGACTGGCAAGTTCAATTTATCCAAGTTCACTTGTTTTCTCTCCAGATCTGATTCCAGATTTTAATTCTGAGATTAAAGGCGGCGTGGGTGCGCTGTTCAAATTTCTGGGTGAGATGGCAAGAACATTTGTATTGCTTCCAAAAGTAATTGTGAAGGGGATACGAAATGAGTTAGACGGTTCAGCTGCACGGATACACCAAGATTTGGTGGGGTCGGAGGGATGGTTGAGAGTTGTTGGAGCTGACCCGGGTGTTGGTGAAGCACTGAATCCAGATGTTGATGAAATAATAAGGGCAATTAGTGAAGTTTCCAATCGAGAGTTAGTTTCGCCCCTTGGCAACAACGATTGGTCAAAGTTAGTGAATGGTTTCTTGGGCACAATAGACGGGGATCCTGAGCAACGAAATCTCCGACTCGAGGTTTTTGGTAACGATCATGTTTTGCTTGTTAATCGGTCGTCGTTGGGCTCGGCCGATGAGACTTTTGACGAAAGTGTTGGAAAGTTTTTATCTGAGGTGCCTTTAAATTCAGGCAAAAATTCTGAACATCAAAACTTAAATGTTGGATCTGATCAAAATGGCGAATCAGTTGAGATTGACGACGAATCCATGAGTGAAACTTCAGAAAAAGTTGCTCAAAAATTAGATTCACAGACATTGCTCCAGCGAATCAATTTTCATTTTAAGCAGGAACGTATAAAAGCCCATGCCAATATTACTCAAAGCGTTGCTTTACTTCGAGAATCATTTAAATCTTTACACGAAGTCGTAGACAATAATGTTTCATCTACTGTTGCTGCAACGGGTTGGATTGGGTTCTTATCTTTAATATTTCTGATGTGCACAACTACGCCGCTGAGAGAACCCCTTGATTTTTTTCCGACTTCGTTCGCTAGAGATGCCGCATGGACTGGCTTCAGCAGTGTTTTTATAGTTGCGGCACTTCTTCTTCTTGGAATAGGTGGAAAGAAAAGTTGGCAAATTCGTATTTTGATAACTGGTGGTGTCGTTGGTTCGTTTGTTGCCTTTACCTTTGTTTTCTTTGACGAAATACGTGACGCGATTGGCGTGGATTCCAAGCAACCTGTCGTAGCAACCATTCTGGGCTTAGTGACAGCAGGGCTTTTGATCGCAGCGATTCGTAAATGTCTAGCTAGTGAGAACCCAGGGCGCAGAGAAATTGGTCGGCTATACACAGTTGCGGTATCTGTTTATTTGACTATTGGCGCAATTTTTCAGCAGGTTATGGATCGTTCATTTTTGGGTCGTTCAGAAAGTCGAATAAGATTTCTGATAGCAGGAACAATTATTGCGTCATCAGTTCTAGTTGCATGTGTGACGGTTGTGGCTGCCGTTAAATTTCGTGAGAAATATCGTTTGCGGCGCAACGAAAAAGTTATCGAATGGCTCAAGTCCGAACTTGAAGTCAGCGTTGATGCGCTGAGACGCTTGACAGCGGCTCAAATTCAATGGGCAGGTACGTCTTCGGCACTTCTCAGGCTTGCTTCTTTTCCTTTGGGGAAAATCGAAACAGGAACAGTTTCAGATTTTAGTGATTTGACTAGCGATGAAACAATATTGAAATTTGATGTTGCTGAACTTAAACTTAATGAGAGAGGGATGGCGGGGTTAACGGCTCGCTTGCGCCGACACTTTGTTGAGTCAGGGTGGTTAAAGCGTCAGTATGAAAAAATAGTTCGAAAGTTTCACGAGCAAACTGCTTTTAGGATTGGTAGTAACGTTGAGGAATTACTTGAGCGACGTCCTGAAAGTGATCCTATTGTGTTCACGTTGGATGAAGTTCTTCAGTCGAGAGCGGATTCGGATCGTTGGCGATTTGGTGAGCAACTCTTTAAAGGTGATTATGACTCGATCTTGTCCGAGATCCCAGACGAACTTTCCTTTGATGAGATTTATCAATCGGTGCTGGATGACAAAGATTCTTATTCTTTAGGTGGGGTCCAGTTTGGGGAAGATGGTGCGAGAGATTTTCTTCTCCAGGTGTTGCCCACGCAGGTAGCTGAATTACCATCAAATATGGTTACTCGAACGTTTATTGGATCAGATCCGGCAAGACGAATGAAAACGTCGGTGTGGTGGCCTGCAGAGGTTGCAGGTAAGGTGCCGGTTTTGCCCGCTGGAGTCACTGTTCACGACAGTGAAAGGGTGATTTCGAAGCGTTTCGAAGACGCGGTAATACTGGTTGGAGTCCGGGTTGATCTGTCGGAGCCTTTCGGTATTCATGAGTGTGTTGGTGCACGGATTGACTTCGAAACTTCTCGAGATCCAAAGTCTGTGTCTAGCGACGACTTCTGATGTCAGAGTCACCATGGTCTCGAAAGTTGCCGCCATCAAGTCCAAAGCCTGGTGCTGCTTTACCGCCTAAGCCTGAATCGGCTTACCCTAGGGCCTCAGAACCACCAGCGCGACCGACAGGTAGTTTCCCTGAAAGGTCAGTACAACCACCTGGCGCTGATCGACCGTCGCAGCGGCTTTTAAAGACCCCGTCCAGCGGCAAGTCAACGCTGGCCAATTTTCATTTAAAAAGAATTGGATTAGTTTTTGTGGCTCTTTTGGCATTAGTTGCAATTGGTTTCTTTGTAATTTCGAGTTCAGATCGTGACACTTTGACAACGCAAACAACTATTGAAATTTCTGACGACTTAAATCCAACAGTGGATAGCACGACAACTACTTTGGCAAGCAATGGTGAGGTTGATTGGGACAAACTTTCGAAGTCGGTTGTCTTTATTGAGGCTATGTCGCCATGCGATTGGCGAGGCTCAGGAACAATTGTTTTGGACGGCAGTTATATTTTGACGAATCAGCACGTCGCATCGGATGGGAAATGCGAGTTAAAAATTGGTCTCACGCTTGGCTTAAATTCGTCGCCTGAGGTCAAATATTTTGCCGAAGTTTTGGCTAGTGACAAGTCCCTGGACTTGGCTGTTCTGCGATTAGTTGACTCTTCTGGATCACCTTTAAAAATTTCTGGTTTTGACCCAGTAGTTATTGATTATGGACAGCCATCACTTGGTTCGCAACTTGCAACGCTGGGTTATCCGGCCCTGGGTAGCTATGAAGCAGGGATGACGATTACGTTTACGAGTGGAACATTTTCAGGAATCGATTATACGGATGGGGAGTTTTTTAAAACAGATGCCCAAATGCGTGGTGGTGTTAGTGGTGGTGCGGCATTCAACTCAAAGGGTCTCTTCATTGGTATTCCTACCGCTGGTTTAATTGAAGAAGAATCGGGAGCACCAGTTGGTATCAATTTGATTCGACCAGTAAAATTTGCACGAACGCTATTGGAGCAGGCTGAGACGAATTCAAGTGGCAGCGCCCAAAAAATTGACGGCAGTGGATCTACCGAAACTACAGATATTTCGGGCGATGGTTCAGGAAGTTACGATAATGACTACTCAACTGATCCAAGATTTGGTACATGTAAGGAAGCAATATCAAATGGATATGGTCCGTATTACTATGAAATCGACGTTGAATATGGTTGGTATAACGACCGAGATAACGATGGGATCGTTTGTGAGCGTTGATCTATAAATTATTTTGGATCACTTGGATTACGTAAGCGCTGGTTCTGACGATGATGCTTGAGAAAAGACACAATCTTGCAGAGACCCTGAGTCGTCTGCGGCATGTCGAGTTGACGCCAGAGAGCAGGTTCTGGTTTGGTTCACCGTGCCGATGTGTGAGACACATAGACATTTTTGTGCATATTGTTTTCCCCGAACTGATCGAAGATCAAATGCCCCGTTTTAGTCGCTATTTGCGTCGTTCTTCTCCGCGCTGGGGTCGAAGTTGGCGCAATTGGTGATTTTTCAGATTATCTAGTTTTACGTCGGTGGTACGTTCGACGCATGCTTTATTAGGCGGGCTAGCAGAGGGGAGTTTTAGAGAAGTTAAATATGACAGTTCTGCACGGAAGTAATCAAGTGTCAGAGATCTCTGAGTTGAAATTCGGGGGCGATGTGAAGGATTGAAACCTTGGTCATCGCAAATTCGGCGAATTTGGTAAGGGGTGTGAGAATCTTGTCGAGCTTCTCAACATCTAATTCGTCATTGTCAATTT
>SXGQ01597457.1_pt1 | contig 10688 bp, 8 predicted proteins | sample 3178371 | NCBI WGS metagenome assembly SXGQ01 (sample SAMN11356859, study PRJNA531348) | freshwater metagenome | isolation source: freshwater sample F1-20 | place: China: Fuxian Lake, Yuxi | collected 2017-12-25 | reverse complement strand
GGCGAGAATTCGACCTCCGGGAGCGAGTAGATGCCAGCTCCACGCGAGTAATCGATTCATTGGAGCCACGGCTCGAGCAGTGACAACATCAAATTTTCCTTGATAATCGAGGGCTTTTTTCCGCTCCAGGGTGACGTTCTGTAGGGCTAGGTGATCAATCGCTTCTCGAAGGAAGGCGCATCGTCGCTCAAGCGGCTCCAGCAGAAGAACCGAGATATCGGGACGAGCCAGGGCTAGAACAATTCCAGGAAGACCCGCACCGCTACCAATATCAACAACGCGGGCCTCCCCCGGAATAAGGGTGGCAAGGGGGAGGCAGTTATAAATGTGGCGCTCCCAAATCCGCTCCCCCTCTCGGGGGCCAATTAACCCTCGCTCAACCCCCTCCCTCTGGAGGAGGAGGGCATACGGTTCAAATGTTTCCCGTGAAACCTGGATCTCTGGGGCCATTACTCAGCGGGGAGAACGACGATATATCGCTCTGGCTCCTCGCCCTCAGATTCACTCGAGAGACCTAACTCCCCGATAGCATCATGAATAACCTTCCGTTCAAAGGCATTCATGGGCTTAAGAGCAACCGAAACTCCGCTCTTCTTTACCTCTTCCGCTGTACTTTCAGCAAGGGCGCGGAGTTCATCCTTCTTCTTCGAACGAAAGCCCTCAATATCTAACATCAATCGTGAGCGCTCTCCAGTCTCTCGCTGCACAGCCATCCGAGTGAGCTCCTGAAGAGCCTCAAGGACTTCGCCCTCGCTCCCGATGAGATGCGTTAACTCCCCACCCACAATCGCCAGCGCCGCCCGATCATTCTCGACATCAATATCAATATCGCCTGGCAGATCAGCGATATCCAGGAGCGCCTCTAAATAATCCGCCCCTCTATCGCCCTCTTCCTCAAGGCGGGCAATCAGACTCTTCTCGGCCATGGACCCTCTCCAAACTCCCATTTCTGGGTTAAATGCACACTTTTGTTATGTTTTAGGTTTTTTGTACTGATTCTTAACGCTTCTTCTTGCCCTTGCCGCCTTTGCCCGTCTTACCTTTACTCTCCCGCTTTGGTTGTTGGCGCTGCCCTTTCGGCTCTTCTACCGCCACAGATCCATTATTCGTGACCTCATCGCCGGCAGGCGTTGGAGTAACTCCGGATTTCTTCGCACGTTTTGCTTCTAATTCAAAGTACGCAGGTGAACCGGGGGTGGGATTTCTTTTAATGACATAGAACTGCTGACCCATTGTCCAAAGATTTGTTGTCAACCAATACAGCAAAACTCCAACGGGGAAGTTGATTCCAGTCACTGCGAAAATAATTGGGAATAGGTACAGCAAAATTTTCTGTTGTTGCAACATCATGTTGGGTTGACCATCATTCTTGGGCATACCTTTAACCATGAGTTGACGTTGCGTGATGAATGTTGAAGCCGACATCAGGATAATCATCACTAGTGTAATAATTTTTACAGTTGCCGGAGTGCCGCCCAATTTCACAATGTCATTCGCGCCCATCAAGAATGTCGCCGCAATTGGGGCACCGAAGAAACCTGCGTTAGCTGCGCTCTCGACATCTACCTGGGTTAGAACTCCTCGAGGTACATCTTGCGCAATTCCATTTAGCACAGTGAAAAGTGCAAAGAAAATCGGTGCTTGGGCAAGTAGTGGGAAACACGACGCCAATGGATTAGTGCCATGCTTCTTATAGAGTTTCATCATCTCTTCGGATTGCTTCTGACGATCATCTTTATACTTCTGTTGGATTGCTTTCATCTCTGGTTGTAAAACTGTTAATGCACGTTGGCTTTTGATCTGTTTAACAAAAAGTGGAATCAAAATGATCCGAATGAGTACAACAAGGCAGATGATTGCCAGCGACCAGGTGACACCACTGTCGGAACCAAAGAGCGGCTCGAAAAGCGAATGAAAAAGAAGAATGACCCAGGAGATTGCATCGTAAAGCGGATTGAAAATACCCACTATTTACTCGCCTTTCTTAGTATGTGTCGATCGCTAGGCGGATAATCGATTCCCCCCATAGACCAAGGGTTGCAGCGAATTAAACGCCACAATCCAAGTGCGCTACCAATCAGAACTCCATTCTTGCGGAGTGCAAGGAGCGCATATTCCGAACAGGTCGGGTAGTACTTACACCGAGCGGGAAACGCTGGTGAAATCCGTCGTTGATAGAAACGAATCAGAGAGATCATTGTGCCGTCGATGATCGACGAGAGAGGTACTTGGCAACTAGCGCTGATACTTCACCGCTGAGATTCTTATCTGCGCGCGCAGCAGCCCCTGGATGAGCACGAAAGAGCAGGAGCGTGCCATGTGGGAATTCTTCTAAATGTGGCGCAATGGCATGTCTAATTTGCCGAGAAACGCGATGTCTCACTACCGATCCACCGACATTCTTTCCCACGATAAGGCCCACCTTCACCGGTGCTCCTGCCTGCTCACCTTTTGTTGGTGTAGCTACATAGAGCAGAAAATTCTCCCCAGATATTCGCATCCCCTTGCTGGCGAGTGCGAAATCGCTCGCTCTCCGAAGGCGGTTCTTTTGCGCCAACATCAGAGTGCGCTACACGAACTTAGGCTGAGATACGCAGACGTCCCTTGGCACGTCGCGCAGCGAGAACGGCGCGGCCGGCACGGGTAGACATGCGAGCGCGGAAGCCATGGGTTTTTGCCCGACGGCGATTGTTGGGTTGAAAGGTCCGCTTCACGTACATCTCCTAAAGATCGTTGATCGAGGAAGGTATTCAGGCACTCGCGCGCGAGGCGCTAGTGCAGGGGGTAAACGGTACGGAAGATAAGGCGGTGCGGTCAAACTCAGAGGCTCTGAGAATGAGAGAGCCTAAACCCGGAGTTTAGAGTTGTGGATAACTATTTGCTTTTTCCCGATTCTCCGAATAGGGTCGCCTTTCTTCCACAGAAGAAGCTACTTCCCCCGGTAGATATTGGTGCAATACGGACAAATATTCACTAGTCGGCCCACAGCCTGTGGATATCTTTGGGGATAACCGGTGGGTAACCGGTGTGGAAAGGATTCCAAATGGCCGATGAGAGCGCTCTCCTTGAAATAGAACTTCCGCAACTCTGGCAGAGCGCGATTTCGCTCATCGCAACTGACTCTCCACAGCATCGCGCCTTCTTACAACTTACCCAACCAATGGGTTTGATTGATAGCAATGGCATCACCACTCTACTTGTTGCGGCACCGAATGCATTTGCAAAAGACATTCTTGAGACTCGATTGCGTTCGATCATCACCGATGTTTTAAGTTCGCAACTGGGTAAAGATGTCCGCGTTGCGGTAACAATCGATGAGACTCTCGAGAATAAAGCTTCTGGCGAAGTAGTAACCGAAGTAGAAGCCCCGCGCCCTGGGACTGGTCGAAGTACTGAGACTCCTGTCTCTAACGAATCTGGCGCAATGAGCATGAATCCACGCTACATTTTCGAAACTTTCGTTATTGGTTCATCAAATCGCTTTGCACATGCTGCGGCGGTCGCGGTTGCTGAGGCTCCAGGTAAGGCATACAACCCACTTTTCATCTATGGGGAATCAGGGCTTGGGAAAACTCACTTACTACATGCAATCGGTGCATACGCAAAAGAACTATATGGAAATTTACGAGTTCGTTATGTTTCTAGTGAAGAATTCACAAATGATTTCATCAACTCAATCCGCGACGATAAGTCAGCAGTATTCCAAAAGCGATATCGTGACGTGGATTTACTTCTCGTTGACGATATTCAATTTCTAGAGAATAAAGAGCGGACTCAAGAGGAGTTTTTTCACACTTTTAATACGCTCTACAACGCAAACAAGCAAATCGTCATCACTAGTGACCGACCGCCAAAACAACTCGCAACCCTCGAAGACCGACTTCGCTCTCGATTTGAATGGGGGTTGATCACCGATATTCAACCTCCCGAATTAGAGACTCGTATTGCGATTCTCCGTAAGAAAGCGGCACAAGATCGTCTTAATGCCCCCGATGATGTTCTTGAATACATCGCCTCTAAAATCTCAACGAATATTCGTGAACTTGAAGGTGCATTGATTCGAGTCACAGCTTTTGCCAGCCTCAATCGACAGGGCGTGGATCTCTCGCTCGCAGAGATTGTGTTAAAAGATTTAATCCCTGATGAATCCGGTCCTGAAATCACCGGCGCCACAATCATGGCGCAGACAGCTGCGTATTTCAGTCTCACCATAGATGATCTCTGTGGAACTTCTCGATCTCGCGCGTTAGTGAATGCGCGCCAAGTTGCAATGTACCTCTGCCGTGAATTAACTGACCTATCACTTCCAAAAATCGGTCAGACTTTCGGTGGGCGCGATCACACCACTGTGATGCATGCCGATCGAAAAATCCGTCAACTGATGGCAGAGCGCCGCTCTATTTATAATCAGGTCACCGAATTAACCAACCGAATCCGCCAACAGGCCCGCACCCAGGGCTAACTGCCTCCGGAAAGCGCGCTCCACACTTGGGGATAACCTTGGGGGTAAACCCTTCCTTGAGAGTTTTCCATGTGGGTAAATCCCGCTACACCCCGCTAAATATCGACTTCTCCACAGTATCCACCGGTTTATCCACAATCTATAGGGGGGTATATAACCCCCCTGACCTGCGAAAATACCTATTATCCCCACAATCCACACCACCTACTTCTATTACTATCTCCTTTCTTTATACCTACATTAATTACCACTACCTCGGACTCCTGGGGATTACTCATAGACCTTTGCGAGAAGCGAAGGTGTTCCAATCGAAGCGAAGTAAGGGAAGATAGCCAAATGAGATTTGTTATTGAACGAGACGCTCTATCAGATGGCGTTGCCTGGGTCTCTCGATCTGTCTCTTCACGACCAATCATGCCGGTTTTGTTAGGTGTTGTTATCGAAGCCAAGAAAGATCAGAAGAATTCTATCCATTTAGCGGGATATGACTTAGAAACGTCAGCCAAAGCTGAAGTGAATGCGGATGTCAAAGAAGAAGGAAAAGTGTTAGTTCCAGGGCGGTTACTTTCAGATATAACGAAATCTCTTCCCAATAAACCAGTAACTATCTCTTTAGATGGAAATAGAGTGAGTATCGTCTCAGGCTCTGCAAAATTTGCACTACCCACACTTCCAGTAAATGACTATCCAAACCTCCCTGAATTACCAGGTGAGACTGGTCGTATTTCAGGTGAGTTATTTGCAGAAGCAGTTCATCAAGTTGCAATTGCCGCTGGTAAGGATGATTCATTGCCGGTGTTAACTGGAGTTTTCGTGGAAATCGAAGAGAACAAGTTAACGCTCGCAGCTACGGATCGTTATCGGTTAGCTGTGCGTGAATTAACATGGGAAGCCCCTCGAGCTAGCGCCTCTGCACTTATCCGCGCTCGTACTCTTCATGACGCTTCTAAATCTCTTACTGGCAACGCGCATGTAAGTCTGGCGTTAGCGGCCGCAACAGCGCAAGAACGACTTATTGGTTTTTTCACCGAAGGAAAATCGATGACTTCACGGATGTTGGATGGAACATTTCCTCCTTACCGTCACTTACTACCCAATGATCGCAACGCAACAGCAATTGTCGAAGTAGCTCCGCTATTGGATTCGGTCAGACGTGTGGCGATTGTGGCCGATAAAACCATCCCTCTTCGACTGACCTTTGCCCCTGGCTCACTCACTCTTGAGGCTGGTGCTGGCGAAGAAGCCTCAGCAACCGAGGAATTAGAGATCGCATTCGATGGCGAGGGCTTCACCATTGCATTCAATCCTACTTATTTAGTTGACGGTCTCTCCGCACTCGGCACTGCATATGTAGATATGGCATTTACTGGCGCAAGTAAGCCCGCAGTCCTCTCAGGACGAGAAAGTGCCGACGGTCAAAGCGATTTAAGTTATCGGTACTTGCTTATGCCGATGCGGTACGCCTCGTAATCTGCATAACCAGTGTTTCTTTCATATCTTCAACTCACCAACTTCCGCTCTTACGAGAATCTAGAGCAGCAACTAACGCCTGGGATTACTACCTACGTAGGAAGTAACGGCGAGGGTAAAACTAACATCGTAGAGGCTGTAGGTTTCCTTGCTTACTTGCGTTCCCATCGAACGTCATCAGACAATCCACTTATTCGGTTGGGTAATGAGAAAGCGTATATTCGTGCCAAGGTAAGTACCGCTGGGCGAGAAGAACTTCTAGAAATAGAAATCAATCAAGGTAAGGCGAATCGGGCGCGAATAAACCAACAACCGGTTCGATCCACTCGTGAACTTCTGGGACATTTGCGAGCCGTCCTCTTCACACCCGAGGATCTCTCATTAGTTAGAGGTGATCCGACAGAACGGCGAGATTTCCTCGACACGCTCCTTATCTCATGTACACCACGATATGCCGGCGTCATCGCCGATTACGAAAAAGCGCTTAAGCAGAGGAATGCACTCCTAAAAAATAGACCCCATGATCGAGATCTAGCGCCATGGGATGAACATTTATCGCGATACGGGGCTCAATTGATTGCCGCCCGACTCCAATTAATCTCTGACTTGATGCCATTTGTCATCAAGTCATACCGGGATATCTCAGAGGGCGATCAAATCAGCGCAACATATAAAAGCTCACAAGATTTACAAGGCCAGAACGCTCACGATTTAGAGCAAGAGATAGCCGCGCTCATCCCACAACTGAGAAGAGCGGAGTTAGAGCGCGGTCTTACTTTGGTCGGTCCACATCGGGATGATCTACTTTTGAATCTCGGACCTACACCCGTCAAAGGATACGCAAGTCAGGGCGAATCATGGTCTTATGCATTGGCTCTTCGGATGGGTGCGTATCAATTATTGAGCGCTCAAAATTCAGGTGAAGGTGGCCAACCAATCCTGATACTTGACGATGTATTTGCTGAGTTGGATAGTTTGCGTAGGGGTGCGCTACTCGCGTTGATAGATACGAGCGAGCAAGTGTTCGTCACCGCGGCGGTCGAGGATGATCTCCCTAAAGAATTTAATGATCGTAGATTTTACGTTCGCGAGGGGAGCGTGCAGCCATGAGTGAGAACCGAGATTTGGCGCGATCACTTCTTGCTGCTGCTAGGCGTAGAGCTAATAAGTTCACCCGAGAGCGAAACTCAGGTAAAACGGGGCGAAACCGCGAAGAGAGCGGTGATTATCAAGGTCCACAATTGCTTAATGAATCTCTTGAGGAGTTGATTGCAGAACGTGGTTGGCGTGAGAAGATGCAAGATAGTGATCTTTTTCTCAAATGGAAAGAACTTGTGGGCGCTGAAATCGCAGGGCATGTACAACCACTCTCGTTTGCTCAGGGCGTGCTCACCCTTGGCGCAGAGAGCACTGCATGGGCAACTCAAATTCGTTTGATCGATCACCAGATTCGCGAGGCGCTGAAGGCTGGCGGTTTTGATGTGAGTGAATTGGTCGTGAAAGGGCCACACTCTCCCTCCTGGCGAAAGGGCGGTTGGAGCGTAAAGGGGGGGCGCGGCCCTCGAGATACCTACGGGTGACCCGTAGGGGTTTACTACATTTGGGGGTCAAGCGCTCAGCGGCGCCTCTAGGTACTTTTTCAGGGCATAGGACCTCTAGAAATCCTCTAGGATTGGAGGTCGGGCCGCGATTCGGGGCCATATGCGAGGGATAAGGCGGTCAAGCCAGGTGGCTGAGACGAAATCCAAGGGCGCTAAAGGCGCCTCGAGTGGATATGACGCAAGTGCAATTCAGGTCCTTGAAGGCCTCGACGCTGTGCGCAAACGTCCCGGCATGTACATCGGCTCCACGGGTGAGCGCGGTTTACATCATCTTGTGTATGAAATCGTCGATAACTCAGTAGATGAAGCGCTCGCCGGCTTCTGTTCTGAGATCAACATCGTACTTCTTGTTAACGGCGGAGTGAGCGTTCGAGATAACGGTCGCGGTATTCCTGTAGATGTAGTCGCCAGCGAAGGTAAACCCGCCGCCGAAGTTGTCTTCACAGTGCTGCATGCTGGTGGAAAATTTGGTGGCGGTGGATATTCAGTTTCTGGTGGGCTTCATGGAGTTGGTGCCTCGGTTGTTAATGCTCTGAGTGCGGATCTAGAAGTTGAAATTGAGCGTGATGGTTCAAAGTATTTTCAGAGTTACAAATTAGGTGTACCCACCGCGCCACTAAAAGCTGTTGGTGAATCTGATAATTCAGGAACAAAAGTTTCGTTCTGGCCATCGGCAGAAGTTTTTGACACAACTGTATTCTCCTTTGAAGTTCTCTCTACACGTCTTAGGGAGATGGCATTCTTAAATAGCGGGTTGACTATCACACTTACAGATGAACGCTCTGGTCACGTTGATGATAAAGGTGAAGCGCTAAAAGTCATCTATAAGTACGATGGTGGAATCTCAGATTTCGTCAAACACCTAAACTCGACTAAAGGTGAGGCACATAAGAGCGTTATCGATTTCGAAGCAGAGGACACAAAACAGAAAATCTCCGCTGAGATTGCAATGCAGTGGAGCGCTGGATATACAGAATCTGTTTATACATTCGCAAACACGATTAACACTCAAGAGGGTGGTACCCACGAAGAGGGGTTCCGCACATCGTTAACCTCCATCATTAATAAATATGGGGAAGAGTGGGGATTAATTAAAAAGCGCGAAGATCGGTTAACCGGTGATGATGTTCGTGAAGGTTTAACTGCGATTGTCTCAGTCAAGATCGGTGAACCTCAATTCGAAGGACAGACTAAAACCAAACTTGGTAATACTGAAGTCAAGGCTTTTGTGCAGAAGATGGTCAATGACAAGTTAGGCGATTGGTTTGCCTCAAACCCATCCGAAGGCCGCGACGTCATCCGAAAATGTATCGATGCAGCAACGGCGCGAGTGGCAGCTCGTAAGGCACGTGAGCTATCTCGTTCTCGCAAAGGGCTACTCGAAGGGCGCGGCATGCCTGGAAAGCTGGCCGATTGCCAATGGACAGACCCAGAGAAATGCGAGTTATACATAGTCGAGGGTGATTCAGCTGGTGGTTCGGCAAAAGGTGGCCGCGACTCGAAATTCCAGGCGATTCTGCCCATCCGCGGAAAGATTTTGAATGTAGAAAAATCTCGAATCGATCGGGTATTACAAAATAATGAAGTGCAGGCGTTAATCACAGCATTAGGCACAGGCGTGCATGATGAGTTCGATATTGCAAAACTCCGCTATCACAAGATCGTCTTGATGGCCGATGCGGACGTAGATGGACAACATATCCGCACCTTGTTACTTACACTTCTTTTCAGATTTATGCGCCCACTGATTGAGGGTGGTTATGTTTATTTAGCGCAACCACCACTTTATAAATTGAAGTGGGGCGGTAAAGAGGCTCCACAATATGCATTCTCCGATAAAGAACGCGATGCATTCATCAAGATTGGTCTCGATGCAAATAAGCGCTTACCTAAAGAAGACGGTATTCAACGCTTTAAAGGTCTTGGTGAGATGCCAGCAAAAGAGTTGTGGGATACCACGATGGATCCAGATACTCGAGTGTTGATTCGAGTAACTCTTGAGGATGCTGTCGCTGCTGATGATCTTTTCTCAGTCTTAATGGGTGAAGATGTCGAGATGCGTCGTAACTTTATTCAACGCAATGCTAAAGACGTTCGGTTCTTGGATATCTAGGTCTCGAAGAGAATAGAAGGGGGTGGACAATGGAGAAAACATCAGATCGCATTGAACTAGTCGATCTTCAAGTGGAGATGGCGCGCAGCTATCTTGACTATGCGATGAGTGTCATCGTTGGCCGCGCACTCCCTGATGTACGTGATGGATTAAAGCCTGTTCATCGTCGGGTCTTGTATGCGATGTTCGATGCCGGTTATCGTCCAGATAAGGGCTACTACAAATCTTCACGTGTCGTCGGTGATGTGATGGGTAACTACCACCCACACGGTGATTCTGCGATTTATGACACCTTGGTTCGTTTAGCTCAACCATGGTCGCTTCGCTATCCACTCGTTGATGGAAATGGAAATTTTGGTTCTCCTGGAAATGATCCCGCTGCCGCGATGCGTTATACCGAGGCTCGCCTTGCACCGTTAGCAATCGAAATGATGCGTGATATCGATGAAGAAACGGTCGATTTCACGGATAACTACGATGGTCGATCACAAGAGCCGGTTGTATTACCGAGCCGTTTCCCTAACCTTCTTGTCAATGGCAGCGCAGGTATTGCCGTTGGTATGGCAACCAATATCCCTCCGCATAACCTCAATGAAGTAGCTGAAGGAATTCAGTGGTCGCTGAAAAATCCAGAGGCAAAACAAGAAGAGTTATTAGAGAAATTGCTTACCTTTGTAAAGGGGCCAGATTTTCCAACCAAAGGATTGATTGTTGGTCGCAGTGGAATTGAAGAGGCCTATCGAACAGGGCGTGGTTCGATAACTATGCGTGCAGTAGTCGAGGTCGAAGAGATTAATAACCGCAACTGTCTTGTGATTAGCGAACTTCCATATCAAGTCAACCCGGATAACTTGGCGCTAAAAATTGCCGATCTCGTCAAAGATGGAAAAGTCGCGGGTATCGCGGATGTGCGCGATGAAGGTAATGAGCGCCTTGGTCAACGATTAGTTGTGGTCTTGAAGAAGGATGCTGTTGCGAAGGTCGTCCTAAACAATCTCTACAAGCACACCCAACTCCAAGAGACTTTTGGTGCCAACATGCT
>SXGQ01314729.1_pt1 | contig 10690 bp, 8 predicted proteins | sample 3178371 | NCBI WGS metagenome assembly SXGQ01 (sample SAMN11356859, study PRJNA531348) | freshwater metagenome | isolation source: freshwater sample F1-20 | place: China: Fuxian Lake, Yuxi | collected 2017-12-25 | reverse complement strand
CTTGTCGGCGGTCTTCCAGCCCTTGGCCTTCCAGCCGGTCATCCACTCGTTGAGGCCCTTGAGGACGTACTGGCTGTCGGAGTAGACCTCGACGCGCGACCGGCGCTGAAGAGCCTTCAGGCCGTTGATCACCGCCAAGAGCTCCATCCGGTTGTTGGTCGTCAGCGGCTCGGCCCCGTACGACTCGGTCGACTTCCCGCTCGCCGGGTGCTTCAGGATGTATGCCCAGCCACCCGGGCCGGGGTTGCCCGAGCACGCGCCGTCGGTGTACAGCTCGACGTGCGGCAGGGTGTCGGCGGGATTGGCGTCGGTCTTCTTGGCCACGGGGGCGGAGTGTAGGGGCTCGGCCCGGATCACGCCCGCTCCAAAGGACCCCCGGGGCACCCTCGCTACCATGGGGTATGAGCGTCATGTCCGCCGCCAAACCCAATCCCAGCCAGTCGTCCAGCGCCGCCGCGCCCGCGCCGGGCGTTGCACGCGTCCACCGCTTCGAGGTCCGTCCCCACACCGCCGTCGGCGACCCCCTGGGCGAGAGCGTGCGGCGTGATGCCGGGCACATTGGCCTGAGCCCGCACGCCGTACATACCGCGCGGGTGTACCTGATTCGTGCAGCGCTGACTCCGGCGCAGGCCGCCCGCATCCGAACCGAACTGCTCGCCAACGAGGTCCTGGAGACGTGCCACGACGGCGCAGCGCCGATCCGCAGCGGCGACCAGCTCGTCGAGGTGCTGCCGCTGCCCGGTGTCATGGACCCCGCAGCCATGACCGTCGAAGAGGCCATTCGCGAACTCACCGGCGTCCGCGACGTGCAGGTCTCGACCGGCATCCGCTACGACATCACCGGCCTGACCAGCGACGAGGCCGACCGGCTGGCCCGTCGCCAGCTCGCGAACCCCGCGATCCAGGCGGTGCACCGCACGCCCTATCACCCGACGGACTTCCCCCACGCCCATGCCGCGGACCAGACGGTCCGCCAGGTACAGATCACGACCCTGTGCGACGACGAACTGAACCGATTGAGCCGGGAAGGCCACCTCTTCCTCTCGCTCGACGAGATGAAGGCGATCCAGGCCGAGTACCGCCGCCTCGGGCGCGAGCCGCGCGACATCGAACTCGAGACCCTCGCGCAGACGTGGAGCGAGCACTGCGTCCACAAGACGCTCAAGAGCACGGTCACCTACCGCGATGCTGGTCCGTCCACGATCACATGGGCGGGCCGCCCGGGTCACATCGTCAACCCCGACGGATCTGTGACGATCCACAACCTGCTGAAGTCCACGGTCGCGGCCGCGACGTTCGAACTGATCGACGAGGGCGTCGACTGGACGCTCAGCGTCTTCAAGGACAACTCCGGCGTCATCCGCTTTGACGATCAGACGGCCGTGTGCATCAAGGTCGAGACGCACAACCACCCCAGCGCGATCGAGCCCTACGGCGGTGCGGCCACCGGCGTCGGCGGTTGCATCCGCGACGTCATCGGCACCGGCCTTGGCGCCAAGCCTATCGCGAACACCGACGTCTTCTGCGTCGCCATGCCGGACATGAAGCCCGAGGAGGTCCCCAGCGGCTGCCTGCACCCCCGCCGCGTGCTGACGCGCGTGATCGACGGCGTGCGTGACTACGGCAACCGAATGGGCATCCCGACCGTGAATGGCGCGGTCTTCTTTGACAACCGCTACATCGGCAACCCGCTGGTGTTCTGCGGCTGCATCGGCGTGATGCCGACCTGGGCGATCAAGGGCAAGGTCCACGCCGGCGACCGCATCGTCGCCCTCGGTGGCCGCACCGGGCGCGATGGCATCCACGGCGCCACCTTCAGCAGCGCCGAACTCACCGACACCCACGCCGACGAGTTCAGCCACGCCGTGCAGATCGGCAACGCGATCACCGAGAAGCGCACCCTCGACGCGATCCTCAGAGCCCGCGGCAATACGCCCGCCGAGTGCCTGTATCACGGCCTCACCGACTGCGGCGCCGGCGGCTTCAGCTCGGCAGTGGGGGAGATGGGGGCGGAACTGGGCGCGGAGGTCCACCTCGACCGTGCGCCGCTGAAGTACGACGGCCTGCGCTACGACGAGATCTGGATCTCTGAGAGCCAAGAGCGGATGGTGCTGGCCGTCCCGCCAGAGAACATGGAGAAGCTGCGCCAGATCTGCACCGAAGAGGGCGTCGAGCTCGCCGACCTGGGCCACTTCGGCACCCCCGGCAGCGAACTGGTGCTGCACTTCAAGGGCCAGGAAGTCGGCCGCCTCCCGATGCACTTCCTCCACGAAGGCATCCCAATGCCCGTGCGCGAGGCTGTGTGGACTCCCCCTGTGCCCGCGAAAAGGCAGGCACAAACTCCCCCTCCCAAGGGAATTGGGAAAGGGGGAGGGACACCCGTCGCCCCCACCGACATCAAGTCCACCCTCCTCGCGCTCCTCGCCCACCCCAACATCGCCTCCAAGCGCTGGATCGTCCGTCAGTACGACCACGAGGTGCAGGGCAACACCATCATCAAGCCACTCGTCGGCCCCGGCGGCATCGGCCCCGGCGACGCCACGGTCATCAAGCCCGTGCCCGGTTCTCAGCAAGGCCTCGCCATCGCCTGCGGCCTGCAAGTCCCCGTCGGCGATCCGCAGGCGGGCGGCGACCCGTACCTGATGGCGCTGGCCGCGGTTGATGAGTGCGTGCGCAACCTCGTCTGCGTCGGCGCGGACCCCGAGCGCATCGCAATCCTCGACAACTTCTGCTGGCCCAGCTGCGGCAAGCCGGAGAACCTGGCCAGCCTCGTCCGTGCCGCCGAGGGCTGCTACGACGCCGCCAAGGCCTACCGGACTCCCTTCGTCAGCGGCAAGGACTCGCTGAACAACCAGTTCCGCACCGAGGACGGCCGCCTGATCGAGATCCCGCCGACGCTGCTCATCACGGGGATCGGCATGGTGCCGGATGTGAGCAAGTGCGTGACGATGGATCTGAAGCCCACGAAAGAGCGATCCAACCTCTACCTGATCGGTGCGCAGTACCCCTACTGGACTGAGTCCGCGGTACACAGTGGCTATCACGCATCGCTTGCGAATGGTGCGCAGCCTTCACTGACTCAATGGCGTGAGGCAAACGTGAAGGAGTGGGCAATCGTCGCTCGCTATGTGGCACGACTGATCCGCGAAGGTGCAGTGCTCGCTGCTCATGATTGCTCTGAGGGTGGAACACTCGTCGCGGTGGCTGAAATGCTCATTGCCGCCGGGGGTGCGCCGGGCCAGCCGGGAGCCAGGATCAGCGCCGATTCCCTCTGTGCCTGGAATGGCGAAGATGATGTGGCGGATTCGCTGTTCGCCGAGTTGCCCGCTCTCTACGTCCTTCAGCTTACCCCGGAGTGGTCTACAGACCAGGCGAATGCACTGCTCTGGGACATTGCTGAGGAACTCGGGCTTTGCGAACTGAAATATCTCGGTTTCGTTGATGACACCGCATGCCTTCACATTGATCCAACGCCATCTGCTGTCGGCACGTGTGAGATGAGTGTCCCCGGCTCCGACCTCCGCCGCGCCTTCCTCGGCACACTCGACTGGTAAACGATTTCCCCCCTCTGCGCCCTCTGCGTCTCTGCGGTGAGCACAAACATGACCCCCAAAGCCATCATCCTCCGCACCGCCGGCACCAACTGTGATGCCGAGATGGTCCGCGCCTTCGCCCTCGCCGGTGCGAAACCCGACCTTGTTCACCTTGACCGCCTGATCGCCGAGCCGCAGCGCCTCGACGATTACGACCTCGTCGGCTTCCCGGGCGGCTTCTCCTACGGCGACGACATCGCCTCGGGGCGCGTCTTTGCCCTCCGCGTGCGCGAGCGGCTCTACCCCGGGCTGCGGGTCGCCGTCGAGCGCGGGGCGTGCATCATCGGCGCGTGCAACGGCTTCCAGATCATGGTGCAGATCGGCCTGCTTCCCGGCTGCGAGCCCGGCGCGTGGCCCGCTGATGCCCCGCCGGCGCGCACCACCGCCCTCACCGACAACGTCGGCGGCCGCTTCATCGACCGGTGGCTCCGCATGGAGGTCAACCATGACAGTCCGTGCATCTGGACCCGCGGCCTCACGACCGACCCCCACGCCATGATGCTCCCCATCGCCCACGGCGAAGGCCGCTTTGTCACCAGGACGCCTGATGTGCTCGCCCAGTTGGAATCCCGAGGCCAGATCGCCATCCGCTACGCCGACGGTGACAACGCCAATGGCTCAACAGCGCGCATCGCCGGCATCTGCGATCCCTCCGGACGCATCTTCGGCCTGATGCCGCACCCCGAGCGCTACCTCGACTGGTCCGCCCACCCCTTCGCCACGGCGCTGCCGGTGGGCGTCGCATCGGGCGACACCCCGGGCCTCCGAATGTTCCAGAATGCTGTCGAGCACGTCCGGGCGGGCACCACGCACCCGGCCGCCGCACGCTGACCCCTCGCCCACACCCGCGATGCCCCCAACGCCTCCATCCCCCCAGCCGGCGCCGAATGCATCCAAAGTGGCCGAACGGCTGCTCGACGATTCGGGGCGCATCGCGCTCGACATCCCGTGCGCTCGGTGCGAGTACAACCTCCGCGGACTCCTCCCCGTCGATCGCTGCCCCGAGTGCTCTCACACTTGCGAGCAGTCGCTGGATCCCAACCTGCTGCGGTTTAGCAGGCCGGGGGTCATCCGGAGATTGCGCCTGGGCGCGGCGATGGCCGCCATATCGATCGTTGCGCTCGTCATCATCCAACTGCTGATCCCCGCGTGGCACGATCTTGCATCCCCGCCCGATCGCGTCCGAGCAGCGGCGGGCGTGCTGGAGATCGTGCTGATCACGTTCTTGATCGGGTGCTGGTGGCTGTTCACGCTCCCAGAGACAGACGCCGAGCACGACCGTGCGACCGCCGGCTTGCGCAGCCTGGCCCGCCTGGGCATCGTCGGGCTGCTGGTGGTGAGCGCGACCGAGATCGTGCTCACGGACGTGATCGCCCATCAGACGACCGGCCGGTTCGCGATGATGCGCGAGCCGCTGATGCTCATGAGCATGGTCTTCGCCCAGACGGCCATGCTGCTCGGGTGCCTTGGGTACCTCAGCCGACTGGCGTGGCGCGTGCCTCGACCCCGACTGGCGCAGCGGGCCGAGTTCCTGGTGAGCGGCGCCTGGGTGTTCGGGATCACGGGTGTCATCGCAACGGGTTGGTGGACCGCCGAGGCCATGAGTGTGGTGGATCCCGCCTCCGGTCTGGCTGCCTACGCCTCGGACACCATCGCGATCGTGACTGCGTTCGTGCACATGGTCTTCGGCATTCTGTTGATCGCGTGGCTGATCCAGTTTCGAAGGAGCCTCGGGCGCGTGCTCAGTGAATCAACCGATCTGAGCCGGACCACGCTGCCGGATGCAACCGAACCCCCGACCCCCTCCGTATGATCGAACGGCCCGCCGCCGCCCGGACGTCACATGAGCCCCAGCCACGTGCCACAAGCAGCGCGATCCAACGCCCGCGTCAACGGCGAGCTGGTGGTCGATTCCCGTCCCTGCCCCTCCTGCGGCTACGACCTGCGCGGCCTCTTCGTCGGAGGCCACTGCCCCGAATGCGGCCGCATCATCGGCATCACCCGAAAGCGCCAAGAATCCCACCTCATCAACGCCCCCAAGCCCTACCTGCTCACGATGCTCGCGGGCTTCGCGCTGATGTCGGTGGCCTCGTTCCTGGTGCTGAGCCTGTGGATCGCGTCGATCTGGTGGCGCCCGACCACACCGATCGAGGTCGCTGTCGTCAACTTCGGAGTGGTCGGCGTCTGGCTCATTGGCGTGCTGCTCACGCTGCGCTCCCGCCCCGATCAGATCCGCTCACCCGAGGATCGCGCCAAGCTCGAGCTCATGCCGCTGCGATTGAGCATCCTTGTCACGCAGGGCTTCCTGGTTCTCTTTGCCGTCTTTGACTACATCGATCTCGTCAACGGCTGGCCCTCCGCATGGTGGATCGCGCTGGCTTCGATGGGCGTCGGCATTCTCGGGTTCGTCCCGCTCTGCTACTACCTCGCCGTCGTGGCCGACTGGGGACGCGACGAAGCGATGGCCGCACGCTTCCGCAACGTCGGCTGGTTCCTGGCGGTCTTCGCGCTCCTGCTGTTCGTGCTCAGAGGGATGACCATGATGCCTCACCCGGCCCTCGCCATGATCGGCGGGTTCCAGTGGATGGCGATGATCGGGATCGTCTTGTGCATTCCGGTCGTGCTGGTCTCGGTCGGGCAGATGGCCTGGGGCTTCTGCTGGCTGCTGCTCAACGCCCGGGCTTCCGAAGAGCGAGACCGGCGCCAGGCCGAAAAGACCGCCCGTCAGGCCCAAGCCGCCGCCGAGCGGACAGCGGCGATCCTGTCCTCCGTCGCTGCACCGGATCTGACCCCTCACGACGATCCTCGCCGCGGCCCGCCTCCCGTTCCCCTGGCCCCCCGGGAGGAGCCCCCCGACGACCAGCCCCAGTCTGCCGGCCCGCTGGTGCGACATGCCAACGAGCAGGTCATTCCCAAGGCGTCGGACGCCCCCTACGATCTCGCCGACGAATAGGCCGCTCGGGTGCCCGGCGGCCCCTGGCCTGTCCCACGCGGGACATGCCATGCAGAAACCGAACAGAATCCGATCGAAAGTTGGTGGCTACTGGCAAATCGGGTCGATTTCTGGTTTGCTATCCACCCGTCGAAACAGCGACCCACGCCCACCGGGCCGCTCCGACACCTCGGAGTACGCATCAGCTCATGTCCACGACCCAAAGCGACCGTTCCGCCATGCGACTTCAGCGCCTGGCCGTGCCCGTCAACGCGGGACCCGCGGCCGGATCGACCAAGACGCTCCGCGTGGCCGTGGTCGGTGTCGGACGAATGGGGCGTCACCACGCCAAGAAGTACGCCAAGCTCTCGGGCGTCAAGCTCGTGGCCGTTGCCGACGACAGCCTTGAGAAGCGGGAGACCGTGGCCGACGAGTGTGGCTGCCAGGCCGTAGGCGATGTCCGGGCCCTTCTGGATCTGGGCATCGACGCCGTCTCCATCGCCGTCCCCACGACCCACCACCTCCGTTGTGCCGCCCCGCTCCTCGAGGCCGGCATCGCCTGCCTGATCGAGAAGCCGCTGGCCAACGACGTCGCCGAGGCTCAGCAGCTCGTCGATCTGGCCCGGAGCAACGGTGCAACCCTGATGGTCGGTCATATCGAGCGGTTTAACCCCGCCGTCCGGGCCCTCCAGCGGGCCCAGGAGGCCGCGGGCAACGACCCGTCCCTCGCGATCATCCCTCGCTTCATTGAAGTCCACCGCGTCAGCCCCATGACCTTCCGCTCGGTCGACACCTCGGTGGTCATGGACATGATGATCCACGACCTCGATGTGGTCCTGTGGCTCATGGGCGGCGTCGAGCCGGCCCACGTCTACGCCTGCGGCGTCCCGGTCCTCACCGACCATGAGGACGTTTGCAACGCCCGCCTCGAGTTCTTCTGCCCCCAGGGCAAGTGCGTGGCCAACATCACCGCCTCCCGACTGGCCATGAAGACCGAGCGCAAAGTCCGGATCATCGGGGACAACGCCTACGTCAGCATCGACTTCGCCGCCAAGAGCGGCGTCCTGATCCGCCGGACCGCCAACTCCATCCAGATGGACGAGATCCGTCAGGCCATCCGCGAGGGGACCGACCTCTCTGACCTCCAGTACCAGAACCTCGTGGCCATCGAGCCCCTGCAGGTCGACGATGCCGACCAGCTCGAGGCCGAGCTGACCAGCTTCCTCGACGCCGTCCGCAACGGCACCACCCCGCCCATCGACGCCGAAGACGGCTTCGCCGCCGTGCGGACCGCCCAGCGGATCATCGCCGAGGCCCGCAAGGACCGCTAGACCAGCACCCCGAGCACCCTCTACACTCTGCCCCATGGCCGACAAGCCCTTCCGCGTCAAAGTGATCACCCCCCTGGCCCGCGTGCTCGACTCGCAGGCGGCGTATGTCTCTGTCCCCATGTGGGACGGACAGCGAGGCTTCATGGCCGGCGCCAGCGCGCTGGTCGGCAAGCTCGGCGCCGGCGAGCTCCGCGTCGAACTCGTGGACCGCTACGAGCAGGGCGTGAAACTCGAAGAAGCCGGCAACAAGCGCTGGTTCATCACCGGCGGCTTCATGCAGATGGTCAACAACGAGCTGACCGTCCTCGCCGCCGGCGCCACCTCGGCCGATGAGCTGACCGAAGAGTCCGCCAAGGCCGAGCTCGCCGAGTCCGTCGCCCGCAAGTCGCTGGACACCGTCCAGATGGACCGCATCACCGACGACCGCTCGCGGGCCCGCGCCAAGCTGGCCATGGCCCGCAAACGCTGACCATGCCCGCGCCACCGGGCGGCGCTGTCGTCCGCTGGGCCATCCTGGGCACCGGCGTCTTTGCCGCCAAGGTCGCTCCCATACTCGCCAAGGTTCCCGGCTGCGCCATCGCCGCCGTCGCATCGCGTCGCCGCGACCGCGCTGCCGCATTCATCCAGCGCCACGGCCTGACTGGTGCCATCCCCTGCCTCGACCGCGACCTTGAGGCCCTCGACATCGTCGACGCCGTTCACATCATCGTTCCGAACCACGAGCATGTGCCTTGGTCGCTGCGCCTGCTTCAAGCACAGAAGCACGTGCTGTGCGAGAAGCCCTTCACCCCGTTCGCCGCCGAGGCCCGGCAGGTGACCGACGCCGCCCGCCGCGCCGATCGCGTCTTCGCCGAAGGCTTCATGTACCTCCACCACCCGCAGACGCACCGGCTCATCCAGCTCGGGCGCGAGCGCGACAACCCCGACAACCCCATCGGCCCCCTCCGGCGCGTCCGCGCCTTCTACCGCTCCACCAACCGCGACCCGGCCTCCCTCGCCACCCGCCTCCGTCACTCGATGCGCGGCGGCTCGATCATGGACCTGGGGTGCTACTGCATTTCCTTCGCCCGCGCTGTCACCGGCGAGGAGCCGGCCGAAGTCCGCGCCTCGGCTCGGCGCCACTTCCCCTGGCTGCCCGGCCTCAGTGTCGATCGCTCCGCCAAGTTCTCGATGCGCTTCCCCTCGGGCGTCGAGTTCGAAGGCGCCAGCGCGTTCGACGCACCCCTGGAAGTCTTCGTAGAACTCGAAGGCGAGCGCGGACGCGTTCGCACCGGCTGGCCCTGGTCGCCGCCCGGTGATCGGGCCATCCTCAACTTCACCCGCCCCGACGGGCGCGGCACGATCGAAGAATCCATCGACCACGGCGGCGACCGCTTCGCCAACCAATACACGCGGTTCGCGCGCACAGTCCGCGGCGAAGCCGTGCTGTGGCCCGATCATGAGTGGACGGTCGCTCAGGCCGCGGCCATGGAACGTGTGCTGGATGCCGCTGGCGTGCGGTTCGGGCGATGAACGACGCTCAGACCCGCACCATCTCCGCGAACTTCGTGTAGCGCCGGGCTACTTCCTCTTTGGTCAGCGTGGCCAGCCGGTCGAGGCTGAAGCTCTCGATGGTGAAGCTGGCGATGACCGTCCCGTGCGCCAGCGCCTGCTGGATCGAGGACATCGAGACGTTGTTGTCCTTGGAGTGGGCCGCGGCGAGGTGGCCCATCATCCCGCCCGCGAAGCTGTCGCCCGCGCCGGTGGGGTCCACCACCTGCTCGACGGGGAACGCCGGCAGCATGGCGATGCCCTGATCGTGGACCAGCACGCAGCCGTGCTCGCCCTTCTTGATGACCACGAACATCGGCCCCATCTCCTCGATGATCTGACGGCCCGCCGAGATGACATTGCGCTTGCCCGTGAGCATCCGGGCTTCCTCGTCGTTGAGGATCAGGCCGTCGATCTCGCGCAGCAGGGCGACCAGATCGGGCCGGGCGACGTCGATCCAGAGGTTCATCGTGTCCGCGACACTGAAGATCCGCTGCGGGAAGCTCTCAAGCAGCTGCTTCTGGATCGCCGGGTGGCTGTTGGCCAGGAACACGAAGCGCGAATCGCGGTACTTCTCCGGCGGCGTCGGCGGCCGATCGGCCACCACGCCCAGCTCGGTGAAGATCGTCTCGCGGTCGTTCCAGTTCTCAAGGTACCGCCCGCCCCAGCGGAAGGTCTTGCCCCCCTTGCGGACCTCCAGCCCGTCGGCGTCCACGTTGGGGAACTTGCCGAAGACCGCCTGGTAGTCCTTGTCGAAATCTTCCCCCACGACCGCGACCAGCCGCACCTGCGTGAAAAACGACGCCGCGGCCGCGAAATACGTGCACGACCCCCCGAGCACCCGCTCGGCCTTGGCAAAGGGGGTGTGGATGTCATCGATGCCGACGGTTCCGGTGACGATCAGGGGCATGGGGGAGTCCTGGGACCTATGAGTCGGGAGCGGGGGATTGGAGGGATACGCTGATCGCGTCCCTCCCGCATTCACATGCTACCGACCCGCTCTGATCCTGACCCGGTGCTGCTACCCTTGCCTCCATGCCTTCCTCGGACTCCCCCATCATCACCCGCTTCGCCCCCAGCCCCACCGGCCATCTCCACGTCGGTGGGGCCCGCACCGCCCTGTTCTGCTGGGCCTTTGCCCGGCGGATGGGCGGCCTCTTCCTCCTCCGCATTGAAGACACCGACCAGGCCCGCTCCAGTGAGGCCTCGGCCCGCGGCATCCTCGAAGACCTCGCCTGGCTCGGCATCGACTGGGATGAGGGGCCGGTGCATGAGGCCAGTGGCCAGTGGGCAGTGGGCAGTGG
>SXGQ01763729.1_pt1 | contig 10691 bp, 8 predicted proteins | sample 3178371 | NCBI WGS metagenome assembly SXGQ01 (sample SAMN11356859, study PRJNA531348) | freshwater metagenome | isolation source: freshwater sample F1-20 | place: China: Fuxian Lake, Yuxi | collected 2017-12-25 | reverse complement strand
ATGGTTGGCATTGATGGCGCCAACCACTTGCAGGGGTTTTTCTGTGGCGACTGCATCGCGGAAGCGTGCGCCGGCGGATTGACTGGAACTCATCCCGGTTCTCCTGTGTTGGGTTTGCGGGTGAGTTAGCGAAAGGTGTGCCAGCTGCCTGCGCGGCCCCTTGGAATTATTGCAAGCCATTGAATTTTTGTGGTTTTTCTGGTCATCGGGCCGTTCTTCAGACTGCCGACAACGATATGTCGATGCGTTGTTTGTGTCTCATCAATTGAAACATTGAAACACGTGTGCGTTAAAGCACTCGCCCGCGGTCAATGAGAGTCTATGTCGATCCATTCTGAGATGGCTTTGCGAATCAGTGCGTTTCGACTTTCGGCGATTCCCGTTAACTTGCTCCGCTTTTACGCTTGCCTCTGTGATCGCCATTTGTTTCAAATCATGCCATAATGAAACAAATATGAAACACTAGTTCCACCATGAAACCCACCATCGTCGCTTTCAGCATCAGTACGCTCGAACCGGTTCTGCGTGAGGTTTCGCTCGACCTGCTACCCGAGGCCGATATCGAAATTGTCCCCAAGGCCTACGAAGACGCGCTGGTCTATGCCCAGAGACGCCATCAGGCCGGCACGGCCGACGTGTTCATCGCGGCGGGCTCCAATGGCGCCTATCTCAAAGACCAGTTGAATGCGCCCTTGGTGCTGATTACCGTGGACGGCTTTGACCTGATGCGCTGCCTCGCTGACGCACGCGGCATATCCAGCCGTGTGGGGCTGGTTACGTACGCAAAGCCGTATATCGAGGTTGAAGCGCTTGCGCAGGCTTATCACATTCCGTTGCAGACCCGCACCTACCGCACGCCGGATGAGGCCCGCATCGCCGTGCGTGAACTGGTGGCCGAGCAATGTGAAGTCATCGTAGGTCCCGGCTTGGTCAACGGGCTTGCAGCGGAATATGGTGTTGAACACCTGTTGAGTTATTCGCAGGGTTCTGTGCGCCGCGCATTCTCAGAGGCTATCCGTCTTGGAAAATTGCAGCGCAATGTGGCTTCCGCTGGCGCACCCATCAAAAACGCGCAAAAGCCGCGCCAGTCTGCCGAAACGCTGTTGGGCCAATCCAGGGCCATGCAAGAGGTTCGGCAACTCATCCAATGGTATGCGCCCACCGATGGCAGTGTATTCATACAGGGTCAAACCGGCACAGGCAAAGAGTTGGTGGCGCAGGCCATTCATGCGCAAAGCGGACGGTCGGGCCGGCCGTTTATCGCTCTGAATTGCGCTGCATTGACTGAATCGCTGTTGGAAAGCGAACTGTTCGGCTACGAGGAGGGTGCGTTTTCCGGGGCGGTGAAAGGCGGGCGGGCGGGTATCTTTGAAGCGGGCCATATGGGAACGGTGTTCCTCGATGAAATTGGAGACATGCCGCTGAATTTCCAGTCGCGTCTTTTGCGAGTACTGGAAGAGCGTGCCGTGAGGCGAGTAGGCTCAACGCGCGTACGCGAGGCGCAGTTTCGCCTGATCACGGCCACTCACGTCAACTTGCGTGAACGCATGCTGGCCGGGCAGTTTCGTGAAGACCTGTATTATCGGATCAACGAACTGCGGCTTCAGTTACCTGAGTTAAACCAACGCAAGGAAGACTTGGGCTTGCTGGCTGAGTATTTCTTGCTGACTGCCGACACAACGCTAGATGCGCAACGTCGCCGCTTGTTTGTAGAACAGGCCTTACCATTGTTTGAAAGATACATCTGGCCGGGAAACGTTCGAGAATTGCGGCAGTTGTGCAAGCGTGCCGCCGTGTTTCTCCGACAGTCGCAGCCGGTATCCCTTAGACAGATCCTGAAGTGGTTGCCCGAGCTTGAACTGGACATGCGTAACATGGGGCGTGATATGGACGCTGGCCTCACAACGGGCAAGACAAGCGAGCATTCGCGTACCCCTCCAGCTTCAGAATCGCTGCGTCGCAATATCACCGATCGGCACACCGACAACGCGACGCCAGCACGGCAGACTAGCGCAACAACAGTCAGAAAATCCAAGCCACGCAAGCATCTCACAGCGACTGCAGTCAGCGCCGCATTGAACAACAATGGTGGAAACGTATCTGCGGCTGCGCAGGAATTGGGCGTAGGCCGCACCACTTTGTGGCGACTGATGAAACGTTTGTCGGGTTAAGCATGCCCACCGTATCGTGATTGCCTAGCAGCAGCGCGGCAGCGTGCACCGCACGCATTATTTGTTACCCCGAATTTAACGCACCAAAAAGCGAACCAAGCCACATCCTGCGGCAACTCAACAGAAGAGACGTCAAAATGTTGAGGTGTTTCATGGTGTCTGTGACTGGAAAAAATGTCGGACCCACGTCGTTGCGTAGTTCTTCATATCCGGTGGAGGAATCTTCGACTGGCGTGTTGCTTCCGCGGACACCAGCCGTGTTCTCACGCTTTGCCACCTCGGCTCAAAGGAATACGCAAGTACCGCTTCGCAGCATGAACAGTGGCGGTGTTGCGCATGCGGCCGTACGAAGCATCCTGCGTGCAGTCGCAACGAAAATGACGACAATCGGTAACAGGCTGACAGCCGATCGCGATGCCGACATCTCCGATGCACTCGATCACTGGAAAGTAAGGCAAGTACTCGTCAAAACACACCAGAGCAGGGATGTTTCAAAAACCGCAGTGCACACGCAGCCAGTTTGCATTGCAGACCCAACAGCGACTCAGGCTGGCGATGGGGAAGTGGCTCCGGAACAAGATCGTGCCGATATAGTAGCCCGAAACGCTGCGGCGCGGGCACTCGCCAGCGGAGCAAAATGGCTCAAGCGCGCAGACCGACCCGCTTATCGCAGAATATTCAGTAAAACACCGTTTCATGGATTCTCACGCTTGCCGGCTGAGCTCAGGGGCACGCACCGTGAAATGGCGACCCACTCAAACGGAATCTCTGAATCAAGCGCTGCAGAGTCTGTCGTTGGTGACAACAACGCAAACGCCTTAACTTCTGCTGACGTCGATCTGCCTGTGAACAAACTGCAACATGACAATGCGCGAAATCCTGCAGACAGCAAACCTTCGCGCCAGTTGCAGAAGGTTTTCTTTTTGATAGACAAGATGCAGCGTGTTGACCGGATTTCACTACAGCGTGGGCATCACTCGGGGGTTCACTCCGGGGGGCTGACCGATGTGCTATCCGGGGCAGCCTCCGCATTCCTTGCGCGCATAGGCATACATGCAGGAATTGCCATGCAACGCAGCCGTCAATTTTCACTGTACTTGAACGAATCGTGGCTTGAGATGCAATTTAACACGATAGAGGGTACGGAAGCGGAGTTGGGAGTTGCTGTCGGACTTGGCGTTGCAGATGCCGGTGCGCTGGAAGACGTACATATTCGGGCAGGTGCAACAGTGCGTGCTGATGCTTTGTCGGTACAAAAAGAGCGGATCAAGGGCATTGTCATCCGCATTCCATGCAAATGGGAAAACAATCCTGGAGTCGAATACGATGCGCGCGTACACAAAGCAAAAGAGACAGCCAAGAAAATTCTGTTGTTGTTGCAACAAAGTGGGCGCGAGTGTGACAAACCGGATGGACATCGCATCCTTCACAAGCTCGCCAACGATCCTGAATTTTCAGAAGTCAGCATTCAACCGGTCAATCGATCCACCCGTCAGCGCAGCAGTTCAAAGTTGAGTCTTGATGTTGGCTTTGCCATCCGTGCGAGCCGGGCGTTGTTTACAGGCGTGATGGCTCGCCTTGGCTTGGAACGTGTCTGGAAAGAGCGGCACCTGCACGAAGATCCGTCATTGAAAATCATCAAAGAAGGCAAGAGCGTGCTTGCCAGTGTGGGCGGCGCTGCAGGCCTGAGTGTCGGTGACGCCAATACCGTTTTTGCACCATTTGAAGCCTTTGGCGGCGTTCAAGGTGCATTGGCAAGAGATGAGGAAGGTTTGCACTACAGGGTCGTGGATGGAAGCATCTCACCCTGGTCGTTTCGCGAGGTGGCGTTTTCTGATGCGCAGTCGCTAAGCGCTTATGTCAAGCGATGGTGTGAGGTACACGGCAGACAGGCCTGTCAAAACGCCAACAACAAGCTCAGTTACGATGAATGGGAGCGGGATCTGTTCAAACAGTTAGACTTCTGGCAGGACGTACAAAGCCGTGGCAGAGAAGATCACAAAGAATACGACTACACTTATGCAGCCCGATTTCGTTTGACGCCCGATGCTGTGGGGCATTTGAACGTACTTAACGGCAGAGAAGTGCAAGTGCTGGCAACCGTAGACTGTTTGTACAATGCGTATCAGAAAAGCCGACAGGATAAGTCCAGTCCACGGCTGTTATCCCTGCCAGCTGACCAACGCATTTCAGAGTACAAGCGCTTTCAAGCAATTGAATTGAAGAACAGTCTGGCGCTCATCGATGCACTTTCACGGCTGCGTCAATTACGCGCAGAGCGAGCCGAACTGTTACGCTCGATCGACAGCTTTGGCCCCCCGGTTTTGTATTCATACAAAAATGCGGGCCACAAGGAAATACTAGGGCTCAGGATGTTGGCAGGGATCTTTGCGCGTACCACGGTGATTCGCCGGGATACGTCAACCGTGATGAAGGGGCAGACCTTACAGGCTTATATTAACAAGCGGGCGGCTCTCACTGATGTATCAGCAAAAGTTTGACCCTACGTGGTATTTACAGTCGGGGTTTGCGATGTAACGCGCACTGTCATCAGTGTTCAGGCAAGTGTCGGCACCACTGTGCAACCGTTTCTGGCAGGGCAACACCGTAAACATCACAACCGCAATTGAAAGCCGACCGTACTATCTGCCAGTAATACCTGAAGCTGGCGCGGTCATGTAATTGACCCTCATGCTCGATAGGCCCCCAAGAGGCGTTGGCTGCTTTCTCCAGAATGGCGCAGCTTTTTTGTACGAGATGGATATCCGGAGCGAAGGCTTGCACGATGACCGGTATCTGTTCCGGATGTATGCTCCACATGCGCGTAAAACCGAATTCATTGCGCGCGCGCATGGCGTCTGAGCGCACTTGCTGCATGTCCTTGAACTGCGTGCACACATTGTGCGAGGGCACTTTACCGAAGCGGTGACAGGCCATGGCAATGTCCACGCGCGCCTTCACCAACAGGGCATGTTCAAACTGGAGCGGACTGCGCATGGCAGACTCAGGTACTGCGCCGTTGAAGTGGCTGACATAATCCATCACGCCGAATGAGAGCGACTCCACCGGCTTAAGCCCGGCAATTTTTTCAACATCGAGTACTGCACCGGGTGTTTCGATCAGCACATGCAGCGCAGGGCTTTTGCTCCAGCCATTCTGTTGGCAGCGATAGTCGATCTCGTACGCCGCATGCGCAACATCTTCGGCATTGTTCGCCTTTGGCAACATGATGTAAGCGATGTTCACATCCGGACTGGCCAACAGGACGTTCAGGTCATCACGGAACGCTGCGTGATCCACATCGTGAATTCGCACACCAAGTCCGCGCTTGTCAGCAGAAAATTGACGACACGCATTCAGTGCCCACTGGGCTGCCCGATTCTCTTCTCCGACTTTTGCGCCGTCCTCCAAATCCAGCGTGATATCGAATACCGGTCCCATTTCCTTGCGAATGGCCAAGGCCTTGGCCAAGAATTTTTCATTGCCCGCATAGTGATCGCACACAGGCAGTTGTGCGGGAACACGCACACCCTCAAACAGGATGTCCTGCGGATGGGGTTTGTCTGGCTGTGATGAGGCGGCGGCAGCGTCGGTCATGGTGAGCTTTCACTCCGTGTGGGGGTCAGGCAAGGCAACAGTGAACTATGGTGGGGGAATCCGCCACTCACTATTTTATGCCAATAGATTATCGCCCATGTATCCTGCTTTTTTTTTCACGTGCGCACTGACTTGTGCAACGCTGGCGCTCGTGCTTCCCGTATCGCCTGCGAGGGCTGAAATCACAGCAGAATCTCCGCAGGTCATCAAGCCCGCGCACAGTACAAGTATGGGGAGTCAGGATGGCCGCACCGTGCTGAAACCCGCCTCAGCCGCGGTTGTGGATCAAAGCCATGGTGCCAGAGGTTTGCTCAAGCCCTTCGAGATTACGCCAGACGACAACCTGCCGGATGACCTGGAGGGTGAATTGCTCCACGGCCTTCTCCGCCGGTCTGCACAATCCGGGCTTGACTGGTATTTCACCAGCCTTGCACTGGCCATTGCGCCAGACGAAACGCTGCTCGAACATCAGCCGCACTTTGAAGCGGCCTTGCGACAACTTGCGGTGGCAGGGCCCATGCCGAAAAAGCCCCCACGAGGTTTGAGACGCATATCCGACAGTCATCAACTGTGGGAATTACAGGCCACATTGCAGTGGGAGTTGAGCTGGGACTGCGCTTTTACAAAGTTTCCCAGGGGTGCGCCGCTGGGTTGGCGACATCTGGACGACTGTGGCCGCATCTGGCGCAACTGGGGCAGGGTGGCGCCCGATTCGCATTGGTCCTTGATAGATACCAGCGACGACCTTAAATCCCTCCGCATACCCGATTCACACGACTCACAGGCCGCTGTTTTTCTGTTCGCGCTTTCGCGCTGGCTTCGGCTGCACGGCGAACCAGCGGGTTCTGCAGCGCAGGCTGCAAATCAAGTACTGATACACGTTGCGGACGAAACAGTGCCACCCTTGTCGAGCACGGCTATCGAATGGCTGAACACCCCGGTCTGGATTTTGCCTGCCGCAGCGTCTGGCGACATGCCAAACGCATTGACGCGCGTTGATCTGATCAAACACATGGTGCGTCACAATCTGCTTAACCACATGCAAGACGGCTTGTTCCGAACCTTCCGCCACAATCGACATCCGCAGGGCGGTATGTGGGATGTGCAATACCTCATGGACAACATCGAATGTCAGGCCGCGCTGCGGTTGCTCATTCCTGTTTTTGATGCGGCGGGGCACACGGCATTTGCGGACGTCCTGCGTCGTTATGATTCCGATCTGTCGCTGGCGCTTGATCAACTGGTGAGCCAGCAGGCTTCTGCACCTGCACAGTGGAGGCGATGGGCGCGTCAGGGCGATTGGCCCTCTCACGGTTCGCAGGGTGGTGAGTTGGCTTTTTATCCGTACATTGCGGGGCAATATTGGGAAGGTCTTTTTGAGGCGACACCTTCGGAGAAAATCCAACAGCGTTGGACATCACTGGAGCCCCATCTAGGGTCTTACAGCGACTGGTGGCGCCATCGTTTTCTGCATTTGGGGGCGGGGCTTCCCGCGTATCTTGCGCGCATGCGGCAGATGCCGAACGGTGCTGCGGATGTGTCCCCCGCGCTGTTGAAGCACGCTAAAGAATTGCGACCCGACAATGCGCTCATCAGCGACTTTGTTGCGGCCTGGCAGATTCAGCGGCTGATGGCGAGGTAACGGCGAAGCAAAGCTTACGGGTAATGGCTAGGCAAAGCTTACGGGTAGCGACGTAGAAAAAAATAACGGGTGCGATTTTTATCGACACCCGTCATCTTTGTGCGCGTCACTCGTCACTCGTCACTCGTCACTCGTCACTCGTCACTCGTCACTCGTCACTCGTCACTCGTGACGCCAGCGCTCATCCCAGCAGATGCTTGATGCCTTCGCGCTCTTCTTCCAGTTCCTTCAGCGTGATGTTGATACGCTCTTGTGAGAACTCGTCGATGGGCAGACCCTGCACGATGGTGTACTTGCCGTTTTCGCAGGTAACTGGATAGCCGAACATGACATCTTTCGGAATGCCGTAGGAGCCGTCAGACGGAATGCCCATGGTGGTCCATTTGCCGTTGGTGCCCAGCACCCAGTCACGCACGTGGTCGATGGCTGCGTTGGCGGCGGAAGCGGCTGATGACAGGCCACGCGCCTCAATGATGGCGGCACCGCGCTTGCCAACGGTGGGCAGGAACACGTCGCGGTTCCACACCTGGTCGTTGATCATGTCTTTGACAGACGCGCCATCGATGGTGGCGAAGCGATAGTCAGCGTACATCGTGGGCGAGTGGTTGCCCCACACGCATAGCTTTTCGATGCTGGACACCGGTTTGCCCGTCTTGGCTGCAACCTGTGACAGGGCGCGGTTGTGATCCAGACGCAACATGGCGGTGAAGCAGGAGGGGGAGAGGTCCGGGGCGGACTTCATGGCGATGTAAGCGTTGGTGTTGGCGGGATTGCCAACGACCAGCACCTTGACATTGCGGGATGCATGGTCGTTCAGTGCCTTGCCCTGAACGGTGAAGATGGCGCCGTTGGCTTCCAGCAGGTCTTTGCGCTCCATGCCTTTGCTGCGGGGGCGCGCACCTACCAGGAGCGCGACGTCTGCATCCTTGAACGCGACATTGGGGTCGTCAGTTATGACAACACCGGCCAGCAGCGGGAATGCGCAGTCTTCCAGTTCCATGACCACGCCCTTGACGGCGGGCAGGGCGGGGGTGATGTCCAGCAGTTGCAGGATGACAGGCTGGTCTTTGCCAAGCATGTCGCCATTGGCGATGCGGAACAGCAGGCTGTAGCCAATCTGGCCGGCCGCGCCGGTAACGGCGACGCGCATTGCGGGTTTGGTCATGGATATCTCCAGTGAAGTTTGCAAAATCAACAGAACCTGAAAAAACCGTGGAATTTTAATCCCAATTGCAGCTGCGTTGGGGCGTTCACGCAGAAAAGTTCAATTTTTATCCGGATACCTTACTCATATCTTATATAAGACATAGGAGTTGGTGTATGATGTGAAACATAACCACTGTGATGTCATTGTTGTATTCAGCATGGTGCAATCTCCCACTTTCAGCCCGCTGTACCAGCAGATCAAATCATTGATCATGCGCAGCCTCGAACAGGGCGAATGGAAACCCGGCGAGCTCATTCCTTCGGAAGTTGAGCTCTCCCAGCGCTTCGGCGTCAGCCAAGGCACCGTGCGCAAGGCAGTCGACGAGCTTTCCCAAGACAACCTTCTGATCCGCCGGCAGGGCAAGGGCACGTTTGTGGCCACCCACAACGAAGCCAAGGCGCATTTCCGTTTTTTGCGTCTGGCGCCGGAGCAGGGCGGGGAAGTCGACTACCCCGAAAGCCGTGTGCTCGATTGCAAGCGCGTGCGCCTGTCGGCCGATGTGGCGCGGCAATTGGATCTGCGCTCCTCCGAGTCCGGCTACCTCATCACCCGTTTGCTCGCCTTCGGCGGCAAGCCTACTGTGCTGGATGAAATCTGGCTGCCCGGCACGCATTTCAAGGGTTTGTCCCGAGAGATGTTGACCGATTGGTCAGGAACCTTGTACGGCTTTTTTGAGTCCAAATTCGGTATCTGCATGACCTCTGCCAGCGAGCGCATACGTGCCGTTGCTGCCAGTGACGCGCAGGCAGAGCAATTGGGCGTCGCGCATGGTACGCCCCTGTTGTTTGTCGAGCGTCTGTCCAAGGCTTTCAGCGGGCATCCTGTGGAATTGCGCCGTGGCTGGTATGTCACCAGCCATTTCCATTATCGTGCAGAACTGAGCTAGGGGCTTGATCTTGAACAAAGTATTCTCCAGCCCCTCAAGCGGTTATACATCCGGTGCGATTTACGTCACAATAGCGGTCGCGAAAATGACACAAAACGGGTTTTTCATCAGTGAATCAAGCCGTTTTCCCCAGTTTTTGAAACACTTTCTGATGGATTGACATGTCGAACGCAGCTTCCAAGCAAAGGCCGGTCTACCGGAACATTCACGTCACGCAAATTTTGCGCTACCGTCTGCCCCTTGCAGGCCAGCTCTCGATTTTGCACCGTATCAGTGGCGCACTCCTGTTTTTGGCGCTCCCCGTCATCCTGCTGCCCATGTTTGACCGCAGCATCAGTTCGGAGATCAGTTTCGAAGAAATGAAGGGCATCGTCTCTTCCCCCTTCGTCAAGATCGTTCTCCTGGGGCTGATCTGGGCCTACATGCACCACTTCTGCGCAGGCATCCGCTACCTCGTGCTTGACCTGCATATCGGTACAGACAAGGACTCGGCCCGCAAATCCGCCGCCGTGTCGTTTGGCATCAGCCTGGCGCTGACGGCCGTGTTCGGACTCAAACTGTTTGGAGTGTTTTAAATGGCTGGTAACAATATCGGTGCCAAGCGTCTCGTTGTCGGCGCGCACTATGGTCTGAGTGAATGGATTGCCCAGCGCGTAACCGCTGTCATCATGTCGGTCTACACCATTGGCCTTCTGATCGCAGTCTTGTTCACCCCCGATCTCGGTTACGAGAAATGGGTCCGTTTCTTCAATTTCGAAGTGTTCGCACTGCCACTGGGCAAGATTCTCGCTCTGCTGGCCATGTTGTCCCTGTGCTATCACGCCTGGTTCGGCATCCGCGACATCTGGATGGATTACGTAAAGCCCACTGGTGTGCGCTTGGGGCTGCAGGTTTTGACGATACTCTGGCTCGTCGGTTCTGCTGGGTATGCTGCACAAATCCTTTGGAGGGTCTAACAAGTGGTAGGCATCAAGACTTCTCTGCCGCGTCGTCGATTTGACGCGGTGATCGTGGGTGCGGGTGGTGCAGGTATGCGCTGTTCGCTGCAGCTGGCAGAAGCGGGACTCAACGTCGCTGTCGCGCCAGTTCGTGGGCCAGTTCGTGCGACTCTGAGGTCCGCTCGCCACACTCCGCTCCGTCTCGCTATGGCCGATCTCGGCACGGGTATGGTTGTGTGGGTGTTGGTGT
>SXGQ01192086.1_pt1 | contig 10694 bp, 18 predicted proteins | sample 3178371 | NCBI WGS metagenome assembly SXGQ01 (sample SAMN11356859, study PRJNA531348) | freshwater metagenome | isolation source: freshwater sample F1-20 | place: China: Fuxian Lake, Yuxi | collected 2017-12-25 | reverse complement strand
CAAACAAATTTTAAATTTACGAAAGATGCCACCTATTGATCTTAAGAATATTGATCAATTAGATCTTAGTGATAATTTAAAAAAACTAGCAAAGGAAAGAGATACAGATATGCCGGAAAGCACGAATCTCTTTTATCATTTAATTGCTAGTGTTGCACATTTAGGCGCTAAAGAAGTTAATAATAAAACTGATTTTAGTAAAGCATCTACAGATATTTTAAACAATGGCGCACTAGTACAAGTTTACACGGTGAGTAGCGAAGGTAAAGAGGAATGGACATTGGATAGATTTGAAACCGTTTATCCAAGCACAAGCATAAAAGGAGTTTATCTTTCAGCCAGTAAAAACTATTTTAGTACACAGATTAAAGGGAACTACACATTTGTGATTGATAAAACCGGTAGTAAAAAACCTAAAGAAGAAAATTCTGATCCTGAGGTTATAGAGCCAACCCAATCTATGTCCAATAAAGAGTTTACAAAAACCGCTAGCAATATTGAACGCGGCTTACGCAAACCTTTTACAAAAAAAGATAGTAAAGGTGTTGGCAGAGAAAAACAAAATAAACCAAAATAATTGAAAACTATTTAAAATTAACATATAATTACTATTATGAATATACTAATTATAGGAGATAGTTGGTCTAAGCCTGACGGTTACACAGAACCAAATATTCCCCCGTATAGTACAGAAACATATTTGCCTGTAGAATATTACCTGATGTCTAAAGGACATACTGTTTTTAATAGGGGCGAAGGCGGTAGAGGGAATATGAATAGTTTGCGTTTGGGTATTTACTTTGTAAAGATGGCCAAACATTTAAAAATCAATTTGGATCTTATAATTTATTTTAATAGTGATTTATCCAGAGACAGAAATACAATTTATAGCGGTAATTGGGACGAATTAACTGGAAAAATAATTCAAAAACCCTGGCCAAAAACATTGAAGGGTATAAGTGATGACATTTATAATCACCATAAACATAATTTAGATTTCCTTAGAAGTATATATAAAGGAAAATGGGCAGTGATAGGGGGTTGTGCCCCTTTATATAAACCAGAAGATTTTAAGTTTGCTGATTTTATAATTGAAGATTGGCGTAGCGAAATTTTAAATAATCAGATTCAAAGTTCACAATGGCTATATGATTATCCATTTTTATCACAACTTGACGATTTAGATAATACGGAAAAAGAGGCAGACATCATTGAAAATCTTTGGAAGGTTACTAGAGAAAAGATTGATTTGTTCCCTGATCAATCACATCCTAATATGAAATTACATCAACAACTAGGCGAAAGAATACATAAACATTTTAGCGGAGGAAGTGTATGACATTAGTACCGATGGTATTGGAACAAACTAGCAAAGGTGAACGTAGTTATGATATCTACAGCCGATTATTGCGTGACCGTGTTATCTTGCTTGAAGGCGAGGTTCATGATCAGATGGCTAATCTTATCGTAGCACAACTTCTTTACCTAGAATCTGAGAATCCAGATAAGGATATTAGTTTGTATATTAATAGCCCAGGTGGCAGTGTGACTGCTGGCATGGCTATCTATGATGCAATTCAATTCATCCAATGCGATGTTACAACGATTGTTATGGGTCAAGCTTGTAGCATGGGTAGTTTGCTAGCACAGGCAGGTGCTCCTGGCAAGCGACTTATGCTACCTAATGCCCGTCACATGATTCATCAACCAAGCGGTGGAGCAAGGGGTCAGGCAACAGACATGGAAATTCAAGTCCGTGAGATTCTTGAAATGAAAAAGAACCTGACCAATATCTATGTCAAGCACAATAGCAGGGGCAAGAATTTTGAGGAACTTGCTAAGGACATGGAGCGTGATTTTTTCATGAGTGCAAATCAAGCACTAGAGTATGGCCTAGTTGATCAGGTCCTCGACAAGCGTCCTAAATCCGAATAACTGCATCTAGATAACCCCCTAAAACAGCACCTCTCTAGGGGCTTCCTATTAGGTCCTATACGGCGTCGTAAGCTATTGATTCTATTGGAATTATATTTCTTGACCTGAGGGCACTTTGGGCGCATAATATATCTATAGTTGATTAACGGAGATTGTTATGTATAGCGAACACGATATGGACCTTGCGTTGACTGAGTACATGGACGCGATCCAGGCTGACTATAGCAAGTTCGGTGGCAAGGCTTACGCTGCTCTGAACATTACTATCAACCGTGGTAGCAAGTTCTACAAGGTCATTACTGGTACTGGCGTTCACAGTTTTGTGTGTCGCAAGGCTCACGATCAGTGGAAGGTCGGCGATGTACTTAGGGCTGCAAGTTGGGCACAACCTGCTAAGAATTTTGTGCGTGGCAATGTCTTGACCCAAACTTACATCAACCCTGTTCGTTGGGCGGGTATCTAATGATTGCGATTCAAGAAACTACAGTGTGGAAGGGCGACATACAGCCCAACCACACTTACTTGATGGACGGTAGTAAGGCTGTTAGTTACATACCCAAAGGCACTACTCAAATTATTACCCTTACTAAGCCGTTGACGATTGACCGTCGCGGCCGTACTTTTATTGAATTGAAGAAGAATCCTTTCAAGGTCAAGGTTATGAGTAACTTGATCAAGGTCAGCGGTAGCAAGGGCAATACATATTGGGTAGACCCCGATGCTAAATCCTGCACTTGTCCGGGCTTTACCTTCCGTAACTATTGCAAACACCTTGATCAGGTATTAAAGTAAACTCATGGAAGAAGAATTTATAGAACCTGAATGGGATCCTAAGTATGTTCAAATGCTTGATGCAGTTATTGAGTATATGGACGATGCAGGATCACGCGATGACCCAAAAATTAACCAACGTGATATTACAATTATTAAAGCCTTAATTGAATTTTACGATTTTGAAGTTCTTGACAATCAAGATATTCTGGATGTTATGGATGATATTAAGGTTCGTGTATCGCAGTTAGACGAAGAAGAAAAACATTAATCTCTATCATAGGACTTAAATATGTTCATGGTAGATTTAGAAGAAACTATTGATTGCGCTGTAAATTATCTTATCGGCGATAGACGCATTTTTAATAAAGAAAGCGAACTTTTTAAAAAAACTTTTACAGCATATCTTGCTGATAAAAATAGTAGCACCTTGCGTGAAGCGGTGACGTTGCGTATTTTAAGTTGTGACAAGATAGAATCAAAGCACGGCGCTGATGGCATAGATTCTAAAACTGGTAAGTTTATAGAAGTCAAACCTTCTTACGCTCATCTAGATAAGGACGGCAATCAAAATTGTTTAGGAGGAGGAGGCTCTTTCAATGATATTACTTATAAAAAAGTAGAATCTTGTAAAGGGTGGGACATAGTGTGTTCTGGGTTTGCTGAAGATAAACTAATTTATATCGTTCGTTTTCCTTTTGATTACCTTGCCCCGGTATTGACGAATTATATCAATAAAAAAGTAGAGTCAAATAAAAAAATAACAGAAGGACAAACTCAGGGTCGTTTCACTGCTTTATTTGGTTACAATCATTATATTGATTGTCCTGACTTACAAATCATTCATCTCAATGTAAAAGATGGTGCTAGGTTTATGAACAAGAAAATGTTTAAGGCATTCTCTGACAAATATAATGCTTGAAAATTATCTTAATGTTCGCTATAGTCTTAGAAACATTAGCGATCAAGAATTTGAAAATATATTACCGCAACTCGCTAAAGAATTAGAGCAAGTTTCCTTTATCCCTAATTATGACGATAAAGTTTTAATAAACGATTGGAAAAAATTGTGCGCATGGCAATCAACCAGTAACATAATAAATTCTACTAGCAGAATTGGACTCAAACTTTGTGAACATTTCTTTCCTAATTTCTATGACATAGAAATGAAGGGTAAAACATATAGACAGTTTTGGAAGAAGGAAAATTTAGAAAAAATATTAAGATGGAATCGTAAAAGCCACAGCACACCCTATCTTAGTGAAATAAAACGGGGCATTTATTTCTGCTTAGGTCTGACAAAAAATACAATGTATAGACCTCAAATGGCCAAACTTATTTGCGATACATATAAGCCAAAGTTAGTATTAGATCCTTGTGCGGGTTGGGGCGGGCGTATGTTAGGTGCTGTAGCAAGTGGCGCGCACTACTATGCTTTTGAACCTAATACTACGACCTATGATAACTTATTAAGACTAGCGCACTTCCTTGATATAGAAGATAAAGTCACAATCATTTGTGATGATGCATTACAAATGAGAAAGTATAGCATTCCAAAAGTAGATTTGGTATTAACTAGTCCTCCCTATTATACACTAGAAATTTATTGTAAAGAAGATACACAATCAGTCAATAATTATGTAACCTATGAAGATTGGAGTAAGTTCTTCCTTAAAGAACTTATACGAGTCTGTTGTGACCAATTGATTAATAATGGACAAAGTTGTTGGAACGTAGGAAGAACTGGTTGTTGGACAATGTTTGATGATGTTGCAACTTATCATAAAGAATTTGGGTACAGTCCTATTAACGAATTTGATGTAATTAGTAGTAAACGTCAAGCAATAAACAAAACGGGCAATGAGAAAAGTCAGGATACCACAGTGGTTTATAAGGCTTGACTTTGTCCTTTCAATATAGTATAATTGTATTCTATTGTAACTATAGGTGTTGTTATGACGATGCATCTGGTACGCGGTATGTCTACTATTCGCTCTGGTAAGCCTGAGTTCAAACTCACAAAGCGTAAGCGCGAGGAATGGGAGTTTGACTGGATGGGTGATAACAAGTTGCGTAAGTCGCAAGGCATGCCCAAGATTACTTTTGATGAGTATTGCCTCAATCGTCTAGGCAAGGTCAAGTTAACTCAACCGGTGTTCAAAGAGTTGCAGGCTGTTGACAAACATCCACGCTATGTTGACCGTGTTGAGTATCCCAGCCTTGGCATTGTTGGTGGTAATACTTTCAAACGTGAACCGCTTAAGTATACAGGTACTCTTGTCAAAGGTATCGCTACCATGCACAAGAGTAATGCTGTTCCTGTCATTGACGAAGAACAGATGAAGGATATTAGTCGCATGAGGAGAGGATAATGAACGAATTTTGGAAGCCGATTTTTCACGAAATATTGATGGCTGTAGGCATTTATAGTGTGCTACTTGGCCTGTTTTACTTTTTTATAGGATATTAATATGAGTAGTACAAGATTTGACCTTGAGCAGCAGATCATGGAATGTTGGAATGTCACCACAGACCTTAAGCGTGTATCTGAGTATTTGCTTGATGCACCATTAGAGCCTGGTCGTGAGGACAAGATCGCTAATATGTTATTGGGCATGGAAGCACTATACGAAGTCAAGTTTAATAAATGTTTTGCTACATTTGAAAAATTATTGAAGGAACAACATGACCGACAAACTACAGTGTAGTGTTTGTGGTAGTGACTTTGATCTAGATGATGAGGGAGGCACCAATGGATATTTTGGTATTATCCCAGTTAGTTTCTGTCCTTGGTGTTTATCGTGTATGATTGATATGGTACAACAAATGACTGGCGAGGAGAGAGAACATGAACGAGAATAGACCTATGATTTTTGTGTTTGTATTATCTGTGTATCTTTTTGTTACTGGTTGCGCCTCAACCATCAATGGTGTACGCGAGGATGTTAGTAGACCCTTGAAGTGGGTTGGTAAGGTAGGCGATAAGATTGCCCCTTGTAAGGATGAGGAGTGCAAGAAGGATGAGTAACTTTACAGTTATCAGTGATGACGAGGCTATTGAACTACGAAAGTTGCGTGAGTTCTATAAGGATGTTATTACACTTACAAGTAATCACGATGTAATTGAAACAGATAGTTTTGGTCATGGTGTTGCTGTCGTCTATCCTAATAAGTTAGGACTTGCTCTTGAAAAAGTAAATCCTAAATGGTACCAAAGTGAAAGTAATTAATTACTTAACTGAACAAGACCACATATGGTGGATTAAGTGGTCTGTCAGTATCATCATGCTTGTTGGCATGGCATTGGGTCGTGGCACGGGCATACATGAACTACTAATCTTTGATACCATCGCAAGTTGGATCGGTGCTGTTGGTTGGATGTATGTTGGATATCGTTGGAAGGATAATGCTATGATACTTGTAAACTTCATCATGGGCATTATAAATACGGTAGGCATCTACAATCAGATGTTTTAAGGAGAATGTTTTATGTTAAAACAAATTTCACTTGTTATCATTGTTGCCCTCCTAAGTGGCTCAGTAGCCGCACAAGAGGGTCCAAGTACAGAAGAAATCTTGGGTGCGATTGCTGGGGGCGCACTTGGAAGCACTATAGGGGACGGTGATGGTCGCAAGGCTGCTACAGTCATCGGTGCTATTATTGGTTATCGTATGGGTGAGCGAGTGCTTACTACAAACGACCGCAGAGAATTCATGAGTCTACGGAGAGATGATTTTCATCGTTTCTGTCGCCGTCAAGTTCCATACGAATATGATCGTAGAGAGAACTTAAGTAGAATGTGGATACAGGGCTGTGTAGATAGGCTACATGCCCAACAACGTAGATTGGAACGAGAAGCATATGAGGATGGATTAAGAAATGGACCTACCAATTAATATTGATGAATTGAGAACTATTGTAGTAAGTTTACAAAAAGACAACCAACTTGTTCTTGCTGATAAACTTAAACTTGTGGCTATGTTGATTGAAGAAGGCAAGCCATACAAGAAGATATTGCGTGAACAATATAACATAGTAGCATAATATGGAATGCAAAGTATTAGGTTGTACAAACCAACTTGACAGCACCGGCTTCCCTGTAAAATACTGTGAGTATCAGCAAGGCGGGTGCCCAATGCAAAAGAAAGCATTTGACTGGAATAATAAGTTTGATAGATTTGCAGCACTTGTACTAGTTCCAATTATGTTATTGATAGCAGCAACGGTGATTTATGTTGAATTATTGTAAAAACTTTTTGGCTAAGTTAGCACTATTACCCGTTCTTGCTTTACTAGGCGGGTTCTTTCTGTTATTCTTTCTAATACTACCCCAGTTCAAGCTTTTCAAGGATAAAAATTCTAAGAACTGGAGATTCTATATCAAAAGCAGAGGTAAACATGGCAACCAAAAAGAAAACAAAGACTACGAAGCCTTCTACTAAGAAGAAGGTTCCTGCAAAGAAAATCAAAGTCGCAACTAAAAAATCAGTTGCAACTAAAAAGAAGGCTGTGCCTAATCCACATGAAGGCAAGCGTTACTTCATGCTTGACTTTGGTGGATATGGCGGCGAACTTATGGTAGATATTGTACCAGAAGAATTCGTAGAGTATTGGCTTGATGAAGAACGCAAGCATGGTCTATCAGATCACATCATGGCTATGCATGAAAAGGCTGCATATGGCGATGACTTTGATGAAGATACGGAAGACGAGGACGATGAGTCAGATGAAGAAGAGGGCGGCTTTGATAGCAATAGCCCCGAAGTAAGTCCCGGTCGTAAGTATGTTGAATATTGGGAACTAGATGGTATTGAGCATGATACAGTTGTCAGTGCCGAATATAGTTCATTTACTGTAACTGAAGTTGAATTAAATCCTAAGGCTGTATATACCGACGGTGCTGTTGAGTGGGACGAAAAGGAACGCCGTAAGCGTAACTTTGATTGGAGCCAAAAGATTTATACAGAAAAGGGTGAGAGTAAGGATTACAGCACTGAAAACCGAAAGCGTGTCTACAGCACGGAAATGTTTGTACACGATACCAAGAAAGGGCTTGTTGATCCTGTACCAGTATTGATGTGCTATGATGCACAAAAGGGTAGTTTTGGTCGTGTAGTTGTAGAAACTAACGGCGAAGATTTTGATGTGAACAAGTTGGTGTTCGGTGTTTGTGAAAACACTATGACCACTCATATTGATCAGTATTTCTATGATAAGAAACCATTATCAGTAGATATGGATTATCTAAGCACATGGGGCAAGGGCTTTCATACTAGCGTAGGATATATGCCCAAGTGTGATACTGAATACGATTATGAAGAACTACTCAAGTATGGATGGGAAGATTTAGAAGATGTAGAGTGATATTTGGCACGCTAAATATCATGAATGAAGAAAATCTACTTTTGGCAACCAGCACACTATACGATATTTCAAGGTAACCCCAGTTACTGGTTACCCTATAGTGTGGGTTGTCTTTGGAGTTTTGCACTTAGCATACCTAAAATCGCTGAGAATTATGTCCTCGGCGATTTTATTTTTAAACGCGATCCTATATCTAAGATGATGGAAAACATCATTGATCCTGATGTTGCTGTATTCAGTAACTATGTTTGGAATTATCAATATAATCGTACAGCAGCAAGGGCAGTCAAAGAAAAGTATCCAAATTGTTTTATAATATTCGGCGGACCTCAAGTTACAAAGTTTCCTGAAGAAAAAAAGTTTTTTGATAATAATCCTTATGTAGATTGTGTAGTCAATGGGGAAGGCGAATTAGTATTTGCTGAATTATTAGAAAATCTAATAGACGGCATAAGCCCTAATAAAGTTCTAAAATTTAGCAGACTAAAGGAAGTATCATACCCTAGCCCATATACCAATAGTATATTTGATGACATAGTAGCACGATACCCCGAGTATCATTGGCAGGCTGTATTAGAAACAAATCGCGGCTGTCCATATGCGTGTACATTTTGTGATTGGGGTTCGGCAACATATAGCAAGATTGTTAAGATTAGTGAGCAACGAGTTTTAGACGATATCACTTGGATGTCAAAAAACAAGGTAGACTATTGTTTTATTGCTGACGCAAACTTTGGCATACTATATGAACGTGACAAGAAGTTTGCTGAACACATGAATCATTATCAGACCACTGTTGGTTATCCTAAAGTTATATTAGCACAATGGGCAAAGAACAGTAAAGAAAAGATATTAGATATCGCAAAGATATTCTTTAATGGTCATAATAGAGGATTCACAATTAGCGTTCAAAGTATGGATGATGTTGTACTGGAAGCAATCAAACGTAAAAACATGGAAACCTCTGACATGACAAAGATGTTAGAGTTGTGTGAGAAACAAAACATTAGTGCTTATACTGAATTATTGATTGGGTTGCCCTATGAGACAAAAGACACTTGGCGTAACAATCACTTCAAACTATTAGAATTAGGTCAACATAACTTTATTGATATATGGTTCACACAAACTTTAGAAAATAGTGAGCTCAATAGTGTAGAGCAACGCAAACAACATCAACTAGTTACTGTAGATATTCCTAAATTCGTCACAGGCGTAAACATTGTTGAAGGTGATATTCCAGAAAATGAAACTGTAGTAGTAGGCACTAAATATATGCCCAGAGAAGAATTAATTAAAAGTTATTTGTTTAGTAGCGTTATCATGCATTTTCATTACATGACCGGTAGCACAAATATTTTAAGTAGATTCTTACGGAAATACAATAATTTACCTTATGAAACTTTCTATTCATACCTTGAAAATAATCTAAAAGAGAGGGCACTTTGGATAAGTACCCCTTATTTTAGACTACAAAGTTTCATGGCTTGCTTGGCTTCAGGTAGAATTCAAGAATCAGATAAAGACTTAAGACATAACGCACATAATAATATTTGGGTTGCCGGCACCCCATTATTATTAGACAGAACTAAATTATTTGATGACTTGTTAACTATTTTTAGTAAAGAATGGTGTAAATTAGACGACGAACTCTATAGGCAACTAATTGACTTTCAGCAGCGTTTAGTATATGATAAGAATAGTGTTTATCCTTACTCTGTTACATATGATTATGACTTTGTGGACTTTTTAAATAAAGGCAAGGTTTTAGTAGAAAAGCCAACCAAAGTTGTATTTGAATATGATAAAGTTTGGAACAGCGATAAACAATTTTTAGAACATGCATACTTTGAAAGACGTACAAGAGAAGTAGTTAATACGAATTATAGAGTGGTAAATGAAGATTAAATTAGTAAGCGATTTACACCTTGAATTAAGCGATACTGATATTCCAAATAACGGGTGTGATGTATTAATTCTAAGCGGTGATATTCTCATCGCTCAAGACCTTCATGACCACCCTAGACAGAGTTGGATAGAACATAAAGAATATCTTTGGAAAAATGGTCAGATGCGCCCAGAAAAATCTGATCGTTTCCGTGACTTCCTTGATCGTTGTAGCAAGAACTTTCCACATGTAATCTATGTAGCAGGTAACCATGAGTTCTATCATGGTAAGTGGTTGGCTACACTTGACTACTTGCGTGAAGAAACAAGTTACTGGCCAAACATTTATTTCCTTGAAAAAGATGTAAAGGTTATAGACGGCTTACCCTTTCTTGGTTGTACCCTTTGGACTGATCTTAATAAGGGAAATCCAGTGACCATGCACAATGTGAGTCATATGTTGAACGATCATAGGTTGATACGCCATGATGGTTTAGGCTATACAAAATTAAGGGCTTATCATTGTGTGGAAAGACACCAGGAACATTTAGCATGGCTGAAACTAACTGTACCAAAATATGATAGGTGCGTAGTTGTGGGCCATATGGGTCCTACTCATCTCAGCATACATGAGAGATATAAGCATGATTATCATTTGAATGGTGCATATTGTAGCGACTTAAGTGAATTCATACTTGACCATCCGCAAATCAAACTTTGGACACAGGGTCATACT
>SXGQ01894927.1_pt1 | contig 10695 bp, 15 predicted proteins | sample 3178371 | NCBI WGS metagenome assembly SXGQ01 (sample SAMN11356859, study PRJNA531348) | freshwater metagenome | isolation source: freshwater sample F1-20 | place: China: Fuxian Lake, Yuxi | collected 2017-12-25 | reverse complement strand
CCCATTGACGATTTGGTTTGCTTCTTCTCTTCTGAAGACCTTGCGCATTAGCTCTTGGTTCTCGTCGTAAATTAGGTACATGTTCAAAGTAATGATCCTCAAACTTTGGTATATAGTATTTTGGCTTTGGTAATAGACTTAGGGCTTCGTCCAATACCTCAAGTATTTGCAAACGTCGGCACATATCACTTTCTTCTCCTCGTTTTGACTGCAACGATACCAACTTCAGGTTCTACTTTGTTGCGTTCTTCAATAATTAAATCTGCTATCTCCCATACTGCTTTTGGATTTATTTCGCCTTTTACTGCAAACCCCATTGTTAGCATCATCGCAAAGCAATCTCTTAAATCATCATCACCAATCATACGACCCCCTTCAACTCTTCATAGCCGCAAGTCTCATCCCAATATAAGAAAGTGTTTCCTTTATGTTGGAGCATGTTAAGCACTGGTTTACAGCCAGCTTCGCAGTCAAAATGAACTCGTAGTCCATGCCTTCTTGGGCTTGGATTCATAGTGAAGTCTTTGTCTACTTCAACTTTAGCGTTACCCGAAACCACATGCAAACAAGTGCCAGTCATATCTTCACCGCAGTCAAACACTTCAACTTTTCCTTGGTGCATATACCCACCGTTGCAGTTTGGGCAAGTAAGTTCATCTCCGTAATCCCACTCACCTTTTTTAAGTTTAATAGTCATCTGTAGTGTCCTTTTCCATTGTGTTCACAATCTTTTACTGGGCAAAACTTCTTGCATGTGAAGTTTGGTTTTGCGTTCCATACATCGTTATTGTGCGCCGCAGCTAACTTATCTGTTTCTTGAACCCAAGTAAGCCATTTCTCTGATGAGTCGTGCTTGATGTAATGGGCTCGCACGAAGTCCTCGCATACTACAAAAGCCAGCCCTGCTTTGACTCGTTCAACCAATGAGAAGTGCTTGAACACGCACAGTGCCATGAGTTCAAGTTGCTTAGTGTCGGCATACTGACTGCTCTTGCCTGTCTTGTAATCAACAATGTGAGCCAAATTGTCCTGAATAATAATCAAGTCGGCTACGCCTCTAAACCAAACGTTCTTATCAAAGAAGCCACATGGTTCTAAATCCTCAGTCAAACCCATTTTGTGTTCACAAAGCTTTCGGCCGGGTATGTCCTTAAGCACATCTAATACTGGTATAAGGAATGAGAACTTCTCTGGTACCGGTTCACCATCTCTGATGTATTTTTCAGCAGCTTCATGCACTACCTTGCCGTAAGTTAAATGCTCAGTCTCTGGCTCAACAATATCCTTAACCACCCGTAAGTGATAATACTTTTTGGGGCACTGTTGAAACAGTCCAAGAGACGAGTAAGACCAAGTAAAGTCAGGCATTTGATAATTTGCAACCAATTTGTATTACTGCATCTTGTATTTCACGTGCAGTTCTGCGTCCGCAATTTGGTATTTTTTGCAGGTCGGTAAACGATAAACTAAGCAACTCCTTTAGCGTATGTACTTGTTCAGCTTGCAGACAATTCATCGCCCTTACTGATAACGGCAATATATCCATAACAGGCTGTTCAAGATACTTCATAAGGTCTTTTTCTGTTTTATTTACAGTAACACCTTTTGGATCAACCATACGCAAACGTTCATAAGCACGTTCAAGATTAGCTAATGTTGTTTCATACATTGCTTTGTACTTTAAATCTGCGACTTGTTGTTTAACTGTCGGCGGCACTTGAACTAAATCATTACCCACAAACTTACCAAAGTTAACCATTTCTGCTATTGAACCAAACTCTACATTAATTTTCATTTTTTCCCCACTGAGTTAATCAAATATTTAGCCAACTTAACACGAACCTCATCAATGTCTTCCCAAAGATAACCTGTTTTAGTAAAATGTATGGGTTCAATTTTTAACTTTTCAATTATGAATTTACTTGTTATTGTGATGCCAAGTATTTTACTTATCTCACCAGTGTTTAATAAATAAGATAGGTCTTTCATTTAAACTCCCCATAGTTCTATTGGTTTCTTTTTACTGCAATCCCCGTAGCTCTTACCTATACCCAATTCACAAGCAAGAGGCAAAGTAGTAGCCCAAGAGGGTCGCCAACGCATACACTCATTGATATACAACAACGCTTCTTTTTCTTGCCCTTCAGGTACAACCGCCATTACAGCATCATGCACCGTTAATGCTACACGATAACGCTTTGCAATGCGTAACATTTGTTCGCCAATAATACAACGAGCCAATGCCTGACATATATTCTCAATAACTTTACCGCCATAAATTTTTATACGACCACGTCGACTTGCATACGAGTATTGCTCGTCTTCATCTTTTTGTAAATCGGGGTAATTTAAGTACAACCCGCTCGGGAGTAAAAATCCATTTTCCGTAAGGGCAAGTGCCTGCGCTTGACACCCAACTTGCGCAGTCTTTTTAGTTCTGAGGGCATCAAGGGAACTGTTAGCTTCCTTCCAAAGTTTAGGTATGTAGGGGTATGTGTCACGGTAGACTTGTATAATCCTAGTCGACTCCGCATCATCAATTTCCACCCCAAAAGTTTTGAGTTGTATCCCAAACTTGGTAGCACCCATGCCATACCCCGCACCGAGGATTGTTGTCTTACCCACGAACCTCTCGCTATCCGTGATTTCACTTTGCGCCTTTCCGTAGATAGAAGACGCCATGATTTTGTATACATCTTGCTTCTCCTCAAAGGCTGTTACTAAGTCGTTCTGCCCTGATAGCCATGCGACTGTCCTAGCTTCAATCTGACTAGAGTCGGCATCAATTAGCACATAGCCTTCAGGGGCTACGATTGCTTCTTTAAGTAATGACTTGCGTGGTAAGTTTTGTAGATTTAACTTATCATCGCCGCCCCAACGACCAGTATGGGCAGCATAATACCTAAGAGGAACAGGCATACGACCCCGCTTAGATATAGCAATGAAGCGTTCAGTTCTTGTTTCCTCGAGAGTAGACTTAGTTCCCAAACGGGCGGCAACGATGGCTTGGACTCGTTCATCGGGATGCTCTGCAAGTTCTTTGAATCCTTCATCATTTTTGGCAAAGGCATATGTTTGTTTACCATTAGCAGGGCTTTCCTTCATAGGTGGTTCGACCCCAAGACTAATAAGTAAGTCGGCTAATTTGGGGTTACTCATTAGCGTATCTTTATCTGATATACAAGCAGCAAGTAGTTTATCTTTGCGGGCTTTGACTTGCATTAAATGTTGCTCAAGCAACGGTGTATCTAAGAACAACACAGGATCATAGAACATCTTGAGTGTCAGATCAATCAGCTTTAACTCATGAAGGCTAAACCGTGGTAGTAGGGTCTGAAATAAATCATAGGTTAAAGCCACGTCGTTTTTGCAATACTCACCGTATTTATTTAGTTGATTAGGGCTGAAGTCGGCTCTGCGTAAGCCTTTGGCGTCGACCACCTCAGTTCCTTTGACCCCCAAGTTATACCTTTGGGCTAACTTTGCAAGGCTATTACCAGCATCTAAGCCATCTGATGCTCGTGCCATAGATAGGGTATCGAACCAAGCTCTCGGCTTAATACCAAATGTCCAACTGAGAATCGCTGAATCGAACATGGCATTGTGGGCTAAAGCGAAAGAGTTGTCCCAATCGAACTGACTCAGCCATTCTTTGGTTTCTTGCTTTGTCCCGCTAAACCATTGAGGCTCGCCATCATTCTCTTTGACGGACACACCAACAACCTCAAACCTGTCGTCACGCACATACTCTTCAGTCGTAAACTTGGTTAATGAGAAGTCAACTGCGTAGTATGTCTCGAAGTCGATGACTAAAATGTTCAAGGTTTTGTCCACTCTCTTATTATTTCTTTTATTGTTCCGTTTTTTTCTAGCGTAGCCTCATAAATAGTCGGAGGCGTCCCAAGCACAGGTTGATTTGAAGTTGAGTAATGGCGTTCTGCTTTATGGGTCTCTTCTTTAAATACAAGCGTTTCAAGTATTGCGTCATACGCACGCTGACGCAAGGTGGCTTGCACAATGCTCTTGTATTTCTGACGAACTAAATACTGTTCAAGTTTGGTAAGGTGTTTAAACCTTGGCAGTGTGGCTCGAGCGTTTGTTTCAATTGGCAAAAAATCCTCCCACTTATTACCTTTTATAAACTCCTCGGGGTGGGTATCCATCCGCTCAAGCAAAATTTTTACTTGGTCATGGCAGAATTTTTTAAGCATGGACTAATCCTTCTTTGTTGTAACGGTCATCAAACAACGCACAAAAACGGTCATCGAGGTAAACATTTAGCCCCGTCCATCTTCGTCAAAGGACGCAAAATACAATTTCAAGTCGTCGAGCAAATCCTCGTTGACCATAAAGGATTGACCGCCTGCTCGCCTTATGCGTAGTAGTTCTCGCTCTTGCAATGCAGTAAGTTTTCCGTTGCCTGCTTTACACTCGATAGCGATGAACTCACCCATGTAGCAACAAATAATATCAGGCACACCACTACGACCATAGCCGTGTGTGGCAGGGAAGAAATAATAGACACCGTAGTCTTTGAGTATCTTGACTACCGATGCCTTAACTTTCGCTTCAGGCGTCATTTGTTTTCCTTGTTTATTTACTACTTATTGACACAGTATAGTATGTCGCCAGAGAAAAGCAAGTGATATGAATAAATTATTTTATTGGGACTTACCCTTATATGCACAAATCAAGACTCAATCTTGAAATGTGCACAATAAAAAAGCCCCTCCGAAGAGGGGCTAGGAACTGAAATGAACAAAACTATTGTAGGCTAAAACAGATTTCGCATCCTACTTGCGTTGGGGAGATGCTCGACTTGCGTCGACGCCATGAGGTCACATCTGTTAGGCAATACTCACGGCATTACAAACGAACTAATTCAAGGAGAACAGTTCGCTAAATAGTATATCAGGACTCCATGTTCAATTCACCACTTACGATGAAATACATGTCAGGCTTTACCATACAACCAAATGCAACATTTACTTCTTCCAACTGCATGACCTTGAACATAGGCAGTCGAACCACTATGTCGCTAGGTAGTTCTTCCGTAGTCTTATACCGCTTTATGCTGTTGTTGCTAAAGTTATATACTGCATAAGAACCATTTGAAAAAGTCTGCACACCATATCCTTGCTTCTTGGTAAGCATATCTTCCAACGCTTGCACATCAAGATACTTAGCAATGTCTTTATCAAGTTCTTTTCTGCGAGCATACTTCTTCTCGTTAGCAGGTAGCACCACGCTATCGAACCCTTGGGTTTTTGCGTGATATGCAAGAAGGGCGTAGTCTATTGATAACTCTTCTTGGTCAACACCCCATTTGACATGGTTTTTAGCGTGATGAGCAAGGGCATGGATTGCGTTACTCACACCGTCTTTAATAAGATCGGCTAACTCGGTGTAGTCCCTACCTACCATCAACTTCTTGACATTACGCAAGGCAACCTTCAAGTGCTTGGTCGTTGTCTCATCACTTCTACCTCGTGACTTGTTAACACGAAACGAACCAACACCAAACACATCTTCATTAGCACCATTGCGATACTGCCTGACGATAGACAAGAACCCAATGTTCTCGCCATCCTCCCTGACATTGACACGATATATCTGTTTGTAATCCTCAGTATTACCTGAGTCGTCCCTTCGCCAACCCGTCTGAACACACTCGTCATTTACGAAAAAGTCGCAGGTCGGTTTGATTAGTGCGACCTCAGTCACATACGCAGGAAGGTTTGGGTGCATCTCAGCATCCTTGTGCTTTTGTTTGAGGTTTGTTTTATCAATTTTTACCATGTTAGAAACTCATCTTGTTAAGGATTGCGTCTACTTGTGCCTTGGCATCTGTGCGTGCAGTAAACGATTCACGCAAAGTCTCGGCATCATACTTGTCTAGCACAAACTTGAGACTCCGCCTTGCCTGTTCCATCATAGGATCTTTGGTCAGGTTCAAGTGTTGCAACATATCAACCAACTCCTTGGCGTTGTCAATCATGCTATCCCGAAACACACGGAACTCTTGGCTTGGATTACCTTGTTCGTCATTAACCACCTCAACAACCAAGCGATCACTCATGCGGGTTAGGCAATCCTTCAACCTTTCCCAAGCATCACGCATTGCGTTGTTAAGTCTGTCCTCGTAAGCCTTGTTGCAGTTAGCAATGATCTCGGCTTTGGCTTCTTCGTTGATGTCGATACGGAAGTCTCCTGCGTTGGGGACAGGAGAGAAGGTATAGCCAAATGCAAAGCGTTGCTTAAGCGTATGGATCTGAGGATATTCTGTTCTGTCGAATAGATCACCCAATTGAAACGCAGCGGCAGTTATCAAATTTGGATACGCATCAATGAACTTGTCGACTAATGCGTTGTATCCTTCTTCCATCTTGCCCAACTGATCTTTGTATACCATGAAGTTAGACATAGGCAATAAGCGTGAGCCGTTGTCTGTCCATGGTAGCGTCTGCGAAATGTGCCATGCTCGTGCATTGGCTGCATACTTAATGATCTTGTCAAGCACACCTGTGCCTGCCATCAAGTTCTTGTTCGCATTGACCACCGAGGTCTTGGTGTTCTTAGCCACATCAATCTCGGCAGATACACTCTTGTCCAACTTGCGACCTGTCCAACTACGGATACTAAGTTCTACCAACATGGCTGATGAGCCGATACTAATTGAGTTATTCATTTGCTTCTCCTTGTGTGTGCACATTTAAAGACTGAGCCTTTATTTGTGCGTTGATTAAATGTTGTATTGCTTGAGCATAGGTTAGGGGGAAACCTAGTTCCCCAGATAACCTATCCCGCACTTCTCTTAGTGAGTCCATTGTCTCTTGGTTAATTGAGACATTTACCCTTTTCTGATTACTCAACATGCACCACCTTTCCTATTACACCTTCGTTACGGAAGTTCTGATTACCTTTGACGCACCACAACACAGGCATACCGATCTGCCAATTACTTGGGTTCTGCTCAGGGATATAGCCATCAGTTAGCATGAGCAAGCACTCGCCCTTGATATCGTGCTTGTGTATATACTTGGGCACACACGCAGGCTCAGTCCCACCGCCACCCGCAGGCTTGGTAGACTCAACCAAGTTAGACAACTCGTTGTTCTGATATGTTTCTCGTGATGCCACATGAGTATCCCAATACAACACATCAATCTTTTCAGGGCTGACCTCATCACAGATAGACTTCACCTCGGATAAGAACTGAGTAAGTTCCTCAGTCCCGATAGACCCTGATGTGTCAATACCAATGACGATACCGCCTACCTTCTCGTCATAACTACTTGGCATAATGATATCTGAGGCTATATATCTCTTGTGTAGCCTACGCCATGTTGTTTGGTCTTTGCCTTGGGTGACTGACTTCACGAACTCACGCAGAGCATCTTTCCAATTTATCTTGGGCACGAGCATCTCGCTGATGTTGCGATCCACATTGCCACCCATCTTACCCACAAGAATAGATCCCTGACGCAAGGCTGACTCGACCTCTTTGGCTTGGGCTTCCTTCTCCTGATCGGACATTGCTTGAGCACCTTCCCAATCATGCTCGTCTAGTCCATCGGGTAAGCCTTCGCCATCGCCTTCACCTTCGCTTTCCTCGCCTTGCTCGTTGCCTTGACCAATGACATAGACCTTCTTCTTACCTGCGTTCTTGCCATGCTTCTTGACAAGTTCAAGAAAGACTTGGTGTGCATCCATACCACGATACTTCTCATCAAGACACCCAAGGTTCTTACCATCAGGTGTGGTCGGGAACTCGGTGACTTCTTGGTTAGTATCGTAGTCGTAGATCTGCAAGTTAATCACATAGTCGCACGCCATGTTCGCAAGAACAGCGTTCTGCTTGTATAGTTTCTCCCACACAATCAGATGCCGATAAGCCTTGTGCATATTCTCGTGCAAGATAAGAAAGGCTAGTTGTTTATCATTCAGACTATCAACAAAGCCACGACCATACATTACATCAAGCCCGTTGGTTTGTGCGGTGAAGGGCAACTCCTTGTCCAACACGCTGACCTTACCAATCATGAACAAGCCTGAGAACAAACAAAAGTTCTTGTGCTTCATCATTTGGACATGGCATCTCTCGATGCGTTGTTCGGCAGTTAATTTAGCCATTGCATTTTCTCCTCGTTAGGTTTAACTTCAATATCTAATTCTTCGCCTTCTTCGGCTTGCTCTTCGTAGTCACATACTGCTTGAGTGAAGAGTCGGATAGCCTCATGCGGTGGCACTCGAGCATGACCCAACATAGTATTGATGAGCATGGTGAACAATACTGACATCACCATACCCACTTCCATATCTTCTTTCTCAAAGTAAGAACCAAGAGCATCTTGAATCTCCTTCAACTGCTCGTGTTTATCTTTTACATCTTTGTTATCAGTCATGTGCATCTCCTTAAAATAAATACTGATTAGTTCTCATCCAATCAACAAACGATTGGCTCGTAAAAAACAACTTCTTCTTCTCATCATCTTTCATACCTGACAAGCAGAACACAGACTGCAACTCCTTTGGAGTCCGCTTGAGATACTCAAAGAACTTACTGATAGACTGACGATCCACCTTCTGCACCGCAGAGAAAGCCAACAAACAAAGTGCCGCAGGACTGCTCGGAACTATTGCGTTGTTAGGATCTTTGAGGATTGATTCCCAAGTCGGAAGACTGTCGGCTACGGCAACATAAGCCATCAGATCTCGTGCTGCTGGTGCACCAATCGTGCCTTCCAATGCACAGATGACTGCGTTCTCCGTGTTCTGCTCACGCTTTTTGAGAATGTTTGAGGCTCTTGCCAGAGATCTTGGGCTGACAAAGGATCGCTGAACTTCCTTCGGGTTAAAGATATACTTGTTCCCGTTCTGCCCTGCATCAAGATAAGATGCCAATGCCTGCGGTGTCTCACGAATCCAAGCAAGGATCTCAGGTGCAATCTCGTTCTTCAATGCCCATTCACCCCATGAGTTAGGATCAACAGAGCCATCGACATTGAGACCTGCGTGTGGCTTACGCACATTGACCACGCTAATACGATTGCGAGAGTGAGCCATCATGTTGTCGCCTACGCCATCGCCTGAGTAATTACCTGCCGTTATGACTATCGTTTTCTTGTGTAGTCGTGTGCCCATAATCATACGAGGGTGGTTCAGCATTGGGTGCAACATATTCTTAACTGCCTGATGACCCTTGGTGAACTCGTCACAAAAGATAACGAGTGGCTCGTTAAGATGAAAACCCCATTGCTCGTTCGGGTATATGTTGGTAGTCTTGGTCTCATGGTTAGGGATCGGGATACCCAACTCGCCCAACTCCACATTAGGCACATCAATATAGACACCACGATACCCTGTGCGTTCTACGATATTGTCGAACATTGAGGTCTTACCAACCCCTGGCTCTCCGACAAGGTGGAATGTTGCATCCTCACCCATGGTCACGATTAGATCCTCGGCTTCTTTGAGGTTTACGAGGCGGTTTAACAATACTTCTGACATACTATTCTCCTTAATTAAATAAAATAAACTACGCACATTTAAAGACCCATTCTTTATTTGTGCTTACTACGAAAATACATAACTGTTGCGATCACGGAAGGGCTTACCGATCTCCTGCTCGACTGCTTCAAAGATCGAGTCCCGATGGTGATACTTGATAAGTTCATCAAACATCATGACAAACTTAGCAGGATTACCCGATTGCGTGCTCGTGCGATAGTCATAGTGGCAACTTATTGACGCAACCATCTTCATGAGTTTGTATTTCATCTCAAGGTCGTTGTTCGCCATAGCCTCTTCTACCATGCCCATCAACTTGGCTCGTTGTTCGGGGACGCTTACCCTCTTTGAGTCACCCCAATTCTCATACACATGATTACCCAATAAAGTATTGCTGAGAAAGCCAAGCCTTTGGAGTTCTTCATGCAACTCCGTATGAGTTCCAAGTTTCCCATCAGCGAGTAGCATATTGTGCCCATACATGATGAAGTCTGAGTAATACTTACGCAGTCGGTTCAACTCTTTCCTGCGAACCTTGTATTTATTTTCAGGCTTGCAGTCCTTGGGTCTAAAGCCATGCCCATCAACAAAGTGAATGTGCATCTCCTCGTCTTTGCCTGTCGGCATAGGAAAAGCCTCACCCCCCTTGTTGATGAAATACCACTTGCCACTCTCGGACTGAACCGAACCAATGTGTTCCTCAAGCGTATAGTTCAAGAACATCATGGTTGTCGGACCTCGCCAAGTGTTCACACGCAAGACGATGCTCTCGTCAGGAAAGAACTCAATGCAGTCTGTGCTATACAGTTTGCAACAAATGGTTGTGGCGAATTGACCAAGCGGATCACCCTCGACCTCGACACTTCTAATGCGTTGGTGGATTTGCATATGGTCATACCGCCTGTTCTTACCCAAGGGTTTCTCGATGGGATACCGCCCCCGATAAGGGACGGACTCCTCAAAGATCTTCTTGGCATACGCATAGTTGACTATGCTTGGTAGCCTTGCAGAGTTGTAAGTTGTTGTGCGATACATTACTTGCCCCCCTTGAATAGCAGGCTCTCGTAGTGCTCGATCAAAATCTTGAGTCTGTGGTTCTCTGTCATGAGTTCGTTGTGAATGTTGGTGGTTTTGGTTGCACCCTCGGCAAGCCATTGGGTGGCTTTGGCTAGACTCTTTGGTGCT
>SXGQ01211294.1_pt1 | contig 10695 bp, 8 predicted proteins | sample 3178371 | NCBI WGS metagenome assembly SXGQ01 (sample SAMN11356859, study PRJNA531348) | freshwater metagenome | isolation source: freshwater sample F1-20 | place: China: Fuxian Lake, Yuxi | collected 2017-12-25 | reverse complement strand
TGTCGTGCAGTCCGGTGATCTCTCGCATGTGTCCGAAGGTGGCCACGCACGTGTACTTGTCCGCGCCCAAATGACCCACGATGGTGCTGCATTTTGCCGGAGACTCCACGATGAGCAAGATTTTATTGCGGTTGCGGTTGCGGTTGCTGTTGCTGTTGCTGTTGCGTGACATTAAGCGTGATTTTACTGAAATTCATCATGCATTGTATTTGCATTATGGATTTATATGGATTTACATGGAGTTATATTGATTTTTATCTGCATTGATTTGATTTAGTTTAGTTTAACAAACGCATGGGCATGCGTGCGGCGGCCTGTGGTGCCGTTTTTGAAAACATGAACATGTCAGTTGATGCCACCACCGACTTAATTCGTGAATTGGTGCGTGGAAATAGCTTCATTTGATTGTATCCAACCTCGTAATTCAGATTCACGAGGGGCACGTTGAACGCGTGACTTATCCATCGCACGAACCCCGACACCCACGTGTAAGTGGAATACGTTTTAATCACCCTTGCATTGATGAGCAAATAAAAATCAAACATGGTGTCCGCAATCAGTCGGTCGTGTTTGCCGTCGGTGCAAGAATGCGACAAGTGTATTGGCCTTGTGTCAATGACCTTGCTTGCCAAGTGGGGGCGAACCTTGCGCAAAAAATGTTTGAAAAGGTAAGAATCGGAAATGATATAAGTGGTGTCATCCATCAACCCGCTCACTGGATGCGTGTCAAGCACGTTCAAACACTCTTTGTATTTTTCAAGGTTGATGCGGTGGTTCACCAAGTCGTCATCCCCCACTCGGAAATGGATGATGGCGTGGTTTTTATCGTCGCACTTGATGTTGCGCAGTTTGCACATGTCTGCGAATACCGCTTGAAACTCTGGAGTGGGCATTACTGCTTTGCGAATGAACTGCATTGCATACGCACTCGGGGTGACGTGCATGGTTTGGGTTATATTACTAAGTATTAACAGCGGCTCTTGACGGCCTGTGCGAATCGCGTTTTGAATGAGGTTGCGCAATTCGTCTATGTCGCCATTTATGAAATTGTGCACATTGTGCTTGTTTTGAAGCACGTAATCGGAGCATTCGCCCCGCGAGGCAAGGCACTTGGACACGGGATGGAATTGGGCGTCCATCGTCAATCTGAAGTGCAGCTGTTGCGAGAGGTCGCACAAATGCATGGTGCCTCGGATCAAGTCTCCCAACCCCGCCGATGGGTCTTGCATCCAAACCGAAATGACATGTAGGGGTTTTGCCATTGCCATGTTTGCATATAAAGTCGGCACATAAAAACATTTGACATTACACGTTCATCCCTCAACACTGGTTCGGGTTCAGTGATTTGAACTGCGCCCATGATATTTTTTTGACAGGAGGCAAAGATGCAGTTGAAGATGCATTGGACCCAGATGCAGCGTGCTGCTTGTCCAACTTTTCCGACTTTTTCAGTGCGCTGTCAATGTAAATTTGTTTGAGCAGTTTCCCCACTTCAACGGATGCTTCGTGTTGTCCGACCTTGCCCTCCTCAATCAGCTTTAAGACGCCCAACAAGCGCCCTAAAATGGTCAAATCCATTTCGTCCTTTTTCACCTTGTTGAAGATGTCGGTGTAGTTGTTGAAGAGAAACGAGCAGCGGTTCACGCACATCATGTCAAACTGCTCGGGGTTGGTTTTAGCCAACCGAGAGTATTCGCGTTTCAAATTGAGCAAAGTGCCGACATCTTGGTGAATGAGTGCGCTGTGTTTCAGTTCGCGTATTTGATCGGTGTTGTCCACCGCATCGTTCGCCTGAATCATTTTTTCAAGTTGTATGCGGTCAAGGCTGTTCATTGTGGTGTGTCCGCGTGTGTGTACTATAACCCGAAAATTATTATAACAAATGCAACGAGCATGTTTTTAAATCAATAAACAAAAAAAGATATATAATATATGCATGAACACAGTAATGCAAAGTGCCACTAAACCCACGCCCACGGCCACGGCTCAACCCGGGCAAGTGATTGCTAAACCCAACATTCCTTCTTTGTCGCCACATGGCGCTGTGCCTGCGCCCGTGTCAACTCAAACTGGTGCAAGCGTAATTGCTGCCTCTCAACAGCAAACCCTTGCTCACAACAGTTTAGTCAGGGCAAACAGTGGCGGCAAAAAGCGATCCAAGAAGGCCAAAACCAAAGCCAAACGATCCAAGAAGGCCAAACGATCCAAGAAGGCCAAAGCCAAGCGATCCAAGCGAGGCGGTGCAGATCCAACCCCCACGCCCACGCCCATGCCCACGCCCACACCAAAACTCGCAACCGTTCCACAGTTTTTAGGTGAGCAACATGCGGGCGCCAATCAGGCCAGTATTAATTTGAACCACGGCGGGATGTTGATGAGTTCACAAGCTGCATACGATAACCCAAATGCACCGGCTTCAAATCATCGTTTGCCATAATTTTTGAAATCCAAATGCAAAATAATTATATTTGGATTTTATAGTGATATAGTACTTGTACTTGTAAACAAAAATGGCTGAACAAGCGGTTGAAATGCAAGAATTAAATGAACAAGGAAGAAATGTAAATCCAGTGCCGGACGTGTTTGGAACAGATCCCCCCTCCAAAGTATTGAACGTGGTTGACATGGTTGCAATTGTGCTGTTTTACATTGGGTTGGACATTGGAGTGTCCACTCTGCTGTTCATTAAGAATGTCAAAAACAATTGGCCGTATTACAAATGTCAGACGAATTACATGCTGTTTTCATGGTTTTTTGGGTACGACACGGAAACCAATTTCAAGCAGTGCATGCAAAACATGCAGTCCGGTTACATGACGGTTCTAATGCAGCCCGCAAACTACTTGATGTCGCTGACAACCAGCAGCATCAGCGGACTGTCGTCCAGTTTGAACGACGTTCGGAACTTCATGAGCAACTTTAGAACCAACGTGTCGGACGGCGTGTCCAACATTTTCGGCGTGTTCCTCAACATGTTGGTGCAACTTCGGTTAATGATGATCACCATAAAAGACATGATTGGAAAGAACATTGGCATATTGACCGCCTCGTTGTACACCATGGACACAAGCAACCAAGCCATGACCAGCACTTGGGCAGGTCCCATTGGCCAGATGGTGCGTGCCCTATAGCTGTAACCCAAACCCAATGCCCAGATTTAGGGAAGTGCAAAAAAAAACAAATAATTGGAATTATTAATAAGTAAGCAACGCAGTCAGCGATGGATGATGCCGATGCCGACGACGTACCAATCGGCGGTCAAGCCCAAGATGCCAACTTCATTAACAAAATGAATTTTTTTTACAAAAACCGGCTCTTTGATCAGGTGATGAGCGACATGTTTTGGGCGGTCTTCATCGTGTTCATTTATTTGTGCGTCAATGCTTATTTGAGGATACGCGCAAACGCCAACCTCATTCGCAGCAACTGGCCCGTGTATCGCTGCAATCCGTCCTACATGCCGTTTGCGGGCATGGTTATGACCCCCCGTGACATGAGCAAGATGGAGTACACGCAATCCAATTTTGAGTTTTGTTTCCAAAGCATGATGGACGACATGTCGTCGGCGTTCATGGAGCCGCTGTATTACACGCAGTCCGTTGCGGGCAGCACGTTGAATGGAATCGCCAATGGGATGAACGACGTGCGTGCATTGATCAACAATGTTCGGAACGCCATTTCGTCCATCATTGCCGACATCATGGGGCGGACCTTGAACATCATGCAGCCGGTGATCACCATCCTGATTAAGATCAAGGACATGTTGAACAAGGTGATGGGCATACTGACGGCGAACTTGTACACCACGTACGGCATGTACGAAACAATGCAGTCCGGATTGCGGTCCATGTTTGAAATCGTGGTTATCATTTTGATAGCGGCCGGCGCTGCGTTGATTGCGATATGGATTGCGCTGGCCATTGCAATTGCGTTTGGCCCGTTTGGACTCATTGCGGTGGGCATACTGACTGCCACGGGCGTGGTGTTGACCGCATTTTACATCGGGATTGCTATTCCGCTGGGCGGGATTGCGCATTTCCTGGCCGAAACGATGGACATTCATGGACTGTCGCTGGTCCCGTCTGCCCCATCACGTTGATGACATGCTGCAGGAGGGGTGCTTAGTTTAGGGAATCACAATATTCAAAATATTTATATTTTTAATATATATAATCCTATAATCCACTGAACCATTATAAAATCATGGAACTGAAGTTGCTTGGATACCATGCGCGCATTGAACTGGTGGTTTTGTTTGTAGCCATCGGCATCGTGTTGGGTGTGCACCTGTTTTGCAGCTGCACCTCATTCAACGTGGACGGCGTTCCTGCAAATGTGGGAAGCGTATTTAAGGAAGCGTTTTCGCAACGCCCCATGCTGGGGTCGGAAGATTATGGCGCGCCTCTGAATTACAGCATGGACACCGGCGTGCCTGGTGCCAACTGGGAAAACGCTGCGCGCGACTACGCCAACAACGTGGGCAACCAAGACAACACCAAGTCGGGACAGTACCACAAGGGTGGACCGATCCCTCTGCCTCCCGGTGAACTCTTGATTTTTGCTCACAACGAGGTGAGACCCGACTGCTGCCCGAGCTACTACTCATCCAGCACCGGCTGCGTGTGCACCAGCCAAAAGCAGTGGGACTACTTGAACCAGCGCGGTGGAAACCGCACGCTGAACACCGAATTCTGAATGCATTTGCATGTCAATTTAAATATATTGAAATGGTATAACCATTTTTCATTTCAATTACAATCATGAATTCAAATGTTGCAAACCCGGTCGCTTCTTCCTCGCCCATGCTGTGTGCTCCGGCACTAACGTACCTTGTCATTTCTTTGATTGCATTGGCGGTGTCGGGACTTCAAAATGCGCGAAACACAAACGCGTATGCCGTGGGACACCTGTCATACCCGGTTCAAAGCACCGCTTACGTGTTCATTTTGAAAATGATTTGGTTTTTGTTTTGGACGTGGTTGTTGAATGTGCTGTGCAGCAAAGGGTATAAAACGGTGGCGTGGGTGCTGGTGGCCATCCCGTTTTTGGTTTTTTTCACGCTCATCTTTGGATTGGCAAATGCCGCGATGCATGGTTCTGCTAATGTAGCTAATAATTCATCCAATGCAGCTGGTGCATCTAGCCCAGACTACACTGTGGGCATTTCATCGCCATCGCGACAACAACAACAACAACAACAACCAATGATCAATCCTGGGGAGTACGTGTACCAAAGTGGAAACAACGACAAGATTGGATTTTTTCCGAATGAAGCCGGCACGCAGTATTCCAGTTATGCCAGCTATGATGCCAATTTGGACAACCGTGCCGAATTTTTGGACCGCGAATCCAAGGGGCTCATACAACCCCAGGATCAATCCCAACCGCAACCAAGAAAGCACCGCAAATGAAATCACTGCACTGAAAATAAAAAATGTTAATTATTTTTTTTTTTATTTTCTATTTAGCGTCTTACACATGCATTGCAATTGCAATTACAAATACATGTTCAGGTTGGGACGATCCGCGTCGTTCTTTTTGATCAGGCGGTCTACCACATCCGTGTTGACGGTGTAAGGGAACGAGACTTCAAATGATTTTTCTTTTTCGTCAAACAGTTGGGTTCCTGGGCGCATGAGCCGGTGCAGATTCAACTTTGTGTAAATGGTTTCCAAACAGCGTTTCAAATTGCGCACACCCGCTTCCTTGTTGGTGTGGTGTTCCACAATGTGTTCCACGACCGCGTCGGGGATGACAATTTCGCCCTCTTCAAACGCCACCTCGGCACGAATGCGCGGAATCAAATGATGCTGCGCAATGTGGGTCTTGTCTTTTGTGCTGTACCCCGTGGTCCGAATCTTGTACATGCGGTCCAGCAGCACGGGATTCACGCGGCTTTCGTCGTTGTAGCTGAAGATGAAGAGGCACTTGCTCAAGTCAAACGCCACCTCCGAAAAGTACTTGTCGTGGAACTGCGAATTCTGCGACGTGTCCGTCAAGTGGGTCAGAATGCCCGCAATTTCCTCGCCCTTGGACGTCTCGCTGATCTTGTCCAGCTCGTCAAAGTAAATCACCGGGTTGCTGGATTTGCAGCGGATGAGAATGTCCACGATTTTGCCCCACATGCTGCCCTCGTACGTGTAAGAGTGTCCTTCAAGGAAGCTGCTGTCAGTGGCACCACCGAGCGCAATGAACGCAAAGTCGCGCCCCAGAATTTTGCTGATGCCTTCCTTGACGAGCGACGTCTTTCCCGTGCCAGGCGGGCCGTGAATTGCCACCGCTGTTCCAATTGCTGCCGGGTTGGCGATCCACTGCCCCACCATCTGCATGATCTGCATTTTAGCGTCGGTTAGACCGTACACCGCCTTGTCCAAACTGATTTTCGCAGTCGTCATGAAGTCATGGCATTTATCCACGCCGTCGGACATTGTGATCGGGAGATTCTTGTTCTTATTGAACGGGATCTGCATGAAGGCGTCCACCCAGTTCTTCAGCTTGCAGTACTCGCCGCACCCGGGTTCCATGTACTGCAGCATGCCAACCTTGCGCAAAGCGACCGCTTTCATGTCGCGCGGAATGTCGGACTCCAACAAAGTGAGCTTGTACGGCTTTTCAATTGCCGTCACCTTGGCCACCGCACTCATTTCTGCAATCATGGCGCGCTGTTCAGTTAAGCTGAGGTGGGTTTTGAAGTAATCCAAGTCGTTTGTGGAACTTTTCTTGCGCAGCAGTTTGCGAAACGTCTTGGAATTTTTACGCTTTTGTTTGTGCGTCAATTCATCCAGTTCTTGCTTGATCTTTTCCTCGGACTCCTTGAGCGTCTTGAGCTGTTTTGCAACCACGCGATTGTTTTTATCCTTGGACAGTAAACTTTCATACGTTGAACGAAGCGACTGCAGCATTTTCATTTCCTCCATGTGGCTTTCTTGAAGACGTTCTATTTCGGCCATGGCGTCTTCGTTGTCGTCGTCATCATCGCTGCTGTCAGTGGACGAATAATAACTATCGTCGTTTTCATCGTATTCGTCGTATTCATCGTATTCGTCTTCGTCGTAGGTGCTCCATGTTTCATCATCGTCTTCAGAAGATCCCGGGACATAGTCTTCATCACTGTCGTCGTCACTGTCGTAAACCATTTTTTTGGATTGCTTTGAGGTAGTCGTCTTTGATTCCTTTTTTGCGTTTCCAAAATCAAGACGTTTTGAAATGTCGTCATCCTTTGGACTCGGGTCCGCACTTGGCTTGGGTTCAACGTGTATGATGATGTTGTATTTTTGGTTCTTGGATTGTTGGTTCTTGGATTGTTGGTTCTTGGATTGCATTTTTGAACCGGATGTCTCTTTTGTTTTAGTGGCCTTTTTGGGTGCGTTGGGTATAACAGATGCAGGAGGAAGAGGAGGAGGGGATGCCGGCGGGGTTTTGAACGACGCCTCATTGAATGCACTGTCTATGATGGCATTTGCAACTGGATCTTGGGTTTCTGTAATCAAAGGCGATGTTTTTTTCCGACCCTTGGGCTTGGGCTTCTCGGGCTCAGGTTCACTTGAAGCCAATTCACTCAAGGCTTCCAGTGCTGCAACCTTTTGAGTGATGTGATTGGACGGATACAATTCAGCCAACAACTGATTCACTTCAAGCCGCTGCTGAGCCACTGTTTTTTTGTTCATCTTTTTTTTTGGGTGAGCATTGGACGGTTGAGAATTGGACGGTTGAGCATTGGACGGTTGAGCATTGGACGGTTGATTCTCGTTTGTTGCGTTCGGACTCGCTGGACCGGACTCATCATTGTCGGTTGCATCGCTTTCTGGAGACGGGGGCTGGGGCTGTCCAGGACCAGGTCCATTCAAATTGCTTTTGTAAGTGCGCGTGGCGTCTTCTTGCTTCTTGGTCTTCTTCGTCGTTGTTTTCTTGGAAATGGTTGAAAGAGTAATGGTCATTGTCACCGAGTATGTATGTTTGTATTCACTGCACACTGTTTATATTTCATTTTTTGATTTCAATTTTTTTTTGAAATCACCATCAATCAATCAATCACATATGCACACCACACCGCACACACTCATTTTCAATAAAAATTGATTTGCAAAACAATCTAAATATTATTTAGGTAGTATAAGGAAGCTTCAAACACTTACTGCAATAATGGCAATGGCAATGGCAACGACAACAAAACCCCGTGTGTCCAAAATCGTTGGGATTCAATTTAGCATCCTCTCCCCTGAAGAAATCAGAAAAGGCGCGGTCACCGAAATCACGAGTCGTGACACCTACATTGGCAACAAACCCGTGCTCGGCGGTTTGTTTTGCCCCTACATGGGGGTGTCCGAACCCGGCATGTTGTGCCCCACCGACGGCTTGGACTACATGCAAACCCCGGGCTACTTTGGCTACATTGAACTTGCCATGCCGGTGTTTTATTACCAGCACTTGAACACCATCCACAAAATTCTGCGCTGCGTGTGCCTGAAATGCAGCCGGCTCCTCATAAACAAGGACACGCACAAGCAAGCACTGAAAATGTCGCCGGACGAACGCTGGTCCTACGTGTTCGGCGTGGCGAGCAAGGTCAAGCGCTGCGGCGACGAGAACGAAGAAGGATGCGGCTGTCTCATGCCCAAAAAAATCAAGAAGGAAAATTTGGCCACGCTCATTGCGGAATGGGACAGCGACGGCGTCAAGGGCATGAGCGAGGAAGACGCCAAAAAAATGAACATGCAACTCACCCCCGACATTGTTCTCAAAATCTTTCGCAGGATCAGTGACGACGACGTGTCGTTCATGGGCTTCAGCCCGACATTTTCACGCCCCGACTGGATGATTTGCCAGGTGCTGGCAGTGCCTCCCCCCGCGGTGCGTCCTTCCATCAAAATGGACGGGCAGCAGCGCAGCGAAGACGATTTGACGCACATTATTGTCAACATTGTGAAGGCAAACAAGACGTTGCAAGAGAAGATACGCGACGGCGCGCAGGCCAGCGTGTGGCACATGGTGCTGCAGTATTACTGCGCCACCCTGGTGGACAACAACATTCCGGGGGCAGCGCCCGTGGCTCAGCGGTCCGGGCGCAAACTGAAATCCATCAAGGAGCGCTTGAACGGCAAGGGTGGGCGCGTGCGCGGCAACCTCATGGGCAAGCGCGTGGACTTTTCGGCGCGTTCCGTCATCACACCCGATCCCAATTTGTCCATTCGGGAGCTCGGCGTGCCGCTCAAAATCGCGAAAAACATCACGAAGCCGGTGGTGGTGAACGACATGAACCGCCGCTTTTTAACCAAATTGGTGCGCAACGGGCCGGAGGAGTATCCCGGCGCGAAGATTCTGGAGCGCAAGGGCGGCGAGAGCATTTCGCTGCGGTACGCCGATCGCGAGAACATTGTGCTTTACAACGGCGACATCGTGCATCGTCACATGATGGACGGAGACGGCGTGCTGTTCAACCGCCAGCCCACGCTGCATCGCATGAGCATGATGTGCCACATCGCGCGCATCATGCGCCAGGGTGACACGTTCCGCATGAATGTTGGTGACACCAAGCCCTACAACGCCGATTTTGACGGTGATGAAATGAACATGCACATGCCGCAGGACGAGGAAGCGGAGGCGGAACTGAAGAACCTCGCAGCAGTCCCGTACCAAATCATCAGCCCGGCAAAAAACCAGTCCATCATCGGCATTTTCCAGGATTCGTTGGTGGGGTCTTACCGGTTCACCCGCCCGAACGTGTCATTCACGCCGCGCGAGGCCATGAATCTGCTGATGGCTTACAACGGCATCAACGAAGGGCTCTTTGCCACGCAGGCCGAGCGCATCACCAGTTTCCAAATCCTGTCGCAGATTATGCCGGCATTCACTATGAAGTACAAGACCAAGGGCTTCGGCGAAAACGACGACTTTGCGACGTCGCCCGGCGTGCTGGAAATCGTGGACGGCAAGTACCTGCGCGGGCAGCTGGACAAGGACGTGCTCGGCGGAGGCAGCAACGGGCTCATCACGCGCACGTGCAACGACTTTGGCAACATGGCAGCCGCGGCGTTCATTGACGACCTGCAGAACATTGTCACGGAATACATGAAGAGCAGCGCGTACAGCGTCGGCATCAGCGACCTCATTGCCGATCGTTCCACAAACGAGCAAATCACGCAGTCCATCACTGCGAAAAAGAAGGAAGTGAAGAACCTCATTGACCAGACCTACCTCGGCATCTTTGAGAACGCGACGGGCAACACCAACGAGGACGAGTTTGAATTCCAGGTCACCAACATTTTGAACAAGGCCACAAACGACTCGGGCAAAATCGGGTTGAAGAGCTTGAGCAAGGACAACCGGTTTGTCACCATGGTCAAATCGGGCTCCAAGGGCAGCGATTTGAACATTTCGCAGATGATTGCGTGCCTCGGCCAGCAGCTCATTGACGGCAAGCGCATTCCCTACGGGTTTGAGAACCGCACGCTGCCGCACTTTACGAAATACGACGACTCGCCGGGGGCGCGCGGCTTCGTGGAGAACTCCTTCATTTCGGGGCTCACGCCGGAGGAGCTCTTCTTCCACGCCATGGGTGGTCGTGTGGGTCTCATTGACACCGCCGTGAAATCCGTGACATGGGAAACCCCCGTGGTTGTCGTTGAAAACGATGAGCCCAAATACGTCAAAATTGGCGAATGGATTGACTCGCACATTTTGTCGGCCTCATCAGTG
>SXGQ01127299.1_pt1 | contig 10695 bp, 14 predicted proteins | sample 3178371 | NCBI WGS metagenome assembly SXGQ01 (sample SAMN11356859, study PRJNA531348) | freshwater metagenome | isolation source: freshwater sample F1-20 | place: China: Fuxian Lake, Yuxi | collected 2017-12-25 | reverse complement strand
GCCAGTAGTTGTATTGCCCGTTGGCATCACTCACCCGGGCGTTGAAGCCGGCCTGCCAACGGGCAAATTGGGTGTTGGCGTTCTGGAACGCCACCTGATTCACATAGTCCTGCTTGGCAGCAGCGTTTTCAGCTGCCGCACCAAAGGCCCCGAAGATCGCCTCGGCGCCACCTAGGACCAGTCCGCCAATGAACGGATCCATCAGGCTGCCCTCCAGAAGTGGCAGAACAGCTGGCAGCTGCGCCCCATCGGTTCAGGTGTGTCGATCGTGAACCCGAGATGTCGCAACCACCGCAGCGTGGTCAGGTTGCTGGCCAGGGCCCAATTCTCCAGATACCGAAACCCATGGCGCTCGAACAGTGAATCCACCCACCGCCGGCCTTCCCGCAGAAACTGACGCCGATTGCTGGCGGTCGCCAACAGCTCATCGGTGGCCAACAGCCAGATCACGGTGCCTTGATCGCCGCCGACACCGCAGATGGCCACAGCACTCCCGTTCTCTGCATCTATGCAACGACAGATCGAGGACATGCGCCAGCTCTCATGCACGGCCAATTCTGCCGTGAGCTGGTGGCTGTAGAGGACTTCCAACCGGTCCTGGTAGCGCAACCGCTCGGCAATGCGCTGCGCCCGTGCAGGCGTGGGTTCAGACCACCTCATTGCAGGCTTCTCGCCTGGCCAGTCATCAGGCCCACCCATTCGCAGCTGCTGAACTTGCAGGGGTGCGCCGTGTCGTTCAGCAGCTCGACGACACAGTTCTCGCCGCGACTGTTGATCGGGATGCGGAACACACCCTCGGCATACCGCATCGCATCGGCCTCAGCCTGATTCAGCGAGCTGCCGATCAGTGAATTGCGGCTGCCGAGAATCGTGCCATCAAAGGTGTAGGTGACCGCATCGCGCCGCTCTGCCATCACTTGCACCTTGAAATAGAAAGTTTCGTGATAACGCAACTTGGCATGGCGCACTTGCGTTCTCAACACATTGGCTGCAGTCTTGCCGCCGCCAATGTCTCGATACAGCTTGAATCGCGTGAACCGATAGCGGAAGGTGAACGCCTCCCCGAAGAACACCGGCGCCGCACTCCAGTTGCCAAACGCTGTGATCGTGTTGCCGCTGCTTGCCTGCCCCAGCAGCACGCCGCCGTTGACCGTTGCAGACCAGCTGCTCCATGCCTGCGTCAACGCTTGGATGGTGTACGGCAGCGTCCAGGTGGTGGTGTTCTGGATCGCGTTGTAGGTGCCGGCCGCCACCCGCAACGCAACTGGTGTCGCCGTGGTGGTCGTCACCGTGCGATCGAGCAGCAGCAGCGATGGGTTGGGGCTGGCGCTGGTCATCCGATCGGTGACAGGAATCGACTCCAACCAAACCTCCGTGCCGTACCGCACCAGCACGTACAGCACCTCCTCCACGCACAGGATCGAGAGGATCTCGTTGGCGCCGCTCAGCTCCCAATGGCTCCAGCTGGACTGCGCCCGTTCCACACCGCCGCCGGTGTTGCGGTAGAGGTACTTGTAGACGTAGATCCGCTTCTGGTAGCCGCTGGCGCCGGTGATGGCGAACCACGCATTACCCGTATCGTTTGCCGTCAGCTTGAACGTCCCGGATGGGATGTAGCTGGACACAGCCATCGTCAGATCGGAGGCATCGGCCACCAGCGCCGTGCCAGCGCCGCGCACGCTGAACTCGCGGAACTGGCTCCACTGCCCATTTGCCATGCAGAACACGATCGTGCCCTGCACCGGAATGGGTCGGCAGTTGGGATCCATCTCGTAACTGGTCAGCACCGTGATCTGCGCCGTGCTGGGCGTCAGCACGGTTTCGGCAGCGTTGAATCGGAACTGGATCTGATCGGAGAAGATGATCAGCTCGTCCTGGTACGGCACCGCATAGCGCAGCACACTGACCCGGTTGTTGCTGGCCGCAAGGTCGATCGGGTCTGAGTCCAGAACAGCTGTGACCGTTTCCGGGAAGAACTCAAAGAAGTCCCTCGCGCGGCTGAGGATCACGTTCTCGTCTGCCAGGAACCCGAGCCGGTTCTTGTAGATGAAGACATCCTGAATCGGCTGGCCGATGAACGATGGATCCGGCGCCGTGTCGTAATCGCCCGCAGTCCGCTTGCCCCATGTGGGGATCGTCACACCGCTCACGGTTGCGCCATTGGCCGGGCCGAACCAGAACGCCCCAGTTGGTAGCCGCACCAGCAGATGCGGCATTGTGCCCTGATTGATCCGGTACTCGACGCCAGGGCTCACCGTCTCCTGCCAGCTGCCCTCGCCGAACGTGCCGCTGCGGCAGACAAAGCTCACGTAGTAGCCGTCAAACTTGTTGCCCGGGTCGCCCAGCACCTCGACCTGATAGCCGGAAGGTGCGATCGTCGGCAATTCGGTGAACGCCTGCACGCTGTTGGTGATTGCCGTGATGTCGGCGTTTGCCCTGGCATCCGTTGCAGCAATCGTGATCGCACTGCTGCTGGTCAGATGCAGCACTGAACCGCTGCGAGCGATCGTGACGCCCGTCAGCGGGCCGGCCGCGGCGGTGCTCACCGTCGCCACCTGAACTGGGGATGTGTCTGTGCCGCCTTCGAGGAGGTAGCGGGCCACAAAGACCTTGGCCCCAGCCTGGTATCCGGCCCCGCCTGCGTTGATTGCTGTTGCGGTGATCGCCGTGCCGTTGCCGGTCACATTGACCAGCAGGCCCACCCCGTCGCCATCGGTGGTAGTGACCAGCCCCGTTTTGGTTGTGCTTAGGGTCGTGGCAGATCCTGTAAGAGTCAGCGCTGTGGCGCCGCCATAGAGCAATGCCGCCCGGATCTGAGCGGCGATGTCCCCGGTGCTGATCCGGTTTTCAATGGTCAAGCTGCCGCTGACCACCACAGGCGCCACGGCCGTGCTGATCGTCACCTGCTGGCTGTTGACGTTGACCGCGTACCGCTGCCCGTAGTTGGCGGCCTTGACCCACACCAGCGCCTCATTGGCGGCCGGTCGCGCCACGGCAGGCGCCAGGGCCATGTCCATCGCTGGCACCGCCCGGGTGTTGCTGATGAAGGTGTAGTCCGCAATCGAAGCCGCCCTGATGTCGGCCTTGGCGCTGACAACGGACGACAGATAGGAGAACGCCCCACCGGCGACGGTGACGGTTCGCTCAACACCAGTCAGGTCAAACACCCGGATGGCGGTCTTGCTGATCACCGCCAGGTACTGCTCGGTGGCATCCCGCAGGATCTGGTGGAAGAAGACATCGCCGAAGCTGGTGGTGCTCACCCGGGCGATGCAGCTGCTGCCCTCGCGCTTGCGCAACCCCTCGGAAGCAGAGCTCATCCCATTGATCTGCACCTCCCCCTGCGTGGGGTCGCGCTGTGCATCCGGTTGCTGGCTGATCCCCTGGAACAGGTTGGGGATCGAGTAGGAGACGAGATCAGCCACGCAGATAGCCCCGGTTGCGGCCCAGCAGCCCGAGGCCTGGCGAGTAGGTGGGGAACGGCCTGAGCCCGGGCCCGCCGGTCAGGCTGTTCGCCTGCAGCTGATCCAGCTCCACGCTCTGCAGCGCGGTCAGCGCCGCCTGCTCATCCATCGCCGTGTACTTGAACGAGGAGGAGTCGCCCAGCACCCGGCCGCTGAACACCCGCGCTGAGCGGATCGTCACCCAGCGGTTGAACGCCTCTGGCGACTCGTCCCACGACAACAGGAACACCACATCCGCCTTGAGGGATTCAACGTCGCTGCCCAGTGAATAGGTGCGGTTCAGCCGGTCGTAGACCCGCTGGCCGCGCAGCTGGAACCGGCCGGCCCACTCGTAGGCATTGGTGGCCCAGCGCACCACGTTGGTTGGCACCACGATCTCGTTGTTGCTGTCCTTGGCAAACTCGTAGGCCTGCTCGCTGTTCCAGCTCCAGCCGTTGACTTGCCCATCCTTGTGGAACTCCAGCAGGGTGCGCTCAGCCATCGAGGCCTCAACGATCTGCTGCGTCTCTAGGGTGTTGACCGGCTGCTCGCCAATTACGGCCAGCAGGGTGTTGACCGCTTCCAGCAGGGTCGTGCGGCCTGGCGTCACTGCCTGGTTGGAGATCGGCACGACTGGCCTGCAGGGGTGCAGCACTCATGCTATCGCTGCCAGCAAAAAGCCCCCTGCCATTACAGCAGGGGGCCGGCTCCCTCTTGAACCGTCAGGCTCAAATTGGAGTTTAGGGGATCTCGATGACCCCGGCACACTCGGGCCGCAGCACGCTCATGCCGATCGCCATGCGGGCAACCATCAGAGTGGCCTGGTACATGATGTTGAAGTCGCCCCCGGCAGGGGTGACCTGCAGGCCGATGTTCTTCAGGGTGAGAACACCGATCGCATCACGGTGGAACACCATGCCCCGACACTTCGACAGATCCTGCTGGTAAGCAGTGTTCTTGTCGAGCGTGTTGTTGGTGTACGCCGGCTGCGTGACGTAATTTGACCACATCACCGGGATGCCTTTGACACGCATGATCCGACCTTCGGCGATGGTGCCGTTGCCGCCTGCGGCGCCGTTGAAGTCGGCGTTGATGGCCCTGGTGGAATCCAGGAGGCAGTCATACTCCGATGGCGGCACCACACAGATCATGTCCTCAACGGGCACGTCCTTGGCCTGCATCTGCACTTTCAGCGCGGAGATGGCAGCGATCAAGCTGTCGCCCCGGCTGTTGGTGGTAGCAGCGGTGTAGCCGCCGGGCAGGGTCTGGGTCTGACCGATGCGGCCAGCGCTCGGACCACCCACGGCGGTCACCGTGGTAGACGCTGCCGTCTGTGACACCGACACCGTGTAGGTGCCCCTCAGGCCGATCGCATCACCGCTGGTCTGGGTCAGCTGAGCGGTGATCACGGTGCCGGCGGTGATGCCAGAACCGCTGATCGTCTGACCCGGATAGATGCGGCCGCTGGTAACAGCGGTGACGGTCAGGGTCGTGGTGGCAATCGAGCCGGTCACCACAGCACCGCCGCCTGCCAGCAACGGTTCCGTGGTGGTCTTGGCGGCGCCATAGATCACGCGAGCAGCACGCTGATCCCATTCCCGAGCCAGTGCCTGGCCGAGCTGGTGCATGGTGTCCTGCCGCATGTCCACGTAATTCATGAGCTCGTCAAGCTCATAGATCACATCGGACGCAATGAGCAGACCATCAAGGTTGATGATGTACTCGTTGCGGTCAGAGCTGGTGGCGCCGGCGTCGCCAAGGATGGCGGTGCCAGGGGTGTGGTAGGACGCGGTGTTGCGGCCAGTCACCTGGAAAGCAGCGCTCTTGCCGCCGCGGATGTTGCGCTCCTTGACCTTGCCCTTGAACACGCATTTGCGGTCAAAGGCGTCAAGGATCTCGGTCATGCCGAGCTTCAGGAACAGGGCATTGACATCCCCTGCCTGTTTGATCTGACCAAGGCGGTCGAGGTTGGTAAGGCTGGTCACTGTTTTAGGAAGTTGCCAGCTCCTGCCTCACAGATCGCTGAGCCGGGGTATCTCCCGAAGAAGGCCCGTTCAACTGCACTGCTGCAGAGAAACTGTTGCCCCCATTATGCGGGAAAGCTCGATCTGGCAAGCGCTTTCTCGTACCAGGCCCGGTATTTCTGATCGCTGTCGTACAACCGCCTGCCTTTGCTGTCGGTCTTCCGGTACGCCGCCAGCGCCTCCTGCTGGTTGGCGAACACATCCACCTGGGCAGGGCGACCGCCGCCGATCAGCTCTGGTTCACCCTGCTGCTGCACCGCCGTGGCCCGGGCCTGCATCGCCCGCAGCGCCAATCGCACTGCAGCCTTGTTGCCGCTGTCCACCGCAGCGTTGTAATCGGCCAGCTCATCGGCGCCCATGTTGGCCGCGGCCCACTGGCTGAGACGGCCGAACTCCTGATCGCCGCCCACCAGCGCCTTGAGCTCGCTCACATCGGCATCGCTCAAGCCCGCGGCTGAACTATCCGGTTGCGCCGGAGGGTTGGACTGCGGGCGGAAGGCGGCCTCGTACTGCTCGATCAGCTGCACCGGAATGTTGGTGCGTGCCGCAAGCCTCTCCCGCAGATCAGCGGTGTCCTCGCCTTTGCGCACCATCGCATCCCAAGCGCTCAGGTCGAGGCCTTCCTCCTCAGCAGCGCTGGCAATGAACTCCCCGTAGCGCTCGGATGCCTGCTCGCGGGTGAGCGGTTCCGGTGCCACTTCTGCCGGCTCTGCAGCTTCGGCCTTGGTGCCCAGCTTGCGCTGCAGCTCTTGGTAGGCCTTTTCCAAGTCCTCGGTGCTCTTGAACTTGCCGGCCAGCAGTGCTGGCTCGGGTGCTGCCTCCTGCTCAGCCGCCTCGATCGCACTGTTCTGCTGATCGAGCTCAGCGAAGAACTCATCCAGCGCCGCCTCCTGGCCGGGGGCGACCATGCTGCGAGCGTCGAAGGCGGGTTCAGTCGTGGGGGTTGAGGTCATGGGGTGGGTGGTTGTTGATCAGGTGGTGCATCAGCCGGCGCCGCCGCCATCTCCTGGCTGATGGCCGCGGCATTGGCCAGCTTCTGTGGGTCAGCCATGCCGGCTTGCATGGCCTGCTGCGCCATCGCCATCTGCTGCTGCTGTTGCTGCTCGGCGGCCATCTGCTCCTCGGTTTTGACGAGGCCGATGATGTCCATGCCCATCGAGGCAGCCAGCCGCCGGATCAGCTCAGCCGGCATCACATAGGTGGCAATGCCATCCGGGCCGATCGACTGCTGCAGGATCTGCATGAACCGCGCGGTTTTCTCCAGATCGTTGCCGCGGCCCACGGCGGCCAGGCCAACCGACACCACGGGCTTCACCATGTCGGGCAGCTTCGGCAGCTTGCCGGCACGCATCAGCAGCGCCAGCTTCCGCGCCACGTACGGCTGCTGGAACTCCGTGGTGAGGATCGAGTAGATCGAGCCGAGACTGTTTTCGATCTGCAGGGCGTGCAGTCGCACCTCCTCGGCAGTGGTGCGCTCGCTGTCGCGCACGTCGGCCAGCATGAACGCCTGCGCCAGCCGGGCCTCAACACGCGCCAGCCCCTCCATCGCCACGCGCAGATCGCTGGCCTTATTCACCTGGATGGTGAACACGTCATCTGGGTTGCCGGGCAGGTAGGCCCCGTTAGCGGCCTCGGCCAGCTTCTTCGGATTGGCCACGCCGGAGGGCTTCACAAGATGCTTGACCTGGGCGCTGACCAGTGAGCCCTCGGCAATCGCCTGGCTCAATGCTTCTGCGGTCTGCAAGTCGGCCAGACATGCCGCCTCGATGTACCCCGGCGAGTAGTGGTGCCCATCAATGCGGTACATCCGCAGGGGCAGCCAGGGGGACTCGGATGCCTTGGCGGTTCCCTTGGTGCCGGGGATCTCCTTGCCCTTAACCTCCTGATACCACGTGACCGTGTTGTCCTCCCACTCGACGCAGGTGAACAGCTTGATCGTGCGGTCGTATTCCGATGTGTCGTCGTCTCCGTCCTCGTCGTCGATGCCGGCCATCGTGTCGCCGTCTTCCTCGTCGAGCACCGCCTTCACCCGCGGCGGCAGGTTCTCGAGCGCCAGCTCCTCGCACACGATCGCCTGCAGGGGGTTGCCCATCGGATCGCGCCGCAGCACATAGCGATCCAGGTGGAAACACCGCAGCCCCTTCTCGCTGACATAGAGCAGCGCATTGCCGCCCACGATCAGGTGCATCAGCATTTCGTGGACCGCCACCCGGTCGTTGCTGGTTTCGATCGAGCGCAGCACCGCCCGTTCCAGTTTCGCCAGGCCCAGATCAAACGTGGATTTGCTCTTGGCCAGATCCTCCGGTGTGGCGCCCGCCGCCAGGGCGTCCTGCTCCTGGGTGGCCAGTTCGATCTCGTCAATCGTGAACCGGAAGAACGCCTCCGTTGGGCAGCAGCGCCAGCACCAGCCGGCTGGTGATGTTGTGAACCCCCCTGGCGCCCAGTCCGTTCCAGGGCAGGCTCCATTGCTGGTTCTGCCCCGGCGTGTAGCTGTCGCTCAGCGGGATCAGATACGGCAGCGTGTACCGCGCAGCCGTGCGGGCCCGCTCCAAGTAGTTGTTCCGGTCGCTCTCAAGCTGCCGGTACTCGCGCTCGCATCCCATTTCAGACCCCGATGTTCAGGCCGGTGCCGGCCGATGTGGGCGTCGAGCCGGGGGCGATCTTCAAGCTGGCGCGGGGCTTGTCCTTGGCCTTGACGGCACTGGTGGTCTGCACTGCTGAAGGTGTCTCCTGCATGGTCTGCACGGCGTAGGAGCCCTGCTGAGTGAGTGCCCGCGCAGACATGGCCTGCTCCTCGGCCAGCCGGACTTGCTGCTCTGCCATCCGGGTGTTGGCTGTATCAATCTGCTGCTGCAGCTGATCAGCCAGCAGCTTCTGCTTCTCGGCGGCTTGCTGCCGGTATGTCTCCATCGCGGTGTTCTGCCGCGCGATGTCTTCTTCGCTTGGGCCCTGGTAAACGATCTGGGGCGGTTGCGGACTGCTGCCGAAGCACATGATCAGGCTCCTGAAGTGATGTTGAGGCCGGTGCCAGCGCCCGACGTGGTGGCCGTGGCCCGGTCGATGCGCAGCCCGCGCTTGCCGGCGGGGCGGCTCATCTCGGCCCGGTCGCTGCCCAGCACCGGCGCCGTTGCCGCCTTCTCCGGCGGGGGTGTTCCGATCAGCGCCGCCATCCGCGCGGCATTGGCAGCGGTGTCATTCGCACGGGCAGTCTTGACATCGCGCAGCTGGGCCAGCGATTCCTGTTGTGCCGTCAGGGCCTGGTTGAGCTCGCCCTGCTTCACCTTGATCGCACCGTCCTGGGACTGGCGCATCGCATCCATCTGCATCTGCGCCAACCGGTCGTAGGCCCCGGTGTCAGGCATGGTGATCGTGGCTGGGGGCGGGCTTCCTCCGAAACACATCAGAGATCCTCCAGGTTGAGCGGCAAATCTTTCTCCTCCTCCAGCAGGCGCTGCAGATAGGACACCACTTCCTGTTGCCCGATCAGGTGATCAACCTCGCGGGTTGTCATGTGCCGCGAAGCTGCAACAGGAAACACATCCTGCAATCGAGCGATCAGCTGTTCGGTGACGAGAGGCTGCAGCACTGCAGGTATGCAGACATCCTCAGGCTACCGGAGGGCTCCAGAGCCGGGGAGTGTTGGTCTCCCGGTCGTATTCGCCAGTCCGCAGGATGCGAGCGCAGCGGGCCTGCTGCAGTGCATAGCGCTCGGCGTCTTCTCGGTTGCCGCATCCCGGCGCCTTGAGCACGTAGGCGTTCACCACCTCGCGCCACAGGTCGATCTCGCTGGACCACTTGCTCACCAGCTTCTCTGCTGTCACCGGCCCGTAGCCGGGGCAGCCAGGGTAGTTGTCTGCTGCATCGCCGGTGAGCACCTGCATGTAGAAGGCGCGATCGGCTGCAGCACGATCAACCTCGATCACCTCCTCGCGCCGGTAGTGGATCCCGGGAATGGTGAGCATGTCCTTGTCCCAGCTGCAGATGACATCGCCGGGTTCGCAGAGAATCCCCATCACGTCATCGCCTTCCACGTCAGGCAGGCGTGCCACCTCCCACCCCCTGGTGGGCGCCACGGCCTCGACCCATGCCACCAGTTCGCGGTAGCCGGCGGGCTTGCGATAGGCCTTGCGGTTGGCCTTGTAGCTGGGCCAGATGCCGTAGCGGAAGCTGGCTCGATCGCCGAACGCCAGCACCGGCTGACCATCCGGGAACAGTTCGCGGATTGCCGCGATTGAATCCTGCAGGGACGCCTTCACATCGCCGTGGCGGCAGAGGTAGGTCCAGTCGTCGTGGTCCCACTCGATCTCGATTTCGCAGCCGCTGGCGGCAGTGAACAGGTAGAGCTCGGTGTCGATCAGCAGCTTCATGATTCGGGGTCCATCGTTTCGTGCAGGAGGCGATCAGCCACGCCGGTGATGGCCAGGTGTGTGATGCGGGCTTGGCTTTCATCCGGTGCCCAGCTGCGGATGATCTGGCTGAGCTCATGCACCACCGCTTTCATCCGGCGGCGATCGTCGATGCTGTATTCGCCGAGGTTCCAGTAGAGCTCGGTCAGGCCGTCGAGGAGTGTCATTTGATGGTCACGGTGGCGTCGGGCCAGCGGTTCTTGCAGTAGCGGATGGCGTCACCCCTGCTGGGTGCAGGGATCTGAACACGCATCAGTCGGGTGCCGGGGCATTGCACCTCCAGATCAAACATGCGGGTGCTCTGCCGTGGCTTGGGTCGGCTGATGCCTGGCCCCAGGAACGGCTGCGGCTCATCCGGCAGCAGGCTGCGATTCCAGGTCATGGCTGAGCCTCCCCGCCCTCGGGCGCTGGCAGCGGCAGGGCGTCGGCGGGAAGCCAGAAGTGATGCACATCCGGGAATCGTTCGGCCCAGGCGGGATAGCCAAGAAGCCACGTTGGAGTCCCGCTGCCCATCTGGCGCCCTCCAAGCCAGCACCGCCCCTCCGCATTGCAATCCTCCGGCCCCGGCAGGCGCTCGCTCACCGGCACAGGCGCGGCGGGGGAAAGTTGCTTCGCCATCACTCGTGCTCCATGTCCAGAAGCTGCTCACATGCCCTGATGTAGCCGGCCCACCACGTCTGCGCATAGCTGCGCTCAACGCACTCGTTGTGGTACTTGTTCGCCATCTTCAGAAGTCGAACGACGGATTCTCGGTTGACATCAAGGAGTTGTTCTTCTTGTCCGGTTGCCATGGTGTGATGTTGCGAGGGTCGTGAATGTTGG